>Ga0233412_10000952_pt1 | contig 15853 bp, 18 predicted proteins | sample Na_anoxic_4_MG_FD_180667 | JGI IMG/M metagenome (GOLD analysis project Ga0233412, IMG submission 180667) | Seawater microbial communities from Saanich Inlet, British Columbia, Canada - Na_anoxic_4_MG | ecosystem: Environmental > Aquatic > Marine > Inlet | place: Canada: British Columbia...
GTGCTATTAAAAATGGCTTTAACCATTTTTCATTTTGAATAAACCTAAAATCATCAGGTCTAGGTCCGGCACCTCTTTTTCCTCGTCTTAGTCTGCCGACGGCTCTTTTTCCTTTTCTTTGTCCTCTGCTGACGGCTCCTTTTCTTTTTCCTTTTCTTTGTCCTCTGCTGACGGATCCTTTTCTTTGTCCTCTGCTGACGGATCCTTTTCTTTGTCCTCGTCTGCTGACGGATCCTTTTCCTTTTCTTTTTCCTCGTCTGCTGACGGCTCCTTTTCTTTGTCCTCGGTAGGAGACGGTTCTTTTTCCTCGTCTTAGTCTTTTTCCTCTACGGGTTAATTTTATTCCACCCCGCATTTTCGGTTTAATATGACCTTTTTTAAGTAAAAATTCAATCATTTCATCTTTCTTTTTAGGACCATTATATTCTTCGACTTTTTGTCCATTTTTTAATAATATGAGAGATGGAACATATGCTACATCACTATAAGTATCAGTTTGTTCCAATTTATTCATTCCATTACCATCAATTTGAGCTAATAATAAATCTGTATCATATTTTTGTTCAATATCTTTACACATATTATCCCATTCAGATTCCATAGCAACACATGCTGGACAAGTAGGACTAAAATATTTGGCAAAAGTTATATTTTGTTTATTTTCCTTATCAAAATTTAACGCATTTGTATCATTGACATAAATAAGTTTCATATATATATATTTTTGTATATTTTATTTTTGACTCGGGATATTAATATTTTGACTCAAGAGAGAAATGAGAGAATTTATAAAAATTATTTATCGTTATGTTATATATATGTTAAAGTTATATTTGATACTTCTAGTTTTTATATTGGGATTATATTTTAGTTGTAACTATACCTCAAAAGCAGTTACAGAAGGATTTGATGTTAGTCAAAATAGCTGCCCAAATATTTTAATTCAAAAAGGGAAAGAATTATATTTACATAATTCTCGTTTGGCTAAAATACCTGGTGTTAATCCGATTAAATTTAATAATTTAGAAGAATATGTTGAATTTCTAGATTGGCAAAGAAGTCAAAATATTAATTGTCCTATATTATTTTTACAACATTCTTACGATACACAAGGTAAACCAGTTTATAAATTTAGACCTAGTCCGACTGACCCTCAAGGAGGATTACCTTCTGTTTTAACCTATGGTTCAGATGCTCAAGCAATTCCTTTATCTGTTCAAGAACCACCTCAAACCAAATTAATTGATGCTGGTCGTGATGATGACCCATATAATTCCAATTCTTATCCTGGATATGATCCAGATAATCTGTATGCGGGGGAATATACACCCTTGGATAAAATGTTTCATGAACAAGAAACAACGGGTAACAAAAGTACTAATGCGATGGATGTTAATTGGGGAGGAGTATCATATACCGAAGGAGCAATTGATGCTGGATATTATAAAGGGGATGAAGTGTCTAAAATTGCTTTATAAAACTGCTTTATAAAACTGCTTTATAAAATAGATGAATACTAATGGTAAAAATAGAGTCATATAGTTAAAAAAATTTTGATATTTTCAATACATGTTTTACTTATTTTTCTTGATAATCCATTTTCACAAATAATTTTAATTCCATCTAAACATTTATCATTTATTTCCATTTCTTTTATTAAATTTTTAATAGTTCTATATTCTCTCATAATAGTAATCGCGCTTTTACTACTCACTCCAGGTATAGATGATAGCATTATCTCTCCAATGTTTTCTGGTGTAATATTATTTTTCTTAGTTTTTTTCATTACTTCACAATAATTGACTTCTTTTTCTTTTCTATTTTCATCATAAAAACTTGGTTTGCTACTTTCCTTTTCTAATTTATCTGCATAATTGATAATTAACTCGGAAGTTTCATTAATATTCTTTGTTCTTATGAGAGAAAATCCCTTAAAATAATTTAAAGTAATTAATGCGGAATATAATGTTTTTTTATCCATTCTTCCCTTTGTGGGATTATATCTCTCGAAATCTCCTTCAATAATATAAATTATATTATGATTGTGTTGAGTATGATTATTTAATCGAAAAGATTGTTCGGAATATCGTCCATCTTTTATACTTGCGGCCAAGTCGTAGAGAGATTTTCTCTCAAAAATTAATTTCTCTTTCTGTTCTACTCTATCTAATAATATTATATCTCCTAGGGCTAAATTTTCTTGAATAACATCATGACTATGTTCTTTGAACAATAAATTCATATTTGTTAATAAATCTGATTCACGGTAATCTATTTTGATAAACATAATTAATTATATTTAATTATTTATGTTTAATTATTTATGTTTAATTACTTTATTAAATTACTTATTATAATTAGTTATTTAATTAGTTACTTGTAATAAGCTTAAAGTGAAGGTCCTCCAGATCCAGGATAACCTAAAGCGTAGTTTTGTCTAAATTTAAATACATAGTTTGGTCTTTGAGCGCGTGCGGCTATAGTAGTAGCGGCTACTGAACCTGGGGCAATCATATAACCAGTAGCACTGGGAGCAGCACCACCTTTTTTAGGGCCACCAAAATATCCTCTATGCCATTTACCGGTTGTATCTTGAACCATTTTACTAGACATGATTCCGTCAGTTCCACTAGCACCACCAAATTCTGTTTTTCTTGCGACAGCGGAACGTCCGCGATGACTTTTATATCCATTTCTTTGAGGCATAATATATTATTATATGAGATTTAAATTTTTATTTAAATTGTGTTTAATTTTATTTATTTTGTAAATCCTGCCCATAGAAGAAAAAGGGAGAATAATTATCTGTTGGAACATTATCAATTTCATGTGAACAACAAGCCTTACCAGCAGTGAATTGTCCTTGAGCATTCATAGTTCCAGCTGCAGAAACAGCTCTTCGCTTTAAAGCACGACGAACAGAAGCATTTAATCCTCCTACATTTGCTCCAGCGGTATATTTATTAAACAAATTAGTGTTTACATTACCGGTAAATATTAATCTTCTTTGACCAGCGGGCATTATATAATATCATATTAAAAAAAATATTTATAATTTACTATTTTTTTTAATTTACTATTTATTTTATTTTTAATTTATTTATTAGTTAAAATATTAACAACAATCCATGATCCTAATGCGAACCACATTCCATAAAAAATATTTCCTGATTCATAGATTATCCATCTAAAAGCAGAACAATGTGGGGTCATAGACATAAATGGGGAAATAAATATTCCAATAATATTTGCTGGAACACAAAAATAAATATATAATTGTGAACAAATATAATGAATAAAAATCCAACTAGAATAAAATAAAATAAGTGGTTTAATCTTATCAATAGTTTCAATAAATAAATTGAAAATATTATTGAGAAAAGCTAACATAATTATAATAATTATTATGTTAACTTTAAATTAGTTCATGTTAGTATATAAGGTCATTCTAAGTATCACTATTCGTATCACTACTAGTATCACTACTAGTATTATTTGTATTATTTGTATTATTGGTATTATTTGTATTATTCGTATTAGAATTCATATTTCTTACCATATCTCCGAGACTAGAGGTTGAATTGGATCTAAGAGTAAACATATTATCAGGTGTTTGAAAAACATATTCAATGTTAATACCTCTATTATCCAATTCATTCATAGAAACATCAGATTGAGCAAGTTGATTATTAATAGTTTGTGAAATTTGATTGCTAAATGTAGTTAATAAATCTTCCATAGATTGCGTATGTGAAATAGGATTTTGAGATGGACTAGTAAATGAATTATTGGAAATATCTCTAGTAGATGTATCTCTAGTAAATAAATTATTGGAACCATCTCTAGTAGATGCATCTCTAGTAAATAAATTATTGGAACCATCTCTCGTAAATGAATTATTGGAAATATCTCTAGTAAATAAATTATTGGAAATATCTCTAGTAAATAAATTATTGGATACTAAATATTCCCGAATATCATATCTACAAACAGGACAATAAACGCTACGAGTAAACCATTGATTTAAACTTTCATCATTAAAACAATGTCCGCAATGGAGTATTCTTCTAACAATTTCATTTTCTTGAAATGGGTATTGAATAATAGGACATATATTATTAACTATACTTTCATTACGATTTCTTAATTCATTAATATTTATTAATTCAGTAGAATTATCAATTTGTAATTGGGTAGGTGTTATTAGAATAGGTGTCATTAAATCTGTATTAATCATATTTGGAAACAATATATTATAATATTCACTGAAGGGTATTTCTGAAATTGGTCTGGATGAAAATGAATTTCTAGGTGAATGTATACCCGCAGGTAATCTACTATTATAAAATGAAAGGGGGTTATGTGGTGATTGAGGAGAATGAGGAGAATGAGGAGAATGAGGAGAATGAGGAGAATGAGGAGTTGGTAAACGAGGAGAATGTAAACCACCTCCTATGGTTCTAGTATAAGGGAATACTCGAGGAATAGTATATGATGATAATAATGAGTTAGCTCCTCTAGAACTTCTATTAGTATTAGTTCTATTAGTATTAGTGCTATTAGTATTAGTATTAGTGCTATTAGTATTAGTACTGTTAGTATTAGAATTTCTATTAGTATTAGTGCTATTAGTATTAGAATTTCTATTAGTACTGTTAGTATTAGTACTGTTTCTATTAGTATTAGAATTTCTATTAGTATTAGAATTTCTATTAGTATTAGAATTTCTATTATTTATTCGAGTTCTATTTATAGGGCTACTAGATGTATTTATATGTAATTCTTCTGATGAAATATCTTCATCACTATTAAATATATTATTAGAATTATATGTTCGATTATATGTTCGATTATAATAGTTTGTATTATTACGTGTAACCATTAAATTATAAATACTTAATTCTAATTGTTGCATAATCGAATTTGTTTGACTGTAATTAAGAAATGTATATTGAATCATATTTTCATATAAATCTAAAATTCTATTTTGAAACTCATTATCACTCTCACTATCATTATATAGAGGTTGATTATTTTGATTATTATTTTGATTATTTTGATTATTATTACTCATTATACAATACACAAATATATATATTTAATTAGTTTAAACATTTGTATTTATATTCATTTAATATTAATGGAAGCATCTGGATTGACAGGATTAGCAAATTTAGGTAATACATGTTTTATGAATTCATGTATGCAAGTATTAAGTCATACATATGAGTTAAATGATTTTTTAGATAAAGAGAATGGTGTATATAAAAATAAACTTTCAGCATATCATAATGAGAAATATGTATTAGATTCTAAATTATTAGTAGAATGGGATAATTTGAGAAAATTAATGTGGCAAAAGAATCAATTAATATCTCCAGGTGGATTTTTAAAAGCAGTTCACTATGTAGCAAAAAAAAAAGGAAAAGATATATTTACAGGTTATGCTCAGAATGATTTACCAGAATTTTTACTATTTATATTGGAAACATTTCATACGGGTATGAGAAGAGAAGTAGAAATGGTAATAAAAGGAGATATAAAATCAAAAAAAGATGAGATGGCAAAAAAATGCTATGAAATGATGAAAACAATGTATAGTAATGAATATTCAGAAATATTAGATATATTCTATGGTATTCATGTTTCAAAAATTGAAAAAAATAAAAAGGTATTGAGTATAAGACCAGAGCCTTATTTTATAATTGATTTACCTCTACCTAATAAAGCAAATATGAATATTTATAATTGTTTTGAGAAGTATTGTGAAGGCGAAAAATTAGAGGGTGAAAACAGTTGGTTTAATGAAAAGACAAATAAAAAGGAAGAAGTAGAAAGAAAAATAGTATTTTGGAGTCTTCCAAAGGTGTTAGTTTTAGATTTAAAACGATTTACTCACACGGGTAAAAAAATTCAATTTCCACTGGATATAGAAACAGATAAATTAGACTTGAGTAGTTTTGTAGAGGGTTATGAAAAAGAAAGTTATAAATATGAATTATTTGGGATATGTAATCATAGTGGAGGAACATTAGGAGGACATTATACAGCGACTATAAAAATAAAAAATAATGATTGGTATTTATTCAATGATACGAATATTTCAAAAATAGATAATTTTAGTGGAAAAAATAATAGTTCAGGATATTGTCTTTTCTACAGAAAATTATTAAATAAATAATATATATAAATAATGATATTATCATATGATTCAGTATTAGGAATTCCAATAGTTGAAAATTCTGGAGAAAATACAAGTAATAATATGGGAATTAATTTAGGTATTCCAGCTCTATTATTATTAGGAATTGTTATCATTTTATTTGTAACCTTATTTTCTACTTTAGGAAAAAAAGAGGGTTCTGTAGAAACAAATAGTGGAGGTTCGAGTAAAATATTAACAATATTATTAGGGGGTATTCTAATAGCGGTTGTTTTATTAAATGGCCTTCAATATTTTTTCAATATAAATTTAACAGCGCAATTAAATAATTTATTTACATCAACACCATCTATAGATCTAACAGTGGAACAACCAGGAACACCACAAGAGATTGCTCCTGTTCCTGAAATTAGAATAAAAGAACAAGTGTATCACATTCCAGGAAATGAATATACATTTGATAACGCGACGGCTTTATGTAAGGCATATGGTTCACGATTAGCAACTTATAGTGAAGTAGAAAATGCGTATAAGAATGGAGCAGAATGGTGTAGTTATGGTTGGTCAGATCGTCAATTGGCATTATTTCCTACTCAAAAGGATACATGGAACTATTTACAAAATATAGAAGGTCATGAAAATGATTGTGGTAGAGCTGGTATAAATGGTGGATATATCGCGAATCCAGATGTTAGATTTGGTGCAAATTGTTATGGCTATAAACCAAAGATAACAGATGAAGAAAAAGAGATGATGATTACCCAACCATTATATCCTAGAACTATGAAGGATATTAAAGAAGAGAAACGCGTTGATTATTGGAGAAGAAAAATTCCTGAAATCTTAGTAGCTCCTTTTAATAAAAATGTGTGGAGTTTACTTTAATAATAAATTTAATATAATTTTATAATAAATTTATTAATGTGTAAATATGGAAAACAAAAAGAAAAATATAAAAGAAATTTATAATTCTTCATTAGCAATATAATTATAATTATACATATAATTATACATAAATATAGAATTTAGTACTGTATATGTAGTAAAAAGTAATGAAGTAACTAAAGAAAACCTTAACAAATAGAGAAAAGTATAATATGCACATTTTTTAAGATGTATTATATACTTTTCTCTATTTGTTAACATCTGAATAATAGATGTTCCACAAATTACACATTTTTTTTTAGTTTTTAAACATTGATAAAAACATATTATATGAATAGATGGTTGACATTTACACTGATGAATTATAGTATCTATATCATAGTTATAAAAAATGTCTAATAAGGAACCTTCTAAGCAAATAGAACATATTCGTGAATCAATTTGTTTCAATGATATTTGTGGCATTAAATTATCATTATCATTATCATCATTATCATCATTATGATTATAATAATCATAATAATCATATAAATCATAATAACCAGCTCCTTTATTATAAACAAAAGGAAACATATTAATTTATAGTATTATTTTTTTATACAACAATTCACCTAAACACAAAAAAAATAATTATAATATTTTTTTATTTTTTTATTTTTTTATTTTTTTATTTTTTTATTTTTTTATTTTTTTATTTTTTTACTTTTCTCGATGTTTTGTTTTTATTTTCCTTTTTATTTTTTGTTTTTCTGGAATGTATTTTTCTTTTATCGGGTTCAACCATATTTAATAATTTATCATAAATGTCATCATTAATGGGGTCCTCTTTATAATTATAACGGATAGTATTATTTTTTTGAATTTGTTTCTGAGATAAAAAGAGTCCGGCAGGAACAACTAAATTTTTTAAACCATTCAGAATATTAATTCCGCCACCACCCGATTGAGTAGGACTAGTATCATTTATTGTATCATTTATTGTATTATTCAATAATTGAGATTCGATTTTAAATCCGCCTCCTGTTAAACAACCATTTTTATCAGTAGTAAATACAAAATCCTTATTTAAATCAAATAAATCCATATACATATTGTGAACATAAATTAATTATTATAATACCGCTTAATATCATTATTATATTTTATTTCTCTCTTATCTTTAACATAGTCCATAATTTGTACCACTTTTTCTTCATTATTAAATAATTCCATTAAACATTTTTCTAAAAAACCTAAAGTTAAAGGGGCGGTTTGTTTGTTGGTAGTAAATTTTAACTTGCCGTCGCTAATTTTTATTACAGAAGAAGATAGATTATTATCATCTACAAACTCCATTATAGTATCAAACTTTTCATTTCTATCATTACGAACATCTTTCGCTTTATCATTTATTAATTTTAATTGAGTGTCCAATGCCACCCATTGTTTAATATCTTCTTGAAATTCCTCCATAATTAATATATCTAAATATCTTTAAACATATTAATTTACTATTTTCATTTTATTGATTTATGTTTTTGTTGATTTCTGTTTTTGTTGATTTCTGTTTTTGTTTTTATTTTTATTGATTGTTTATCTTCTTTTTCTGTAAGATTTATGTTTGCGACTGCGTGAATGATTTTTGTTTCGTCTAGATTGAATTTTTTTTTGAGCCACTAAAAGACTGAAAGGAACAATTGCTTGTCCAATAAATCCACCTCTACCTTTAGATCTAGATCTGGATCTAGCTTTACCTCTAGGTCTTGATTGCTTATGACCGCAACGTTTTTTTCCACATTTACCACATTTCTTAGCGCGACGACTCTTTCTAGCTGTTTTAGAACGACGACCGCGACCTCCACTCATATTTTGAGGTTCAGGCCAGCCTCTAGCAGCAACTTGACATCCTACATATTTAGGTCCATCTGAATAAGCACATGATGATGAATCAGATGCAATATTTTGTTCAGCTCTTAATTCACTTCCTGTCATTATATATTTATGTAACAAAAAATATTATATACGCATTCAAATATAATAAATATTATTTTATATTTGAATAATTATCTTCTAATTAGAATAATTAATGTTTTCTAAATTTTCTACTATGTCTAAATGTTTTCTTACCGTGACGTTTCTTTTGAAGTTTTTTTTGGTAAGCAAAAAGACCGAAAGGAACAACAGCTTCTTTTAAAATAGCCGCATATCCAGAACCACCTTTTTTACAACTTCTTCCGGCACGTCTAGCACGTCTAGATTTGGAAGCAGATCTTCCGCGAGCTCTACCACGAGATCTGGAAGCGGATCTACCGCGAGCTCTTCTACGAGATTTAGAAGCAGATCTTCCACGAGCTCTTCTACGAGATTTTCCACCCATCATATTAGGCATAACAGCAGCAGCAGCAGTACGAAGTGAAGTAGCAGTCATTATATATAATGTGTATAGATTATTTTTATTTTTATTTTAATGATAATGTTTTTAAATTACTCCGCAATAATAAATAAAAAATGCCTAAAATTAATAAAAAACTAATTATGACAAAAATTAGCGATAAATAAATATACGGATATATTTCTTGAAATATTAAACTAATTATGGGTTTAAATAATTCTTTCAACTCTTTTTTAACATCTTCTCTAGATAAAATAAGCAAACATTGTTCAATAAATTGATCCTTCATTAATTTAATATATTAAAAAAAATAATAATATTTAGCGTGTATTATCTCTCTTTATTTAATCTTTATGGTTCTATAATGGAACAGCCTATATATTTTACGAATAATGATTTTGATTGTTCACAATTATCTATTTCTCAACCTACATCTATTCAAGGGGGTGCTTATTTTACAAAAATTAAAATGAATAACGAAAGATTATATTTACAATTACCGAAATGTTATTCAAAGCAAGGATTAATTACAACAAACAAAAAAGCTTATGTAGATTTAATGTTTAACAATGAAGATGAATCTGTAATAGAATGGTTTGAAAAATTAGAAACTCAATTGATATATTTAATACATCAAAAAAAAGATTTATGGTTTCAAAACGAAATGGAAAAAGAAGATATAGAGGATTTTTTCAATCCTATATGTAGACCATTTAAGGGGGGAAAATATCACCTTGTAAGAATAAATATACCTCGCAATAAAACATTAAGTTCTCAATATCATTGTAATGTGTATGATGAAAATGAAAATATTATGCCCATTGAAGAAATAAATGAAAAACACTCCATTATTCCTTGTATAGAAATTCAGGGGATTAAATTTTCAGCTAGAAATTTTCAGATAGAACTAATTTGTAAACAAATAATGATATTAAATAACAAGCCATTATTCAATAGTTGTATAATAAAAAAAAACTCGCAAGAAAAATATTCTAATATTGAAAAAAAAACAGTAAATAACAATGAAATGATTACAGGTATTAATTTAGATAATAATTTAGATAATAATTTAGATAATAATTTAGGAAATAAAGATGAGAATGTTTCTAATAATATTATGGGATTACAAAAATCTATTCTAAAAACTATAACAAATGATACAGATAAGAATAAAAAAGAGTCATCAGGAAAAGTAACTGGAACATCAGTAGAGGAAGATGAAGAGTCATCCGCAAAAGTAATTGTGCCAACGGCAAAGAAAGAGGATGAAGAGGAGGAGGATGAAGAAGATGAACCATGGGCTGAGATTGATGATGAAGAGGATATCAATACAAAAAAAAATATAGAGGAATTGGATGAAAAAAATGTTTCAACTCCTATTTCTATCAAAGACAAAGACAATAATGAAAATGATACACATTTAAATGAAAAAGGTTTAGAAGAAAATTCAATTGAATCAAAACTAATTAATTTAGAAGATATAACCAACAATATAAATGTTAATAATAAATCAAAAATTATATTGAACAGACCGAATGAAGTATATTATGAAATCTATAAAATAGCAAAAGATAAGGCCAAACAACATAAAAAAGCGGCGATATCTCATTATTTAGAAGCTAAAAATATAAAAAATACTTATTTGTTAGATGATTTAGATAATAGTGATGAATCATCTGAAGAGGAAGATGAAGACGAAGATAGTGATTCTGAGATAGTAAAAAAAGAAATTAATGAAATGGTTGAAGAACTAACATAATTTAGTGAAATGGTTGAAGAACTAACAATATTTAGTAAAACTTTAGAACTTTATGCTATTTATATAAAATATTTTTAATTATGAAAAAATATTTTATCCTTTATTTTATATAATGGACTTACTGAAGAATCTAAAAAAGCTTAAGGTAGAACATGTGATTCTCTTTTTAATTGGAGCATTATTTTTAATATTCCTTATTAATTCTTATAATACCAATAAGAATTCAGGATCAGAACAAATGAGTAATACCCGTAGAGATCAAGCGGCCTATTCCCAACAAGCACAACAATCTTCCTCTGGAAATGTTCAACCTTCTCAACCTTTAGGTCAAAATGAAACTTATGCATCAGCCACTGGTGTATCCACATCTACTCAAGGTCTTCCTCCTTCATGTTCTAGATCCGCAGTTGCTGATCCTTCAGAACTTTTACCAAAAGATACAAATAGTCAGTGGGCACAATTAAATCCTACTGGTTCCGGAGATTTAGAAAATGTAAATCTTCTTCGTTCCGGTTACCATATGGGTATTGATACTATTGGAAATACTTTAAGAAATGCTAACTTACAACTTCGTTCCGAACCTTCCAATCCTCAAATGAATGTAGGACCTTGGAATAATACTACTATCTCACCTGACACTATGCGTGTTCCTCTTGAAATTGGACAAGGTGGTCAATAAATAAATTAATAAATTAATATAGTTATATTATAATAATTTATTAGAAATGAAACTTCATATCAATATGTTTGGATTTATTATTAGTTTATTTATCGTCTTAATTGGTCTTAAGATGTATTATGAATCAGATGTGTTTAATTTACGATGTATTGTTTCTACAGTGGATGGTAAGAAATATTGTGTTAGAGAAAGAAATAATATTCAACGCGCTTCTAATCTATTAGCACGCACTACAGAAAAATTAGAATATTTAGTGAAAAATGTTGGTCACCGATATCCTGAACGTGATAATGTTACACGATTAGTAGAAAATTTCAATCCTACGACTATTAAAGAAACATTACCTACTAGTGAATATACAGCATATAGTGAAAATAAGGGAGAAAAAATCGCATTTTGTCTTAATAAAAAAAAGAAAAATAATAATAATCTGATAGATTCTAATACATTAACATTTGTGGCTATTCATGAATTATCTCATATTATGACAGAAAGTATTGGTCATAGCGAAGAGTTTTGGAATAATTTTAAATTTTTACTGGAAAATGCCGTTGAATTAAAATTATATACTCCAGTTGATTACAAAAAAACACCAGAGAACTATTGTGGTATGGATATAACGGATAATCCGTATTATGATTTATAATCCGTATTATGAACTATAACCCGTATTATGATTTATGATTTATGATTTATAATTTAATTTTTAATTTAGATTGAATCGTTTGCTTTTCATTACCATGTGAATCTTTAATAGTAAAATAATAATTTGGATAATCTTCGTAATGTATTTTTTGAACTATATATACATCGCCATTATGATATACTGACATACCTTCCATTAATCTTTTATAAATAACCATATAAGTTTTATTGTTGTTATTCGTAATTTCATCTAACAATAGATTTTGAACCTTGAAATAATTATTTGGGAATATTGGGAAAAATGTATCACATTCATAAATTTCATTTATCATAGTGATATACATATTCGTAATTAAATTTAAATCTAAACATTTTTTATAAATTTGGGTTCCTCCAATTACCCATACCTGATCATATTTTTTATTTTCGGCAAATTGAATTAATTCACGGATATCTGAAAAAGATTTAATTTGTTGTCCATTTTGTTCATAATCTAATGTTAATGTTGTTGATAATATTAAATGATCTCGTTTTTTTAAAAATTTGATACTGTTCCAAGTATTTTTACCAATAATTATAGCATTATTACCTGAACCAATGGTGATTTTTTGAAATCTATCTAGGTCTTTTTTTAAAGTCCAAGGTAAATGATTATTAAATCCAATACCTCTATTTTTATCCATAGCTACAATTCCATTAATAAGCATTAATATATATAAAATAATATTTTGATTTTATATATAAATGACCGATATATATAAATTAATACATTTAGATCAATCAAATGTTAAAAATATGATAGTTTTTTGGGGAAACAGTGATTCAAATTCAACAGAATTATTTAACTCTGATAATAATAATCCTCTATTTGAAGGTTTATTTAGTAAGGAAGAATTAAATATGATTAACACTGAAAACATTAAAGTGAATTTCTCTCAACAGGTTTTATATTTAGATGATACTATTGAAACGATCAAAAAAAAAATAATCATAGAAACTAATAATTCAATTGGGTTTGATGAGATATATTTATTTTGTAAACAAATTGTTAACCTAAATAATTCAGAGATATATGAAAAATTAACACAAAATGGTAAAATCGTCTTAAATCAAAATATATTATTCCAATTTATCTCCAATATTAACAATATAAATATAAATTCCTTACCGAATAAAGATGTGTATAATTTTAATGATATTATTGATTTAAATTTATCAGAAAATCCTCAAATTGTAAATATTCCATTAGGCCAAAGATCTATAATGGGAAATAATATATATAGTTTTTCATCTAATCCATTTAAATTAATAGATTTTGATAATATACTCAAATCTAATGCAGATAATGTTATAACCACGACGAATAAAGATTTATTATTATCTAATGGATTTATCTTTGAAAATACAATTTATCTATGTGGAGCGGAAGATGTTTTAAAAAATGCCATTTCAAAAAATATATCAGAAACTATCACTTCTAAAATTTATTACCCGTTTTTAAGTTATAAACATATTATTGATTTAAAAAATTTGACTGATAATAAGCTTAAATTAATAGATGATAATAAACTTTTAATTAATCCCAAATTTAATAAACAAGTGGATAATATTGAAATGTTTCATCGTATTTATAAATCCAGAACGAGTGAATTAAATTACATTGAACAAGGTATTCATTCTATTGAATTTATTATGTCTCAAGATTTTGAATATAATGTTCCATTAGAAATAATTTTTAAATTAATCCATGCTTCAATAAAAATTCCATTAATTAAATATAATCCTGCGAAAAAACAAGAGAAAATTTATAGATTGTTTTGTGATAAAACCGCAAAAAATGGGAAAAAAATTCCATCATTACCAAAAAGTTTAATATTTAAATTAACTAAAACAATAGGATATTCTAAGCGTGTTTCATGTTATATAGAATATGTATACAAAAATACCAAAATACCTATCATTCTCGAATTTGATCAATTAGCTAATATTTATGTTAAAATTGAATTTAAAGAAACAAAATCTATTTCCGAGATTGAAGAGATGGTAAGTGATGCTATCAATCCAGTTATATCTGATATTAAAAAATACTTGGAGACCAGTGGTTATTCCATGAAATTATTTAATAATTTATACGATAAAAATATTGAAATTTTGAATATAAAATATTTTTCATACATTTCTATTGATAAAAATATTAATTTAAATAATATTTTAGGATGTGTTTCTAGTATTTTTAATGTAATGGTTGGAGAATTAAAAAAAGGTATTATTATGCGATATAAAAGAGTTTCAAATTTTAATGAAATGGATAGTCAAGAAGCTTTTATAGTAGAACTATTAAACAGAGCGAATGAAGATGAGGATATTGTCAAATTATTAATGGATAATTATCAATTAACTGAAATTGAAGCGCAACTTAAAATAGCAGAATTGTTGAATAATTTACAAGTAGTTCAATCATTAAATAAAAGTAGAAGACTTAAAATCAAAAACAATCCTGGATTTTTAACTAAAATTACTCAGGATCAATTTAAACATAATATTATGATTGAAATGGAAAATATTAATAATATTTTTTATATGTCTATTATTCCTATGTATCTTGATTCATTAATTCGAATTACTCAATTTCCTGATACATCTGATGTTAATATAGAACATATTGATGGTTTATGTAAAACAAAACAATTAGATGATTTAGAACAACAAGTAGATGATATTATTGCTCCATCCGAAAAATCAATAACCGAAAATGTTCCCGTCGCCATAGTAGCCCAAGATTTAACTTTTGGAGAAAAAACCAAGAATATTAAAGATAAATCATTAAATGTATTGGATTTTTTATTTGAGGATGATGATGATGATGACGATGATGATGATGATGATGATGACGATGATGATGATGATGATGATGATGATGATGAAATAGAAGTAAATGAAGAAGAGTTGACCGGAGGTTATTCAGATGATAATAATGATGATGGTATTAGTGTTGATATGGATGATAATGATGATGAGGACGATGGTATTAGTGTTGATATGGATGATAATGATGATGGTATTAGTGTTGATATGGATGATAATGATGATAATGATGATGGTATTAGTGTTGATATGGATGATAATGATGATGAGGACGATGGTATTAGTGTTGATATGGATAATAATGATGATGAGGACGATGGTATTAGTGTTGATATGGATAATAATGATGATGAGGACGATGGTATTAGTGTTGATATGGATAATTCTCCCATTAAAGAAAAGACACCTTCTCCCATTAAAGAAAAGACACCTTCTCCCATTAAAGAAAAGACACCTTCTCCCATTAAAGAAAAGACACCTTCTCCC
>Ga0233412_10000955_pt1 | contig 15837 bp, 15 predicted proteins | sample Na_anoxic_4_MG_FD_180667 | JGI IMG/M metagenome (GOLD analysis project Ga0233412, IMG submission 180667) | Seawater microbial communities from Saanich Inlet, British Columbia, Canada - Na_anoxic_4_MG | ecosystem: Environmental > Aquatic > Marine > Inlet | place: Canada: British Columbia...
TATAAAATCAAAGAGTTCAAATTCTTAAGGTTTCGGATACTTTCTGGTAAACTTTCTAATTGGTTATCACGTAAATTCAACTTCTTCAAATTGGTTAAATTACCTATACCTTTTGGTAGGGTGGTTAGTTTGTTATTATATAAAACCAATTCCTCCAAATTTTTAAGATTTCCAATACTTTCTGGTAAACTTATTAATTCGTTATCATGTAAATCCAAATACCACAAGTTTGTTAAATTGCCAATGCTTTCTGGTAGGGTGGTTAGTTTGTTATTATGTAAATTCAACTCCTTCAAATTGGTTAGATTACCTATGCTTTCTGGTAAGGTGGTTAAGTTGTTATTGTATACCCAAAACAACATTAAATTTGTAAGATTTCCAATACTATCTGGTAAACCTCTTAATAGGTTAAAACTTAAATTCAACTCCTTCAAATTTGTTAAATTACCTATACCTTCTGATAAGGTGGTTAGTTTGTTATAGTTATATCTTAAATCCAACTCCTCCAAATTTGATATATAATTCATATAATCATCATATATTTTTTTATCATATTTTTTAAATAATTCTAATTCTTTATCCGAAAGTATAATTTCCCTAAAACCTGTTTTTTTAAGAGCGATAGCCCTTTTTCTTATATATGTTTTAACCATATTCTTATTTGATGAAATAAGATTAACTTGATGGTCGGTTAATTGTATGCCAGTGTCAATATAAGATTTTAATATGTTATCAAATGAATATTCTAAGTTTCCCATAATGTTTAAAAGGTTGATATATTTGTATTTGGTAATAATTTTTTTATTCTTTCAATTTCTTTTTTGTTTTTGTATGCATCATCAATTGTTATTGGGTTGCCTCGTAAATCCATCATCTCCAAATTTTTAAGGTTTCCAATACTATCTGGTAAACTTGTTAATTCGTTACCATATAAACTTAAAAATTTCAAATTGGTTAGCTTATCTATACCTTCTAAGCTAGTTAGTGTTAGTTCGTTATAAGATAAATCCAACATCTCCAAATTTTTAAGGTTGCTTATACCTTTTAAGGTGGTTAGTTTGTTCTTAGATAACCACAACCTCTCCAAATTGGTTAGGTTGGTTATGCTTTTTGGTAAGGTTGTTAGATTGTTATCATTTAACCACAAACTCTTAAAATTTGGTATATAATTCATATAATCATCATATGATTTCTTATCATATTTTTTAAATAATTCCAGTTCCTTATCTAAAAATATACTCTCTATTCTCTTAACGGCATTTATACTCTGTATTTTCTTAACGGCAATAGCCCTTTTTCTTATATATGTCTTTGCCATATTCTTATTTGTGGATATAAGATTAAGTTGATGGTCGGTTAATTGTATGCCAGTGTCAATATAAGATTTTAATATGTTATCAAATGAATATTCTAAGTTTCCCATAATGTTTAAAATATTATTTTTGTATTTTGTAATAATTCTTCTATTCTTCCAATTTCTTTAGTAGTTATTGGGTTACCTTGTAACCACAATCTCCACAAATTTGTAAGATTTCCAATGCTGTTTGGTAGGCTTGTTAATTTATTACCATCTTCATACTGCTCCTTGTAATTTTTAATCTGTTTTCTAATCGAATCTGGTAATCTTATTAACCTGTTACCTAAATCCAACTCCTCCAAATTTTTAAGATTTCCAATGCTTTCTGGTAGGCTTGTTAATTGGTTATTAGTTAACTCCAACTTCTTCAAATTTTTAAGATTTCCAATACTTTCTGGTAGGGTGGTTAGTTTGTTATCACGTAAATCCAACTTCTCCAAATTTGTAAGATTTCCAATACTTTCTGGTAGGGTTGTTAATTGGTTATCTGATAAACCCAACTTCTTCAAATTTTTAAGATTTCCAATACTTTCTGGCAAACTGGTAAGCCAATTTTCACCTAAAACCAACCAATCTAAATTTTTAAAATATCCAATGCTTTCTGGCAATGTTTTTAAGTTTTTTCCATATAAATACAACTCCTTTAAATTTGATATATAATTCATATAATCATCATATATTTTTTTATCATATTTTCTAAATAATTCTAATTCTTTATTCGAAAGTAATGTTTCCCCAAAACCAGTTTTTTTAAGGGCGATAGCTCTTTTTCTTACATATGTCTTTACCATGTTCTTATTTGATGAAATAAGATTAAGTTGATACTCTGGTAATGGTATACCCGTATCAATATAAGATTTTAATATGTTATCAAATGAATATTCTAAATTTCCCATAATTATTTAAAATATATTTTTAAAATATATTTTTGTATTTGGTAATAATTTTTTTATTCTTTCCTTTTCTTCATCACTTATTGGGTTATTATATAAATACAACTCCTTCAAATTTGTAAGATTCCCAATGCTTTTTGGTAAACTTTTTAATTGGTTCTCAGCTAACCACAATACACCTAAATTTTTAAGATTTCCAATACTTTCTGGTAAAATTTCTAATTTGTTACCGTACAAATTAATAATCTCTAACTTTGTAAGTTTTCCAATGCTTTCTGGTAAACTTGTTAATTTATTATTCACTAAAATAAACCTCACCAATTTTTTAAGATTTCCAATGCTTTCTGGAAGACTAGTTAAGTTGTTATCAAGTAATTTCAATTCATACAAATTTTTAAGATTTCCAATGCTTTCTGGAAGGCTTGTTAATTGGTTACCATCTAAATAAAACTCCTCTAAATTTGTAAGATTCCCAATGCTTTCTGGTAAACTTGTTAATTTATTATTCACTAAAATAAACCTCACCAATTTTTTAAGATTTCCAATGCTTTCTGGAAGACTAGTTAAGTTGTTATCATATAAATACAACTTCACCAAATTTGTAAGATATCCAATGTTTTCTGGAAGACTAGTTAAGTTGTTACCATATAAATACAACTTCACCAAATTTGTAAGATATCCAATGTTTTCTGGTAAACTTGTTAAGTTGTTACGAGCTAAATTCAACACCTCTAAATTTGATATATAATTCATATAATCATTATATATTTTTTTATCATATTTTCTAAATAATTCTAATTCATTATCCGAAAGTAATGTTTTCCCAAAACCAGTTTTTTTAAGGGCAACACCTCTTTTTCTTATATATGTCTTTGTCATGTTCTTATTTGATGAAATAAGATTAAGTTGATACTCTGGCAATGGTATACCCGTATCAATATAAGATTTTAATATGTTATCAAATGAATATTCTAAGTTTCCCATAATTATTTATTTTTCCATATATAATCAAACTGTTCATCACTTAATACGTGACCACGCATGATATATTTATAAATCTCTTCATTTGTTAAATCTTTAAACCAAGATAAATCAGTATTTCTACTTTTTAATTTTTCATGTTCGGCTTCTTCCTCTTTTGAAAATGGTATACTATCCATTTTGTTCACATCAATACCCATTTTCTTCAAATAGTTTTGATAACCCCTAACATCTGAACCAAATTCAGAAATATTTCCTGTTGTATTATTTGAATCAGTTAACTCAACATCTCCATCGGCTTTTATATCATATACAACCATATGCAATGGGTCATCCAAAATAACACTACCATCATCCTTTTTTTCAAATTTATTTTTATCAACAATAAAATAAAATGTTGAACCAGCAACCCTATATCCAGCATATGCATTACCTGGAAACCATTGACCTACACAAAAAGAATATTTTTTATCTGTTAATCCACCTTGTGTATATTGAATACATCTACCAACGTCTTCAGCTTGATAAACATCAATACCATTGCTTGACATAATTGGTTCATATTTTGCTTCAAAATCAACCGAAACGGCTTGTTCCTTACCTTGTTTTGCTCTTCTTTGAGCTTCTACCGTTCCATGAATCTTTTCGGTGAATTTTAACCAATTTGTTGGTTGGTTATCCAATTTAACCCCATTCTTATCAACATATAGTTTTCCAATCTTTTCTTTAAATTCATTATAATCATTAAATTCCTTTTTAAGGACTTCTAAATCAATTTTATCCTTTAAATTAAAATGGGTCATGAAAGCTAAGTTTTGTTGGCTTTCGCTATTGTCGGTATTTTTTAATTTATTTAATAATTCTTCATGGTTTCCTTCGTAACCATAATTTTTCATAAGTCTCAAGGCACCTTCTTCGGTTTTTCTTGATTCTAGTAGTTGTGTGTACAATTCAAATAATTTCATATTTTATTTAATTAATTTCATAGTTTTGAACATTAATATGGCTCAAATCTATTATACTGTTATTACGATTTTTATTTAATAATTCTTTTACTCTTTTCTTTTCACCATCAGTCAGTGGGTTACCATCTAAATAAAACTTAACCAATTCTGTAAGATTTTTAATACTCTCTGGTAAACTTTTTAAGTTGTTACTTTCTATTTGAAAAACTCTCAATTTTGTAAGGTCTCCAATACTTTCTGGTAAAATTTCTAATTTGTTACCGTACAAATTAATAATCTCTAACTTTGTAAGTTTTCCAATGCTTTCTGGTAAACTTGTTAATTGGTTATAACTTAAGTTCAAATCTCTCAAATTTTTAAGGTTTCCAATCCAATCTGGTAAACTTGTTAATCGATTAAAACTTAAATCCAACTCCTTCAATTTTGTAAGATTTCCAATGTAATTTGGTAAACTTGTTAGGTTGGTATTGTCTAACCTAAGTCTTTTTTTAGTTAATAAATAATTAATATAATTATCATATGATTTTTTATCATATTTTTTTAATAATTCAAGTTCATTATCTGAAAATATAGCATTTCCATAAACACCTTCATTGGCCTTATTAACAGTGATAACCCTTTTTCTTATATATGTCTTTACCATGTTCTTATTTGTGGATATAAGATTAACTTGATGGTCTGTTAATTGTATGCCAGTATCAATATAAGATTTTAATATGTTATCAAATGAATATTCTAAGTTTCCCATAATTATTTAACGTAGAACCCAAGTGGGCGAAATTTAAGTGATTTATTTAAGAATTCAGCTTCGGTTGCCCCTCTTTCTAATTGTTTTGTTGATGAAAGTCTCTCTAATCTGGTATCTAATCGTTCTAGAATTGCCTTTCTTTCTTCATTACCTTCACTAAGTAATGAATCATAATCCATTGTTCTTTCTGCCTCTGGAGGGCCCACAATGCCACCAAATTTACCTCTTGTTCTACCCAAGGCTCTTTTTGCTTCAGCAACAAATAACTGTCTTATTAGTGTCTTGGTTGGTTCGTTAAATGTTGAATAATCCAATTTAGATAAAGGCACCTCATTTGGTAATTTTATGATATCTGGGTTATCTTTTCTACATTCATCCGCATCACCATTCGTATCATAATAAAAATACCATACTTGGCATCCAGTTAAGTTGACCGAGCTTGGATTACCAGCAATACCATGTCCAAAGGTAAATTTAGACCCTGGAGTACTCAATAAATGTAAAAGTCTTGTTCCGTTTGGTCCAGCAGTAAGCTTATAAACCAACTCACTTCTAAGTAGTCTGTTCTTTAGGTTTAAATCGGATGCAGTTAATAAAATATCATATGCTGGTGATATATAATATCCACCATTTCCACCAAAACCATATCCACCACCACTTCCGCTACCAAGTTGACCATATCCACCACCAAACCCATAATCAATCCCAGCATAGTTAGCAAACAATGCCATTTGTGTTGTTGGGGGTGTAATCCATAATACTTCATTAACCTCTCTACCAGCTGGTATCTCATATACCTGTCTACCAGATTCAATGTCTATATAATCTTTTTTTAATTCCCATGGTCCTCTGGCTTGAAGACCAACTTGTTTTGAATATGCATATGTATATTGTGTCATAAAATCGAAGTCTCTAACACTTAATGCAAAGGCCATATCTGTTGTATCAATATTCTTCCCTAATAATGATTGCCATTGATGTTCAATGAGCCATTCTTGTGTATATTGTGCATAATCTTCTATAGATATTTCTAATAATACACATAACATATCATCGGTTAATTCAATTTGTCTCAATGGGGCACCCATTGAAACCCTAAATTGTTCAAACACTCTTTGTTTATCTTCGTTACTTACTGGCATAATATAAAGTTTTATTATAAATATTTGATTTATCGTAAAACTTTATATTATTTAACTAAAATAAATTATAATAAAAACTTCTTGGTGAGTTTATGTGCTTCAGTGATTGATGTGAAGCTAACATCTGGAGATAGGAGGGTGTTATTAACCAAAACGATAGGTACACTATCTGTTTTACCAATTTTCATTATTTTATTGGTTTCTTCTTGGTTTTCATCAAGGTCAATATCAACATAAACATAATCAATATTATCCTTATCAAATGTTTCCATTAATTGTTTACAAAATGGGCAACCATCAAAACCGTAAACTCTTATTCTATTCATAATTATCAATTATTTCATTAAGCATTATTTCCATTGCTTTTCGTATGGATTCATCATCATCTATTTGTTTAGTATTTATGATAGAATCAATGACAGATTGTTTCTTTTTAACAGTACCCCACATTATTGTTGACACACTATTATTAAATAATTGATAATAGACTGTCACATTGTTTTTTTGCCCTATTCTGTAGCTTCTATCTTCTGCTTGCTCATTATTACCAGGAACCCAACTAAATGAGTTAAATATGACATATGTGGCTTCTGTGAGGGTGATACCAACACCAGCTGACTTTATATTACCAATAAATACCTTTATATTATCATTTTGTTGGAAACTATCAACTGAACGTTGTTTTTCTTTATCATTCATTTCACCATAATGAATAACACATTTATTACCAAAGTATTTATCAAATTCCATTAATTCATCAGTAAAGTTTGTGAATATTATAACCTTATTACCTTGTTCAATGATATTTTCAGCCATGTCTATTGTTAATGGTATGGCCTCCATTGCAACAAACTTTCTTAATAGACCAAGTTCAACCATATCTTTTGGTGGAATACCTCGTTTCTTTTGTTTTGCCCTCTCATCAAGATATTCTTCCCATAGATTTTCATAATTTTTCCTTTGTTTTTTATTTAAATTATGGTAAACTGGTGATATGTTTTTTTCTGGCATATCACCAATATCGGTCTTAAGCCTTCTTAGGTATAAATTCTTAGTTTTTAATGCAAGTTCGTCTAAGTTAGATGCACCATTTGTTAACCAAATTTTCTTCTTTCTACCATTTTTAAGTGTTGTTGTGATTTGCCTACCTTCACAATATCTTTGAACATAAAATTTCCAATTATCAGCCAGTGGTGATTTTATCAACTTTAGTAAGTTATAAAAATCCATTGGTCTATTTGCTACTGGTGTTCCACTTAAAAGCCAAACTTTTTCAATACCATAACTTGTGCATATATCTTTCATTATGCTACCTCTTATGCTGTTTGGGTTTTTAAGATAGTGAGCCTCATCTATTATACATAAGTCAAAGTTTGAGTTAACAATGTGTTGATTATCCCAACACAAGTCTTCTTCTGAAAAGTTTTTACCTGGGATTTCATGAAAGTTTTTTAACAAATCATAGTTAATTATTGTGAATTTAGCTTGTTCCCATCTTTTACCATCGATTATTTTTGTGTCATAACATTGTAGGTAGTGTATTTCCCTTTCCCAATTTATCTTTACGGAGGCTGGACACACAATAAGAATTCTTTCTACACCAGATTCTAAAGCGGCAATAATACTCATAACAGTTTTCCCTAATCCCATATCGTCAGCCAATAAACAACCATTTCTTGATAGGAGAAACTTCACACCTTCTTTTTGGTGTTCATATAGTGTTCTACCTATTGTACCATCACTTAGTTCAAAGGTGTCTAATTTCCTATATTTTTCAAAATCAACATCAACTTCTATTTCTTCATAATATGGGTCATCAAGTAGTTGTGTTTTTGGTATGAAATACATTTCACATTTTTCTTGGTTTCTTTTTAGTTTACCATAGACATGAAAAGCCTTATCGGTTTCACCAAGAACATATTCTATTAGAATTTTTGCTGGGACAAATGAAATGTTTTGAGTTTTCTTAAACTCATTACCAAGATATTCAGTTATACCAACTATTTTATTTACATACTTTGGTTCAAAATTATGATTATTAAGTATGTAATTGGTTTGATTTTGAGTTAGTGTTATTTTTTTATTTTTAATTAATTGATGCTTAAATTTTTTTATGTAGGGGTTTTTACCTTCATAATTTTCAAGTATCTCTATAACACCCTTATCCTTTATATCATCCAAATTAATCAAATTATTAATAAATTAAAAAAAAATATTATATAACAAATATACACATAAATTGACAAAAAATCAAGAATTAAACAACAATTTAAATATTTGAAATATTTATTAAAAAAAATATTATGTCCAATAATCGTATACCAATAAATAGAATAAATAAATTTTTTTCTCAAGAAGATTTCCATCTTGAACAATCCATGGGCCGTGAATCCGTTGAAGGTGATGGAAACTTTGTTATTGTATTATATAGGGTTGATAGAACAATGACATCATCTGATGATATTTATAATGAGGCTGGTAAAGATGAGATTAGGTTTTTCCCACCAGTTGAGTTAAGGGTTGTCCCTATTCTTGCTGAGGCCGAAAATAAAACATATAACAGTGGACCTGGGTCACTTAGATACTTACAAGATGGTCAATTCACATTTGCTATTTATGAAGAACAACTAAGGGAATTAGATGTTGATTTAAGTTATGGTGATTACGTAGGATATGCTGTTAGTGAAACAGATGTTAGGTATTATTCGGTAGTAAATGATGGGGTTAAAAATTACGATAATAAACATACGATAATGGGGTATAAGGGAGCATATAGGACGGTATTATGCGCTTCGGTAGATGAAAATGAGTTCCGTGGATATTAAAAAATATAATTATGGTTAACGAAGAAAAAAAATAAAATATAATTATTATGGCACTCCCACACGGTTTTAGAAAAAATATAAAAATAATAAAGAATAAGGTTGGTTTTGAAAGAAGGCAAGAAATTCTTGATGATATTGATAAGAAAGGAACTTATCTACCTAGAGGTGTTATGTATGAAGATATGGACAAATCTTTTATTAAATTCGTTGAGGATGACTTAGAAATTGTAATAGATGGTGAAAAGGTACCAGTTATATTTTTAACACTTCAAAGATGGTCTGAATTTAGTAAAACATGGCAACATGCTGATAAATATAAGGATATAAAGATGCCCTTTATAACAATAGTTAGGCAACCAAATCCTCAAGTTGGTAAAAATCAAGCTGGGTTATTTAATATTCCAGGTCGAAGGACTTATACATATATGAAGGTACCAACATTTGATGGTGGGAGAAGAGGTGTTGACTTATATAAAATACCTCAACCAACGTCCGTTGATATCACATATGAAGTTAGATTGTTCTGTAATAGAATGAGGGATTTAAATAAGATAAACGTAAAAATACAACACATATTTAATGCTATACAATATTATATAAGAGTAAATGGGCACCCAATGCCTCTTTTATTAGAAAATATTGGTGATGAAAGTAATATAGATGATTTTGAAAATAGAAGGTTTTATGTACAACCATTCGAAATAAGACTTCAAGGATATGTGTTGGATGAAGATAAGTTTGAAGTTATTCCAGCAATAAATAGGGCTTTGGTTATGAGTGAGATTACTGACACACCAATAGTACCAAAATTCACTACAAGTATTAATAAATCCGAAGGTAGTGTATTTCATAATATTATATTTAAACCACGTTCAGAACCATATTTCACATTTGTTTCTGATTTTGATTTAAAATATACAGATATAACTAATATTGAAGGTGCAACAAATATATTATTAAAGGTTAATGGTGTTGAGAAATTGAATGGATTAACAATTGGTAGTAATATAATTATTAGTGCTGGGGATAGTATATATATTAAGGTAAGTAGAGATTTTTATACTACTGCTAAGTTCACATTAATAGGAAAAATAATATGAGTTGTAAAAATAATACACCAAACGTAAATAAGACATTTATAATTGAACCACTATCAATGACTGGTGGTACTCCTGTATTGAGTGCATGTACTAGTATGTACACAAATTTGGTTCAGAGTTGTAGTGGTGATACTACAATAACACTAGGTACTGGTATTGTTACATTTAATAGTAATATTAATGGTATTCAATCAATAACCGCAAATACAATTGAAGCCACAACTTATTTATCTGGTGGTACAAATATACTTGACATAATAAATGCTAATGATACATTTGTTACTGGTGGAACATTTAATGATATTGGTGATTCAATTAGTCTTGTTAGAAATGATGGTGCTAATGTAGTTATAACTGGTCTTACAAATTTTTATACTACAGGTGGTACGTATAATAATTCAACGGGTTTAATAACATTCAATAGAAATGACCAATTATCTGCATTTACAGTTGATTTATCAAGTATTGATATTAACGATACCTTTGTAACTGGGACAACACTTTCTGGTAATATACTCACACTTGAAAGAAATGATGGTTTTGATATAAATACAGACTTGACACCCATTGTATTTTCTGGTGGTGTTAATGACTGTATTACAGATTTATATGTTACAAATATTTATGGTTGTTCACCAATAACAATAAAGGATACGTTAATTGTTAGTGGTGTAACAAACCTACAAGCTAGTTCCTTTTATAATTTAACCGTTAGTGGTTCTAACCCTAATGAAATTACAAATGTTGCATATGTTACTGGGTATGTTCAAACGAATGAAATATATTCTACAGGTGGTACATATAATTCTAATGTTTTAACAATTAACCGCAATGATGGTGGGTTGTTTAATGTAACAATAACTGGATTAACCGATACATTTGTTACAGCAGCAACACTTAATTCAACAACCATTGAACTTGATAGAAATGAAGGTTTATCAACACTAAGTGTTGATTTATTACCAGTTTTAAGTGGTAAGACTGATTTAACCTTATTTAATACATATACTGGTAATACACAAACAATACTTGACACTAAGGTTGAAAATGGTTTAAATGTTGGTGGGGCAAATGAAATATTTAGTGGAAAATCTGGTACAACACTTATATTTAACACAATTTCTGGTGGTTCAAACACAACAATAACACAAGTTGGTAACATACAAAAAATTGATGTTGCGGTACCGCCATCTGAAAATACATTTGTTACAGGTGGAACATATAATTCCAACACAGATATTATAACATTTAATAATAATAGTGGTGATACATTTAATGTAACTGGAATTACCGATACATTTGTTAGTGGTGTAACATTTAATAATAGTAATTACCAATTAACAACTTCCAGAAACGATTCCACAAACTTTGTTACTGACCTTTCTATTCTTTCTAGTGATGTTAAGGTAACGGGTGGTACATATAATATTAATACAGGGGTTGTAACATTTAGAAATAATAGTGGAGGGACATTTAATGTAACTGGTTTCACAAGTGGTATGACAGATAGTTATACCACCACAGCCAAAACAAGTGGAACATTAATACAATTTGATAATAACTTAAATGGTCCTAATTTTTATAGTGTAGATTTAACACCAATAATAAGTGGTAAGACTGATGTCACATTATTTGATTCACACACTGGTGACACTAGTAACCCACATAATGTAACGCTTACACAATTAAGTGGTGTATCAGAAACTTTATTTAATACATATACTGGTGATACACAAACAATACTTAATACTAAGGTTGAAAATGGTATAAACTTAGGTGGTGGCAATGAAATATTTAGTGGAAAATCTGGAACAACTCTAATATTTAATACAATATCTGGTGGTTCAAATACAACAATCACTCAAGTTGGTAACGTACAAAAAATTGATGTTGCAGTGCCAGCATCTGAAAATACATTTGTAACAGGTGGTACGTATAATACCAATACAGATATTATAACATTTAATAATAATAGTGGTGACACATTTAATGTAACTGGGGTTACCGATACATTTGTTACTGGAACAACATTTACAAGTAATGAGGGTACATTAACAAGAAATGATGGGTCTGAAATATTTAAACTAAGTGGAGGAACAAATGTAACACTTTCTAACCCATCTTCAAATCAAATCAAAATTGATGTTACTATCCCAACAGACACTAATACATTTGTGACAGGTGGGACATATAGTGATTCTACAAATATTATAACCCTTGATAGAAATGATGCGGTTAGCCTTAATATAACTGGATTAACTAACACTTATGTAACTGGTGGTACTGTTTCTATTTCGGCAACAGATAATACTAATAGTGGTACTATAGGTTTATTTTATAAAGATTCTGATGGTACCCCTAGAACGTTACCATTTGAAGATACATTTACAAGTGGTGGAACATATAATAATGGGACTAAATTAATCACATTTGATAGAAATGATGGTAATGATTATAATATTAGTTTAAGTTCCATTTCAACCACAAACACATATGTAACTGGATTCACATATAATGATGCGAATACATTTACACTTGAAAGAAATGAAGGTGAATCAGATTTAACGGCAACAATTAATAGTGTAACTGGATTTACTGTGAATGGTGACCTAGTTGTTACTGGTGATACAAATGTAAAGGGATTAACAGGTACTTCTGCCCTTCTTTCAGCCAATACAGATACTATATTAACATTAATTGGTTCGGGTTCAACAAATCCAATATTCAAAATTGAAGGTTCAAGTGGTGAATTATTTACAGTTACAGATAGTCTTTTAGGTTCCTTATTTGCGGTTAATAATATATCTGGGTTACCAATATTTGAAGTATTTTCTGATGATAGGATATTGATGGGGTCATATTTGGTACCATCTCTAAATACAACAGTTAGAACAACAGCCACTAGTGGAACAACAAATATTTATTCAATACCAACTTCGGCATATACGGGGGCATTTTTTGATTATACACTTGTTGGCAATGGTGGTGCAAGGTCTGGTAATATTATGTCAATATGGAGTGGAACAACGGCAGAATTTAATGAGGTTACAACAAATGATATTGGTAGTAGTACAAATGGTGTTACCTTTAATGTTTCGGTATCTGGTAGTAGTGCAATTTTAGCAGTATCCGCAGTCACTGGAACTTATACAATAAAAACAATAGTAAGAAGTATATAATATGGCATTTAGGTATTCACCAAAAATAATTACCAATGGTTTGATTTTGTATTATGATGGCGCAAATCCACAATGTTATGTTAGTGGTGATACTGTATCTAATGATTTGTCAATAACACAATCTACAGGTACATTAGAAAATGGTGTAACTTATGATACAGATAATAATGGTAGTTGGGTATTTGATGGTCTTGATGATTATATAGATTTTAGTGACACTACACTTGATTTAGAGCGTACAGATGCGTTTAGTTTTTCTAGTTGGGTATATTTTGATGCATTTTTAAGTGGGGTAATAACACCCATTTTATCTAAATATTCAAATCCACCAGCAGGTGGTTATCATTATAGTGTCTTTGAAGACCCCACTCTCACTGGTGGTAACCCATATCTTAGGTTTGATTTACAAAATAACGGTGGATTGAATGGTATTATTGTGTGGGGTAGTACAACACTATCTACGTCAATGTGGTACAACCTCACAGTAACATATAATGGTAGTAGTGATGCATCTGGTGCCACCTTATATGTAAATGGGGTTGCCGAATCACTATACATACGTTCCAATACTCTAAATGCCACCATAAACTCAACAGAAACTTTTAAAATTGGTGGTATAGTAACTCCACTTAGGGTTTGGAATGGTAAAATACCAATCGTTAAGGTATACAACAAAGAACTATCAGTATCAGAAGTATTACAAAATTATAACGCAATGAAATCTAGATTTGGATTATGAGTACAGAAGGTGGTGGTAAAATAGTTACTGATGGTTTGATTTTGTATTATGATGGTGCAAATCCAAATTCAACATTTAGTGGTAGTACTACCTTTAATGATTTAAGTGGTAGTAATTATGTTGGAACATTATATAATGGTGCTTCGTATGTAACAGATAAAGGAGGTGGGGTATCATTTGATGGTGTAGATGATACAATAGATTTAGGAAACATACTAAATGGAGTAATAGCTGGTACAAGTCCTACCTATACAGTTCAAGCTTGGATAAAATTTGATACATTAGCACATGATGCTGCTTATACTTGGTTTTCAAAATATGGTTCGGGTAACAATAGACAACTTTTGATAATTGTAAGAAGCTTAACGTATGCTCCTTATAGTTATGGAGGATTCAGAATAGAACACCTTCCTTATAGAGTACCTGGAATTGTTAGTGGATTACCACAAACAAGATTTGTAAGGAGTGACGGGGATGTTATAGAAGCAAATAAATTACATAATTTAACTGTTTGTTTTGATGGTTCTATAAACACAAATGATGGGTTAGATAGACCAACATTTTATATAGATGGTAAATTGCAAAGTAATGTAATGGCAGCAAGTTATGGACCTTTAACAAATGTATTTCAATCAACATCAACGAAGGTTGCACTTAATGGATTTATAGGAATAGGAACTACTGTGGAGTTATTTCCCTATGCTGGAACTAATTATCAAACATTATTCTATGATAGAGTTCTTACACAAGAAGAAGTATTACAAAATTATAACACAATGAAATCTAGATTTAATCTATAATCTTTATATTTATTAATAAAAAATATTATGTCACACATTTATGACCATAGAACATTTATGATATTTAATGTATCTGAATTAGAAAAAATAAATTTTAATGAAGTCCTAGAAACCTCAATAAATACTGTTAGAAAATCTATTGATTTAACAAAAACCTTTGTTAAATGGGATGGTAACACCCCATCTTCAGTTTTAACACTTACAACAACTGAAGGTCCTTATAATTATGATGAAATGGTTGCGTTGATGTCAACACCAGAATGGCAATCAGATGATATAATACCTTAAATTATGAGTGGAGTAGTAGGACCAAGATTTTCATTTCCAGAAATAAATTTAACGGTATGGTTAAAAGGGGATTCTGGTATTAATACAGGTACTCCTATTGATGGAGATGCTGTATATCAATGGCAAGACCAAAGTGGAAATGGGAATCATTTTGTTCAAGCAACTGCAATTAGACAACCCGAATATAAAGCAAGTCTAATTAATGGGTTGCCAGGGGTTTTCGTAGATGGAACAACTTTTTTAGAACTATTATCACAAGTTATTTTTTCTGTTGATGAGGGTAGTGTTTGGATAGTTGCTCAACAAACAGTAACACCACCTAACTTTATAAATGGTGGTGCATTTTGGAGTTCAACGGATGGTAGTTTCCCTCCCTTTATGACTTTGCATTCCGAAAGAGTTTCAGTTTGGGGTAATAATATAGTTTTTTATGATGGTTATCAAGGAAAGACACAAGTATTAATACCAGAAGACAATCTACCTCACTACATTGGGTTAAATAAAAGTGCAACCGATATAGATTATTATGCAGACTCTTCTACAGTTTTTGCAAATAAAGCCCACGTTGAAGACTGGACTGTTTATGTAGAGCATATTTTAGGTGACCAACTTGGTCTTTTAAATGGTACAATGATAGGTAACATCTGCGAGTTTATAGTTTATGATAAAGTATTATCCACATCAGAAGTTGCTACTGTAACTAACTACTTAACAAATAAATACGGAATATAAATATGATAGCTTTAGTAAATACAGATGAAAACATACTTATAGATATTTCCGTAAGATTGCATAATGCATTAAATTCTTCTAGTGTAAA
>Ga0233412_10000958_pt1 | contig 15790 bp, 22 predicted proteins | sample Na_anoxic_4_MG_FD_180667 | JGI IMG/M metagenome (GOLD analysis project Ga0233412, IMG submission 180667) | Seawater microbial communities from Saanich Inlet, British Columbia, Canada - Na_anoxic_4_MG | ecosystem: Environmental > Aquatic > Marine > Inlet | place: Canada: British Columbia...
TATGAGCGGGACGACACCATATACAATGCTTGGCTTTGCCGCGCCCATCACAATCATGCGCCCCTTGTACGGGCTCAGATAATTCGATAGCGATTTGCCTATTAGCTCTAGCAGTTATACCAATAATCGTACCTTCGATTGGGCTGCCCGGATTGGCTCCGCCATCCACTGCCTTACGATGAATACAAAAAACTCTATCGCCTTTTTTAATAGAAATTTCAGCCATTTTTCCCTCTAAGTCTCATCATAGAGCCAAGTGAATGTTTCCATTGACGTAGCACCTGGGCCAGCCGAAGTACCAACAGTTAACTGGTAAACCACAAAATTACCAAAGTCTCCAGTGCTTGCATTAATAGAGCCAGTAACAGCCAATGCAGTGCTAGCACCTGGATAACTAGTAAATGCATCAACAGGAGCGCCCGTTAAACCAGTATGCGCAAGTGTTGTCAATTGATTACCCGTATCAGCGGGAGTACCCGTACCTTGAACGTAAGACGTTGCCTGCGCAACGTTTGCGTCCACTCCAGTGCCAAAGTTGGCTGTACCATCTGTATGCCACCTAATATTGTCTATAACACCAGATGGAGCTGAATTGGCAAATAATCTAGTTGATACCCAGTAGCTATAATTTGTGCCAGCGCTAGGAATCTGGATTGGGTTAGTCGTACCGGCAGTGCTGTGTGAGTCAACCGCATTTGCTCTAGTATTAATACTAGTAATGTTGGTTTTGGTTGGAGAACCAGAAGTCCCTGTCCAACGTCTTATTTGCACGTCAGCTGCCATGATTTGACCTCACCAATCGACTTTAAAAAATTCTAAATTTACAGTATGTTTGCTCACAAGGATAACACCATTGTAGTCGTCACCCAAACAAAACAACAGCCTAGGTAATTACCTAGGCTGTTGATAATAAAGCTTTATTTTGACTGACGATTACAGGTCTGGAGTCAAATCGCGCGCATCTTGCTGGAGATCTCGTACCAATCCGGCAGTCGTGTTCTCAAGGAACTTGTCATGACCAATTTGGAAAGCGAAATCAATTGCAGTCAAGTTAGCTTGAGCCTCCCCGAAGGAAACTTGTCCTGCGAGTCCAATAACAATCGGGAAGCCTCTCGTTGCAGAGTGACTTGCCTGTCCCATATAAGGACTGAAATCGGCAGTGTTAGAGTCACGGGTTTCGACCTGAACTAAGATCTCTTCCGCAGGAATGCTCATGACCAGCGGACGTAATCGTTTGATCAGGGCAGCCACGGACTCGTGACGATGTGCTTGCCGAAACGACCGAAGCCTTCGGTGCACCCTAATGTCGGTGTTTGCGGGTTGTGCAGCCATGAGCTACGTCTCCTAATTTAAAACTGATATCAGTTGGTACTTACTTTAGTCTTCCAACCATGCATATTATGTTTGACCAAACACCTATTATTTTATTACTTATAAATTCAATGGTCGCAATTATTATACAAAAACAGCCCAGAGAATAATTCTCTGGGCTGTTTAACGCTCAGTAAGAATAATTAATTACTACTTGCAGCAGCGATCAACTCTAACTAGCTTAACACGTTGCAAGCAAAGACGAGGGCGAGGACGGCAGCGCTTAACGCATGCCACTTCTACTACCTTAACTTCGCATGGCTTGCAACAACGGCGCTGCTTCATGCACTCAGCAACTCTACCCACCATTCTAAATGGGGCCTTAACAACCTTAGCGATTACTCCCTCACAGCAGCAATCATCTGCAACAGCAGCAACAGCAGCAACGGGTTCTACAACTGGCTCATCAATAACAGCTGTTTCACCAGCTTGAGCACTAACAGCTAACGCCATCACAAACATCACAGACATCAAATACTTCATGGTCTTACTCCTTTTTTAGTTTGACCAATTAAAAAATCACTTAGGCATCATAGGCCAAGAGGTGGTATAGCTTTCAAATCACTATCAACCATCTTTTGTACTAATTCCTGAAAACCAACCTCTGGTTCCCATCCTAGTGTACGTTTTGCTTTATCACTATCACCCAATAAAATATCAACTTCGGCTGGTCGATAAAATTTGGGGTCAACTTCTACATACTTTTCCCAGTCTAAATCAACTCTACCGAACGCATGCTGACAGAATTCTTTAACACTGTGTGCCTCACCAGTAGCTATTACGTAATCATCAGGAACATCCTGTTGAAGCATTAGCCACATAGCATTTACATAATCGCCTGCATAGCCCCAATCTCTTTTGGCTTCGAGATTGCCTAAAAATAGCTTATCTTGCAACTTATTTTTAATACGTGCAACAGCATAAGTGATTTTTCTTGTTACAAACTCCAACCCTCTTCGCGGGCTTTCATGATTAAATAAAATGCCGGAACTGCAATGAATCCCAAAGCTTTCTCTATAATTAACAGTAATCCAATGTCCATATAGCTTCGCAACACCATATGGACTTCTAGGATAAAATGGTGTATCCTCATTTTGGGGAACTTGAGCCACCTTACCAAACATTTCACTTGAACTAGCTTGATATATTCTAGATTTCAGATCTAAAGTTCTCACACTATCTAACACATTTGTGACTGCCATACCAGTCATTTCAGCTGTAGAAACTGGTGTATCCCAACTAGCATGAACGAAAGATTGAGCAGCCAAGTTATATATTTCATCCGGAACCAAATCCTTTATAATTCTATGAATTGACCCACTATCAGTAATATCTGCAGTATGCAAGGTTAAAAACTGTTTTATATGATTTATTCTATCTAATCTAGGCATACTACATCTTCTAACCACCCCATGAACGTCATAGCCTTTTTTAATTAACAATTCAGCCAAATAACTACCATCTTGCCCTGTAATGCCAGTTATTAAAGCTTTTCGTTGTTTTGACATATATTTATATTACCTAATAGAGTAATCCTCTTTTCAATAATATTTACTACCAAAGGATGAGACAGGATTCTTTTTCTGCTTAGGTCCTCTGCTGCGTCTGCCAGTTCCACCACTCACCCGCCAACTACTTCACTAAGAAAGACAAGTCCTTAGTCTGAATGCACTTCTTAAGATAATCTAAGCTAATTACCTTGGTGTGGCCATTAGCCTCAGCATTTTTAGTCTTACCAGACGCGCTAAGAGGGTCTTTCTGAACCAAAAAATCGGGGCTGGGTTTGGACTTTGCAACACTATTCTTAATCTCAGCGCCAAGCATTTCAACTTGCACGATGCATTCTCTAGTGCCTGTGAAGCAAAAACTTACACCATCCAGAGCGTTCTTGCCAACTTCTACTTGTTTACCATCAGTCACCGTTACACCATTCTGTAAGAGTTTATTTATTAAATCACGGTTATCATTGATACCGTCACGGATTGACTGTCTAATTGAATCGCCCATGCCTTCGATTGACAAGCCCTTTGCTCTAATATGCTCGGCTGGATTGATCCAATTCTCGTCATTTAACCAATCTTCTAATACATCCAGCTTACCACATGCCTTCTTGCGCAATTGCTCCACCCTCCTTCGACCTAAAAGATCAATACCAAGTGAGCCCAGAAAATCAGATAGTTTAAGATCTTTTTTGCCCTGAATATTATTAACGATTTCTGTAGCCCTAGAATGGCCGAGGACGCCTGAATTCACCTGCAAGCTCTCAATATCAGAAGCAGTCAGAGTGTAAAGGTCAGCGGGGTCGCTCACTAACTGGTTGTCCCATAAAGCACGGAGTATGGCATCTCCAATGCCCAAAATCCCGACGCCCTTCTTTGATCCTCCAATCCATCGCTTGATTTTTTGGAGTCTCACCTCTGGACATTTACTAGGCTGAGAGCAATACAACACAGCACTCAGTCGATCACCAATTGCTCGCTTAGTGGCGACTTCTCCACAACATGGGCATCGCTTTGGTTTCCCAACATCTGGATTTCCAGACGATTTATGCTTCCTGATAATTTTAGGAATGATATCGCCTGCAAGAATGACTTCTACTTCATCCCCAACTGCTAGTTCCAGACGTTCAATTTCTTCATAGTTATTAAGCAATGCGTGTGTTACATTTACACCACCAATTCTAACTTCCTCTAGCAAAGCAGTTGGCACAATAGCACCAGTATGACCGATAGACACTTCTACATCAACCAACGTAGTAATAGCAGATTGATGAGGAAACTTAATTGCCCTCGCATATTTAGGGCGCATTCTGGTTTTAATATCAGACGTTACAAATCTGTCCTGTGCGTCCAGTTGATTAAGACATACAACCAGCCCGTCTATCTCATATGACAAGTCATCACGTCCAGCAACAGCATTATTATAATAGTTAGTGGCCTCATCGTAAGTCACTACTTCATGAGGCACTGCTCTAAAGCCACACTTTGTTAAAAAATCAAGCTTATCGAAAAGGCTATCGAACTTTTTCTCACTAGCCCGCGCATCAAACGCCATAAAACGAATTTTATTCGCATCTTCTCCGCTATCTCTACTCAGAATGCCATTACCTACATTCCTTGGATTGCTTCTCTGATCAACAGGGATATCAAAGTAGTTAGCAAATCCCGTCCTTTCCTGCATAATTTGACGATGATCTTCCTTCAATAGAATAGCTTCACCACGGACGTCGATATCAAGCGGCTCAGGCAATACAGTAGGCAATCCTACAAAATTAGCACCGTTGACAGTGATATCCTCGCCTACATCACCATTCCCTCGTGTCACAACTTGGACCAATTGGCCTTGCTCATATCTGGCTCTAACGCTACTCCCATCGACCTTATGGGAAACCACCAATTCTGCGCTGGTTTTACCGACAAGCTTTTGGCTTACTTTTTCATGCCAAGACTCAAGACCCAAAATACCGTCATCGGTGTTATCAAGAGATCCCATCGGGAAAGGATGTGTGACTTTATTACGCAGTTCTTCGGTAGTATAAACAACGCCTACTCGGTTAAGTCTTTCGTCATTTGGTTCCAATTTCCTTAGCTTTACGATAAGGTCGTCATAACGCGCATCAGTCATAATTGCTGATGATGAACCGACCCTGTAGTATGTCTGTGCTGCCTTATCAATCAAGTTCTGCAATTCATGAAGTTTCATATTGTCACCTATATAAAGAAAATGGCTCGTACAACTATATGTTGCACGAGCCATTTATTGATTAATATTGTGGCCGGTAGCTAGGATTTGCACCCGCGACCTGTCATCTCTCGACAACCGCTCTAGACTACCTCCTAGGGGATATACCCCTAGGCTGGCTCCTTTCGGCTGAGCTATACCGGGTAAAAACTCATTTAAGAATTTTCACACTTCCACAATGTACCTTATATATTCGGCTTTATAGTTACTTTAGCCTTTGTTGCAGCTACCTTTTTGATATCCTCTTTAGCAATGCCCTTCTCAATTAATTTTTTACGAAGATCAGGGCTCTGATTTAGCCTCTCTTCATCAAAAACCAAAATAGGTGTCTCACTTCCCCCAAAAGGTGCACTGACATTTATCTTGCCATGGCCTTCTACTTGTATTTCCTTTTTACTACCATTAGCAAATGTTCGCAATTCAGCCTTAACAGCATCAAGTTTGATCTTAAGAGCATTCATTTCCGCTTGAGTGCTAAGAGCTAAACAAGCTAACTCTTGTTCAAGGACTTTTTGCTTTGCGAGCATAAGCGTATTGATCTGTTCCGTTGTAGTGCCTGCGTTCATGCCTGCCTCGTATATATTATATGAGTGAAACTAAAACTATAACCGTGACTAAAAGAGTTACTTCTACATTTTTAGAAGATTTACCACCACAAGTCATAACTTCCGATCTTTTTATTTACGCAGTAGTAAAACGTAAAAAAGAACATGATTACCCAAACAATAAATTTGGTGTTAATGTAAGGATAGATCCAGCTACATTTAATTGGCAATCTAAAACTATTACTGCCTGTATACCCCTCAATATCAACTATGGGGTCACCACACTCGACCAATTAGATGAATACTGGTTTGAGTCTTTGCAAGCAGCATTTATAATCTTTATTAAGAGTTGTTTACCCTAATAGCCTTACCTATAGTGTGATAATATTTTAACGGCCTCGGCCCGTACAGACTGTGATCGCCAGGCCCATATACTCCAGACGATTGATAATGTAAAAAAGCTGTTGTTAACATAGGCTCACCCTGCCTGGCTAAATATAGAGCTATCATCCTCTCAAACATATGCGGCGTCCAAAATCCAACGTCTCTTAAACGCAAAGATTCCACAATTTTATAAAGATTGGCTCCCAAACTATTAAAAGCCTTCTTAGTGCAAGCAAATTGATGTGCATAAATCATTTCTGGTTGCGTATCAAACGCCCACTCATATAAATCACTGTCATATTTTTTAATTAGTTCACAAACAAAAATTCCATTATCAAAGCAATGAATATTATATGGATCATACTTCGGCCTCAACATATGGTTATCAGGCACGATCCAATCTTTCCATAACGCATCAAACGTGTTTGGTATAGTTAGAGCAATTGGCCTATCTGGATTTTCATCCAAACTTTTATTTAGTCTTCTCCATGTCTCACCCGATTTGCCCTTAATACTAACGTCTGAGTGCAATATCGCTATATGATCGTCTCCCAATAGTTCTTCAGCATGCTCCCACAATGTTAAAATAACAGAAGTCTCAAATAAACAACTATTAAGGGATGCGTATGTCGGGTGAAAGTCCGCAGCCTCTGACAGATCAGACCCTTTTACTTTGGTGGTGCCACAGCTAATCTTTTTTAAAGAAACATACTTGCTCCTAAATGCGCTTTTACCAGCCAAAATAGCCGACTGTGGGTGCATCAACATAAAAGTCTTAATCATACTTTAAAAAACCTTGATTCTTATCTGTTGTCAAGTGCATATCGCGTATTCCCATTGCTTTTACTTCTACATGTAGCCCGTCATCTGACTCCATTTCAAAATTTATATAACTAGTCAGACCTTCTTTATTCCAATGCATATGTGTGCCAAACATTTCGGGAAATCTATACTTCCATTTGTTGTGTATAAATCTCAAATAATGCCAATATCTCGTCTGCCCCACCATACTCGCTGAGTATTTGCCATAATGTATAATTGGTAAATCTGAGCATAATACTTTATAACCTGCTGCTCTTGCTTGTAAGCAAATATCAACTCCATAAAAATGAAACCCATGAAATTGCGAATCAAATCGCATACCCTTCTTCCTATTGATTACCATCAGGCATTCATCGCAGCAATGTGCCAATAAAGTGTCTTTTATGCCATTCCAATATGGTTCTTCGTTCAATGCTTCATCGCTATGCCAAACGGAACCAATCGCTACCGTATCTGTCTTGAGTGCTCCGCCCCACTTGCCCACATCTGCGCTACCATATTTTAATGCAATACCGGCAGATCCCAATATGGCCCAGTCATCTGACTGCCCATCTATTATCTCATCTAATTTATCAAACCAACCTACGCAGTCAGTCCGGCCACCGCTTAGCAGTTCCACATCTTGGTGTGCCACTATAACATGATCAGCTCTAGCTGAATCGATCGCAACATTTAAGGCGTTACTTGCCGAGTACCTATTATCATTATTTATTATGGGTATTATTTCTATATCATGATTATGCCTTTCTCTGGTAATAGATTTAAGGAGGACATTTTCAAAAATGTCCGGTTTAGAAACACAACAAATTAAAGAATACTTAGGCATAGTCAAAATTATATTGGATAACAAACAGGAGGACTGAAAATGCTTGTTACTATTACTAATGTCTCTAACCAAATCATTCCAGTCTTGGTAGATTCAACAACGCTGGCCAATTCTAATGCCCAGTCTGACATCGAATACTTCAAATCGCAGCAAACTTCAATCGTACCAGGTGCTGAATTGAACGTAGAAAGAGAAAGGGTAGACCTAGCTCAACTTGAGCAATTGCGTCGCCTTGGCACAATCTCTTTTATATCTCGATAATATTTACAAACTTAACAAACCCCAAGGTCGCGGTCGAATCGAACGGCCTTCGCGGTTTGTCTTACCATGGCCTATCGCCAACATATAAGTTCTTATCAAGTTTGTAGTTAGAATAATATCTATTAATGCAATGTGATTCTACATCCATCACTCTGTCATATAACTCATTTGTATACTTAGCCCAATGCTTTGATGGATACCCACCCATATCGGAATCATTGGCTCTAGATAATCTGTTTAAATGGTCCTTCTGATGCTCAACTCCAGCTTTTAACAAAGCGGTGTGTAAATCCTCTACGCCATTTTCTAAACGAGCCACATAATCAATACCACCGGGCACAGTTTCAATAAAATTGTTATAAATCCAACTAAGCCATCCGTCTGGCTTAAAACTTAGCACATTTTCCACAAATTGGTGGAAATCATTGGATGCGCAATGATAATCTAAGGGATGCTCCATCCTCCAACCGTGTTTTATCCTAAATGCCCACCTTGACTGATACCACGTGATTGGGTGTCGAACCATGGTAAAAACAAATCTTTTCTTAAACCATGGCTCACTCCGAAGATCTAACAAAACTGGAAAGTGGTTATGCTGATCACCCAGCATCTCTATTTTAGCCACTTGCTTTATAGCATGTGTGGCCCAAACACCGCCAGTTTTCGGAATATGTAAAAATACAAACTTATCGGATATTATTGCCATCAGCCTTCAACCATCCCCCTTGATTCATCATCAAATCCTAGCGCTGACAATAACACACTAAGCCGATGATGATATGTGTGCTTGTCTAATATCTCTTGTTTTTGTTGCTCTACTATTTTTACTCTTTCATCTTCATTGTGATGATAATGCCTTATTAGATCATAAAAATTATCCACATTGACACTAACTATCGCAGAATCCAAAAAATTTCTTACTGTTGGAACTGTATCGTGTATGATTAAAGCACCACATAAAGCGACTTTAAACATACGCTCTGGTATATCAATTCCGAACTGATGCGTATGCTGTTCTGAAATACAAGGCGCAATACGCCCCCGATTTAAAAATTGATTGGACTCGTCCTCTGGCAAAATGCCCTCACAAATCCCATTTGGCCAATCCCCCCATCCTCTTACACTATATGACATACTTTCTTCCTTCTTTGCTTTCTTCAAAGCGGGAAGTAAAAATCTATCTATTGTTTGGCCTTTATATGTCCACCTTCCACCTAAATAAACTATATCCAAATCTTTATCTTGATGAGCTGTGGTTGCTTTGTAAATGGTAGCATCAGCAGCACATGCCATAGGAACCCATTTAATGCCGTGGTGGCTTTCCCAATTGCTCCATAATAATCTGTCTTCTTCGTGCCCATATCCGAATACTGCGTCCGGTTTATGCGAGACAGTCCAAGTTATATTTTCTGCGCTCTCATTTATGCCGGGTATGTTTGTTGGACCGTAAGGATTTACGTGTATGGCTACTTTACATTTCCCCCTATCAGAGACAATTTGCTGCTTATGCCCAGAGCATCCAATATATAAATCGGGATCAAAATCTGCCCAGCTTTTTTCATGCCCGTCCCATCTGGCAATGATGTGCCCTTTATCTCTAAGCGCATTAGCCCAGCCATCCGAAATATAACCAAACGCACCACCTGGCCTATTGCAAATAAAAACTTTCATATTATGCCTGTATTGATCTAGCTTTCATGATCCGATGTTATCTACACAAATGAACTGTATCCATTTTTATTTAACTGTTTTTGCTGTAGCTTAATTCTACCTTGCATTGGCAGAGAGTTGAGAGATGCCTCAATTCTTTTGTTTTCATCGTGGTGTTCATTCCAGCCAGAAGTCCTCGAATGCCACAAGTGTAATAAATCAACAGATCTATCTTCATACCATCCCGGATCAGATGCTAATCTCGCATAAAAATCGCAGTCTTCACACCCATATCCCCAAAAATCTTCATTAAAAGCACCAATTCTCCAGTACGCCTGCTTAGTACATGCTAATGATCCTCCCTCATAGTAGCCAACAACTCTGTCGCACTTGACATCTTCTCCTACTAAACCTGACAAATTGATTTTATCTGTTGACTCTCGATCAGCATATAAAACTCTACCACCTATGTGACAACTGCTTTTAGTGTCCAATATTTTATTTATTAACTGCGTATAATCACTTTGCGCTAGCATATCTGCATCATGCAAGATAATCTTGTCACATAATGCTTTGCTTACGCCTCTATTAAATGCGATCGATTTATTAAAAAGCTTATTTTCTGACCTTGATTCTAAACTATGAATAACAGGATTTACAGGACTAACGTTAAAATTGCTTTTTACATCTTGCTCTATCAATATTATATGGATCACCGGAAATTTTTGTGCTCTTACATTGTTCACAACAGTTTCCATCGACTCTTGCCGATCTATATTCCTGAAAGGTATAACATATGTTATCTCAGTTACCATTGATTCTTTGCTCGGCAATATACGTTTACTGCTGCGATTAGCAAACTTTTCCCTGGCCGACTTAAGTAATTTTCCTTTGTACCCAGTTGCAGACTGTTCTTGATAGATTTTAAAAAACCGATCTGATCCGTTTACGTCAAAAAACCCTTTTTCTTGCAGACCCATTTCCCAAATTTTACTAGACCAGTCTATATGCTCCATCCCGTATAAACCGTATGATTCATCAAAATAGCCGCATTTTACTAACATTTCTCTGTCAAATGCGAGAATAGCTCCATGCGGTTTATCCTCTAGTTTTAATAATTTGACATTATTTTTTGAAAAGTTGACATCCCTTTTATAACCATATACACCATCTTGAAAATACATAAAATGATGCATTTTACATTTTTTCATCGCGTCAAAATAAAATGTGTCCCATCCATTGGCCATTACCTGAGTATCATCGTTAAACAGCATACCATATTTAAATCGTGATAAACACCTGATTAACCTATTTGAATTGCCAGCTACTCCTAGTCTTTTTTCATTCCTGATTATTACAAAATTATTAGATGCACTTAGCTCACCCAGATATTTTATCAACTCTGGATCATCGCTCGCATCATCGCTTATAAATACCGTCGTTTTTTGTAAATCGGTATGCTTTATTATAGAATTTACCAGATTTTTTAATGCTTCTGGTCTTTGGTAGCTCAGTATTCCAATGCCGATATTATTGCTGATTGGATAATTTAACTTTTTTAAATTATCATGTAATAGCTGGGTAGCATTTATATTAGCTCGTCTGCCTACTACTTTTTTATTGCTTTTACTACCAACCCTCTTTATATGTCCTCTTTTATTGTCTGTCTTCTTTATAATCTTCCTAGCTTTTGTTATTTGCTGTCGCCTTTTCTTTCTTTCTTCCAACTGTTTAACTTGTGCATTTTGTTTAACAATTTCCATCGCTGGCTGATTTATCTTTGGATTCCTTTTGTTGGCGGTAGTGCGTCCCCGTATCTTCCTTTGTTGACTTGTAACGGCAGGAACGCCACCGACAGCATCTTTCAAAAATCCGCGACTTTTATATTTATCAAAATATGAAGGTAAATTGATTTTCGCATATGGGCTAACTTTTATTACTTCACCACTTGGCCCAGTCAAGTGTACAACAAATGAATTAGGATTAATATAAACAGGCATTACCTTTTAACCTCTAAGTATAATGGCTGATAACTATTATCATCTGATTCATGGAACATCCTAAACCTAGAGGGTTTAATTATCAAATCGCCCTCATATGATCCTGTCCCACGGTTTATCGCGTCAATAGCAGTATCGTCTATTATTCCGATAGTTTTTGTTTTTTGAACATCAAAATTTCTTCCAAATATATCTCTTACCATACCTGGACTCACAAACTTGTTTAACGATGTTTGCATGTCCACTAGAACCAACTCACCATCTTTTATAGAAAAATAGTATTGTGCTTGGTCTACTTTAACTAGCGCCATCATTCGTATCAACATGTGAAGACTGTTCTGAACAAAATCTAGCCCAATTTTAGATAATTCGTTATCCTCGTATAGGTCAATACTGTTGCCGTTCCAATCTCCACATATAGTAACAACTTGGTCATCTTTTGGTCTTCTATAAACCAAAACTGATAAACCCTCGTTGCCATAGTGCTCTAGAACATAACAAAAGATATCCTTAACATGTTCTAGTTTATTTGAAATTAACTCTGGATATTTTAGAACTTGCGGTAGTGGATTGGGTTCCAGCGTTTCAGATATACCAGACTGATTGGTTAGATTCTTGATCTTGTTGCTGGATCGCAAATTTGCCGTTTTTCGCATTTTTTATATCCATTATTTTAAGTTGTTTAGTCTCTTTTGCCTGTTCCTGCTCGTTCATTGTTAATAATAAAAATGGCATCCCAGCAAAGACAACGCTAAGTGTTCCAGCTTCTATATCCCAATGAGTCACTACTCCATGCCAGGTAGAAAACCATCTTGACCAAACAAAATAGTCACCATAACTTGGGGAATATGTCTGTATTGATTTATAATATGCTAAAGGTGGTAATTCACCCTTCGCATTGCTTAGCCCTAACGAGGCTGTGGGTATAGATGTCGTACCTATACTCATATCCGTCTCCAATATCCCAAGTGATTAACATTTCATTTCTCTTACCACCGAACCACTGTGTAATCAGAGGATCAATCCATGACATACCATTGGTATTGCTATGCAATTGTGCCGGTTTGTAAGGTTTACCATTTACTTCAAATTGTTCAGCTGTATCTTTAACTGTGTCCGCCATTTCTTGGCGATTTTTAATTAAATCAAACCCTTCTAAAAGGATTTGCCTTTTAGATTTAGATTTGGTATTTGCAGACACATTATACTGCACCTGTTTACCGTCTTCTTGTTTTGATTCAAGAACAGTAGAAACAGGTAAAGAATTATGTACTTTGTCCTTAGATGGATCAAATTCGGCGATAGCACGTTTAATATCGTTCATTGAATTCACAACAACAGGATCAAGTATAGATTTATTTAATCTTTGTTGATCTCTAGCTTGCAATTTTTCAAAAGCTTCCATCTGCTTCCCCGTTTTTCTGGTACATTATATCAAAAGTCTTTACTCGCCCCTTTTTAATCAATTCATAAATAACATGAATCAAATTAGAAGCACGATGCACAACAAAAACACACAAAACCCAACCTAAAATACCTTCTACTGGTTTAGGTAATGCAATGCTAATCCCCGCAGCTACCCACACGCTAGTGCAATAACCACAGCTAATCAACTTATAAAACCAAGCCGAGATTCTCAGCGCTATGAATTCAATAAGCGATATTAAACGTGTTATCGCCGAATTTGATTTATCTAAGGAAGAAACACCGTGAGGCACATCTGGGAAAGCCAACCTATTAAGCCAGGATCTAAACCCAAATGTCAGGTCTGAGGATGTTATTATTTCTGAGATAGCCTCAACTGCTATCGCGCTTAACACATATAGTACTATTATATTAGTCATGGTATGGTGCCCAGTGGTTTTGTCTTTATATATTTAACCAGACACAAATAAACAACATCCGATGTCTAAACCATTGCTGCTCAATAGGCCAAAAACTACCTAACTATTTTTCTGCAGCCAGTATTTGTACATTGTGATCTTTCGCGACCTGCTATGTTAACTAGCATAGTCGGAAACCCACAGCTTTCGCACTTTTGAGATGTTCTGACTCTTTGACGCATTGGCTGTGCACTTGTAGATCTCTTCTTCACCCTATGAACTGCAGCCTGTTTAGGAGCCTTCTCAGGTCTATTTAAAACTTGCTTTCTTATGCGTTTATTGCCGCCACCACAACATCCCATCTTAAGACCTCTTATCTAAACTATTAGCTGGTTTTGTTGCTGTTGCTTTAATTGCAATTTTATTTTTTCTTACTCTCAAAGGGCGCCCATTTTTAGAAGTAGTTCTTAAATTAGAAGATACTCCAGTGGCCGATCTTTCGACAGTAGATCTACCAATTGTTCTATTACAACAAGCCATTATGCATAACCACCAGCAGCAGTCCTCAAATATGAAATAATTGTATTTTGATCCATATATTCCATTATGTAATCGTCAGCCGCTTCTAACTCTAAATAAGATTTGACAGTCGGATTGCCAGCTGTATTCGGAATAGCAGCATCTATTATCATTCTGTGTTCTAAAGATGTTTTAAGATGCTGCGCAATAGTCACGCTTCCATCATCTTTATTTAACACGTTGCCTAGAGCATCCACGCTCACAGCTGCTACTCTTGCGATATGAACATTAAAAGCCATCTTCTACTCCACTATGACGATTTATTTTAGATTTGAAAAAGGCAGCACTAAGTCATTGTACTCTTGCAACATACCATTAACTTTATGTTCCATAATTAATTCATTTATTTTATTTTTGTCGAAAACGAGTGGCTTAGCTAATTGCCTTATAATATATAATTGATTGGACATTAACTTAGGATTCAATGATAAATCAATTAACAACATGTTCATTAAAAATACATCTGAGTTTCTTTCCTCTAAAAACTTAGCTAACTCGCAATAATTATCAGCAATTGGCGCACTTTTCTTTGGTCCAATACCCCTATACCCTACTATATGGTCAGACTTATCTCCAACCAGCGCCTTCTGAATAACAGGGTGTACCTCAGGGGGGTCAATTATTTTTCTTTTCCCAGGATCATATTGCTTACTTGAATTATAAGAATATGGTATCTGAATCATATCACTATCTGATGATATGATTAAACTGTTCTTCGGGTGCAATAAAGATGTAGCAGCATAAATTAAGTCGTCCGCTTCCATTTTGCTTTTATAGTATTGTTTGACATTCATCACGTCAAAAAACTCTTTAGCAACTACCGTCACATTGTATAAATCTTCCGAAATATCTTCAACATACTGGCTACTTGATCTATCCTTATATCCTGGGTGTATTTTCCTTCTCCACACTTCCTTCCTAGGCACATCCCAGAACATATGAATATGGGTTGGTCTAAACTCGTTTACCCATCTTGTTAATTGTCTTAACAAAATTGTAAAATAATGATATCTAGAATCACTTGAGGCTTTTTCCCCCTTTCGAATAAAGTCTAACCTTCTTTCTTCAGCTTTTACAGCATATATAGCTCTGTATAGCGCGTTTTTTGCGTCAACCAATAAATGCAATTCTTGATCCATCAATGCTGCCCGTGGTTACTCGATAAAACTATTACTTGAATTCTAGTGATAACAAACCCAGGAAAATTATCACATACCCAGGCATCTGCGTCATAAGTATTATCGCTCGATACTAAGCTATCGGGCATAGCAATTTCTGATAAAACAGAGCCCGTGGACATCCTTTGTAGCGTGATTAAAACTCTCAACATACTTCTACCTATTATATCTTAAAGTGAACCAGCACGGGGGTATATTTCACTTTAATTATATAAAGACACTGGGGCAATTGCCCCAGTGTCATAATCTATAGGCTAGTTATCAATCATCGTCTTCTAGCTGGCTTAGCAAAGAATCAATATCATCGTCATCTTCGCCATCAGATGAATTTGCAACAGGTTTTGATTCTTCTAAAGGCTGTTCATCATCTAAACTGCTAGTTGACTTAGCTGGCTCGTCTTCAACCAAAACATTTTGTTCTGGTTCTGCTGCCTTAGGTGCTGCCTTAGGTGCTGCCTTAGGCGCTGTCTTAACACTTTCGTCAAAACCACCATCATCGTCACCATCGTCGCCATGCACAATAGCATTAAAAATCTTGGTGATCTTAGCCTGATCTGGCACTTCGATTTTATCCCACAAATTGTGACGCAATCGAAGCAGCTTTTCTAGC
>Ga0233412_10000962_pt1 | contig 15763 bp, 32 predicted proteins | sample Na_anoxic_4_MG_FD_180667 | JGI IMG/M metagenome (GOLD analysis project Ga0233412, IMG submission 180667) | Seawater microbial communities from Saanich Inlet, British Columbia, Canada - Na_anoxic_4_MG | ecosystem: Environmental > Aquatic > Marine > Inlet | place: Canada: British Columbia...
AACTATGGGGACCTCTGAGAAATCTGGCTGTACATTGGAAGAGTACACCTCAACATCTGTGAGGTAACCCTTCTTTATTAAATCCTTAACACCTACCTCACTTATTATACTGTCGTATCCACTTAGTAAGTAGCCGTTCTCATCTATTGGAGTGGCAGACAGCCCTATAATTACAGAATTGCTGTAAGTCTCCATGATGTAATCGATATACTTAGAACCATGAGCAAAATGACATTCATCTATGAAGATGAAGTCAAAATGCTGAGTCACCTTTCTAGAGTAAAGCGATTGCACAGAAGCTATCGTACAGTTTGACCCATTGTCTTGAGTCTTAGATCCAAGAATTAGGTTACCGAATCCAAAACTCTCTTGAGTCTGGACCGATAACTTAATCCTAGGGGTTGTGAACAAACATTTTTTACCAGAAGAAATTATCCTTTCTATTATAAACTGACTGATCTTAGTTTTGCCTGCCCCAGTTGGTGCGTGGACTAAAATCTTTTTTCCATACTCAACCTCTGACCGCAATGCATTTACAATACTTTCTTGGTAATCTCTTAACTTGATCATTTGATTTTATTTAAACTCTATTTTCACATCTTCCTCGTACTCATGTCGGGTGATTAACCTGATCCATCTACCGTTTGCATCACGACCTTCGTCAGGCATCGTCTTTCCTTTATATAGACAGAAAGCTATAAGCCACTTATAGAACTTGTTTCTGCTTACGGTTAACTTCGACTTAGGTCCGAAGTCTGGATTCTCCTCCACAAAATCTGAATACAGCTCGGACTTAAATACCTTATGGCCACGGATAAATTCTAAAGCCTTGTCTGTAGGATCCTCGTTGTCTACGATACCACACCATTCGATAAACTCATGACATGTCTGAGCTGATAGCTTCCTGATCTTTAGGTTTACAAACTCTGACTTAACAAGACCAGTGTTCATATAGCTACGTAAACATTCGATCATGTAGTTGTCAAACTTCATCCACTCCTCTTCATTCCACTCATCAAACATATACTTACCGAACTCCTCATAAGGAGTGAATCCAGCTGAGTAGTATTGATGAAGTTCTAGCTCCCACTTCCTTCTGTCGAATGAACTACCTGTACCTCTTATGGCGTAGTTAGTTGTGATCCCTATCTTCGGAGACTTCGAGAATGGTATCTTGATGGCGTCTTTGTTTTTCTTTTCAAGAGTAATTCCTTCAGTGACGACACTAAACAAACGCTCGAAGTCAAACCTATTCTTGACATCATCGAACACAATTATCTGTGTGTCTGCTGATACCAACTGATAAGGGAATGACTTTCCGAAATCAAAATCCTTCCCATCAATAACTACCATCTTCTTGATATGACCGATTGCCTTCATGATTATACCTTTCCCAGTACCACCTTCAGGATTGTCACTAATAACTTCATCGTTAAGTATCACTGACGGACACTGGCTAGGTGGCTTGTATCCATGCAAGAGATACCCAATAGTAGACTCCATGCTTTTGGTTCTCTTCTCATCTGAGAAGCATACATTACTGATAAACTTCTTGAAGTCGCATTCATGATCTTTCAGTAACTTGAAATCTCTATCCATGACATGATCTCTCCAAACATATCCACCAAGGTCTATGTAATCTATCTCGTAGATTTTTTTAGGAGTAATCTTGATCGCTACATTTTTAAAGTATATATACCCAGTATCCTTTTCGTCATCCACAAAGTGTACGTTAACACTTGCTAGGAAGGTTAAGAAATCCTCCTTAAAGTATTTTGTCTTCTCAGCAAAGTAGTTGTACACACTGTCGTCACCTACCTCCAAAAGGTAATCCAAAACAAACGTCTTGATATCCTTCTCTGTTGTGTGGTCTATCAAGTTATTCACAACCCTCACGAACACATAACTCTTCGATCCTTCTGGATTATACTTGAAGAACCCATGCTTCTCTAGAAATCTTTTGAAGGATATGTGTATAATTTTCACCACACCCTTGTCTGACTTCTTCCAGAACTTATCTCCAGAAACCTCTCGCTCTAGCTTGTCTGATATCTGATCAGCCATTGACTCATCGATATTCATTCCTTTGAGTTGCTGATTAATATCATTCCTAGAAGCTCCACCTCTCATGTCTGATCGAAGGTTGTTCAATCGCTCTTCGTCTTCAAAGTACTTCGTGTTAAAATTCTCTGACCTAGAGTACGCTGAATTAACAGTAGCTCTTATTTCAGATTGAGGAAAACTTTTTTCTTGGTATTGGAGCAGAACATTCATAGCGTTCTCCTTCGATACACCATAGTCATTTAGTGCTGAAGCCAGTACATAAGCGTTTTCATTTCTCGACCCCTCCGACATTGGGTACTCTTTAGTCCACCAACGAAGAAGTATTTCAACAACCTTTGAGTCATCCGTAATGGGAACCGTTACTGAATCTCTGTTTCTTACAATCTCCTTGTATTCCTTTTGACCTAGATATGTCCACTCAGCTGAATCTTCATTTATATAAATTTCTGGATCATAAGACTCGTAACATACACGACTAATATTTTTACTAGTCGGATCAAACTGATCGGAATTGTAATGCTCCTTCAGTGAGTTGAAATAATTCTGGTGATTGTCTGGGTCTTTAGGTATCTTCACGATCACCTTCAACCCTTTGCCCGATGGAGAAACGAATACCGCTAGTGAATACTTATCCTTGGATAGCACCTTCTTAGCCTCAACCATATCGGTAGTTGTCTCGTACCCATCAAAGTCCAAACATATTAAGCCACTATGCTCAATCAGCTCATCGTCTTTCCTCTTTCTAAACTTTCCTGAAAAACAAATCGATGGTAGATCCTGCTTCAATAGATTACGAGCAGTCTTGTCATCCTCAAACCTGATTTTATTCACAAGCTCTCGTGATACACCGTCTTTTATACGCTTCAACACCTCGCTTAATGGCTTGTGAAATGGTTGGTTCGTATCCTTTATATTCTTGAATGCCGTTATTATGTTATTCATTGTATTGATTATCAGTTAGATGTCGAAAATGTCGACTTTATATTAGATTTTAAAAAAAAAGAGTCTGCAATATATATACTATCTATAAGTAAAGCAAACTTTATTTGTCATTTTCGACACAGCTTTGAAATAATGTGTCGTTTATCTTGATGTACCTATACCCATCTTTGAGTACGGTATTCTTTCTGACCTTCTCGTATCCATCTAGGTTTATGACGGTAACATTCTTGTTGTTAAGATCAGTAATGTCAACCCCATGATTCATAAGAAGTCTTCCAACTAGCTTATTCATTTTTAGGTCGCAGTCTTTTACGTAAATACTTTTTGATTCCCAATGCTTCAGTGCATATCCAACAGAGCTGTGGTTCGCTAGGTCTAGAAACCGAATTATTCTACTGGCTTCTATGTTCAGGTACTTTCTAGCTATTACAATATACAACCACCTGATAAAAACTTCATCATAGTTCCTAGTCCTTAGTCTAATATGTGTCGGCATAGTTTCAAAGCAGTCAGCTATTTCGTGAATCAATTCTTGTTGTGTCATAACTTTGATTTAAAAAATGGGTCAGCCATTATAGACCGACCCACATAATTTAATTTCTACCTAGAAAGGCAAATCCCCTTCATCGTCACCTGCTGAAGCTGGCTCCTCTTGAAGTTTCATAACCTTCCAAGCAGACACCTTGTAGAACTTACGTTCGTTACCTTCCTTGTCCGTCCAGTCATTCGCTTTGAAGCTATAATGAACCTCAACATGAGTCCCAATAGGGAAGTCACCCTCAAAACTGTCAGCATACTTCTTGTACTCACCGTTCTTGAAGTAGTCAAACTTCGCTACCTGTGGATATTCAGGATTGTTAGGCTCACTCTCTGTGACCTCGAAACTAATTGCAGACCAATCTCCGTTTGATTTTAACTCGTCTACATCTGTAATGGTACCTCTAAAAACTTGTTCCATTGTATTTAATTTTTGTCCTCAACATTAAATGGTGCTGTCGAGGTTTGCACCTTTGATAATTCTTTCATTCTTTTTGTATAGACCTCAATCTTTTGGGAACGTCTTCGCTTCAACCCTTTAATGAACTTCCCGTTCTTCCTTCCGTTCATCTCTAGCTTTATCAGGTCGTTAATCCTGTCGATATCTCTACGGATAAACTCCATAGAAAGCAATATCGTTCCGAGCACCCATCCAGATGCCAGTAGGAGATCCATCTCCCCATCGTCTAATGGTACAAGATCGTCATCGACATACTTTCCTACAGATATATCTCCATTGTCGCAGGAGATTTTAAACCCTCTAGATATGAAGTACCTGCCGCATATCAACAAGCCTCTTTCTTCTTGGTTAGCTTGTTCCCAAATTTGATCTAGTCTATACATTTAGCTATTCTTTTTTCTAGTAAGTAATAATCCCTATCATTTTCTATGATGGAACTCATTCTATCTCTACCTCTAAGTACAGAAGAGTGACGTGTGTTTGCGCCATTGTCTCTCATGTACTTAGCTACTTCGGTCGACGTCATGTTACGCTTCATACATAGGTAGTATAACATCTGCCTAGGCTTGGCAACTTTGTAATCGATATCCACCGTAAACAAGTCATCCTCATCTATGTTGAAATTACTAGCAATAGCTTCCACATATCTATTAAATATTTCTCTCTTCATGTTTTAAGTGTTTTGATTCAATCTCCTTCATGTATTGTTCTGCAAACTTACGGCAGTCTTCAACCTTGGATCTGATCATCATCTCGTAATCCTTATCTCTTTCGTATTGAACACAAGTAAGCCTGAGATGTACAGGGAGGTGCTCCACCTCATGAATAGATCTGTTCTGCTCCCACTCAATCAAGTGTTCTGGAGTGTCTACTAAACCATAAACTAGTTCAGCGGAATCTAGACCCCATAGCCACATGTAACCTCTGAGTTGAGTTTCATACCCAGCCTTCTTGATCTTCTTATCTGCGTCTGACATAGAAGCTGGAAACGTTTCGGATGACCAAGCAGACTTGAAGTCTATAATCTTGTCAGATACAGCATCAGGCTCTCCTTCGATCCAGTCATTACTCTTCCTTTCAGTGTTCTTTTCTAGGTTAGTAAAGAAGAATCCGTTGTACATCTCTCTGATCTGATCTTCGGTCTCAATACCCTTAGTAAGGTACTTACTTTCGATCGTACTCTTGTAGTGGTACAGATGTTGCTTTACCTTTTCTTTGACTAACGTCATGGCGGTCTCAGTTAAACCGAAATCGCCACGACCGTTACCCATAATCTTCCACAATTCGTGGCATCTAATCTTTAAGTCCTTCATCTAGTCTATTTTTTTGTTTAGCAGTTAATGTAAATTGGCTTTCCACCTTCTCTCTTGTTACGGCACCACTTTTAATGGCATCGATAGCTTGCTCAAGTCTAGCGTCATCGATAGGACTTTTTTTCTTCTCCTGCTTTTGAGTAGGCTTTCTCTTCCGAATACGGATGCAGTCCATCTTCTCGCCTCTAACCTTCGTGGTGGTAGGGAATAGTGTTACAGTCTTACCAATCCAGTCCTCGATGTACGCACCATATAATTGTTGAATGGTTAATTGGTTTGTGACGTTTACAATCATTGGCTTCATTCCTTTCAGGATTAGAACCGTTTCCTTAGTCGTTCCCTTTATTCCAGTGATTTCCTTGGTAGTGATATCAGTTATCAATACATCTGTATCACCTTCCAAATCCCATGATCCAATGTACTCTGGATTCTGTAGCTTTCGCCAGTGTGTCTTTTCGCTCATTTTATTTTGATTTTTAATTAATTACTTAGCTCTGTCCTGAATGATCTTAGTCAACTCAGCTATCTTTCTGTCCTTCTCAGCATCTGCTTCAGGAACATCTCCATTTAAGAAGTTTACTATCGAACTGGATATCGATTGAGCATCCTCTAGGCCAGTGCAAGATATGCTGATAACGATCTCTCTTTTTTCGTCCATTATTTTTGAAGAGTAGCTATCACTCTGCCCCGGTACACCGATTTTCATGATTCGATCCAATTGAAATTCTCTTTTAATATTCATAACTCTAGATTTTCATTTAAAAATTTAACCAACTCGTCTTGCTTACTAGCACTCATAGCTAAATGGACAGGCTTATCAAAGTCCTTCAATTCAAACTCGAAGTCTTTAATCTCAACAATCTCTGTGACAACCTCCCCATCCACCTCTTCAGATGAATGTTCCATGGTTATGTTGAAGTAATCTATGTCGTAGTCGGTCTCTATTTGAAGATGCAGAAACCCATCCACACCTGTATGAACGCTGATGTCTTCACGCTCCTTAATTGTTTCTATTAATTTTCCTATCGGATCCATATTTATTATATTTAATTTCGCACAAATCTAACACTAAATTTGCACATTTACAAGTAAAAAATTAATTAATTAACGTTTATGCTAGTTATTCTTTTATCGATTTGTAATACTCCCACATTTCGTTACGGTTGAAGTACTCAACTATCTTTCGTGATATTTCTTTCTTATTCATCTTTGTTTTGGTTTAAAATTTTATCATATTTAACGGCATCTTTCCACTTATAAAAGCCTTTTATTTTGCCTGTCTTTTTATCATATACCCAATATGGTTTATCCGAATTCTCACTCATCTTTGTTTTGGTTTACGAGCATATCTACTGTAACTATTATAACGAGAATAGGCATTATTATTACTACACCTATTGCATTTACGATATGCTCAATTATCTTAATCATCTTTGTTTTGGTTTAATTCCTTTAATTTATCTGATTGCTGTAAGAATTTAGGTTTGCCCATATATCTGCTATACCACTCTTCATCATCTACAGAAGTCTTACCACACTTACAAATAACCATACTCCATCTTTTTTTGGAATCTGTTATAAAAATGTCATGGCATAGTTCACATTCCCACAAAGTATATCTTAATTTTTCTTTACTCATCTTTGCTTTTGTTTTTGTCGAACATTGAAACGTTCGATAATGTTTCTTTTAACCATCATTAGTATATGTATTTGCGTATAATGTTGGGTTTTCCCATCATTTTATATGTTTTTACGTATAACAATAACAACGTGTAAATTTCATTAAAACGAAATTTTAGTTTGGTGTTAGTTGCAATTTAATTTTAAAAATTTTGCCAACGCTCTGTGTCTTCCTATCGTCAGCCATTAGGTTTTGGGTACGGTTCAATTTTATAAATCATCTTACTCAATAGTTCTTTCTTTCTTTTTTTAGAACAGTTAAAATAAACATATCTCAACTTTGTTATGTATGGTTTATAATAAACATTCTCATCACCAAAAACCTCTCTTATTCGTTTAGCTGTTTTATATTGCTTCCATAAAGTTTTATTGTGTATTTTATTTCCTTTTATCGCAATTACTCTACCACCTCTTTTGCTTCTTCCTGTGTAAATAAAATTACTTGCTTGGTACACAGTTCCTACGTGTTCAAATTCGGGGTCTGCAAATGCAATTATTATTTCTTTATCAATTAGTTTAATGGTGTTACCTATAAAATAACTTTCTGTATTTTTAGGAGTATCATCTTTTATCCAAAGCCTTGTAATTTCAATTACACTTTTTCTTTCATCCTTACCGCAAATATCCAATGTAGTTGGTGCTGTAGGGTTTCCATATAATATTACACCAATTATTTCTTCATCTTCAAACAACCCAAAGCCGTAAATACAAGAAGCTCTTGTATGTAGGTAATGGTTTTCTATCTGTATTTTGTTCGCTAACTTTTTATCAATCAGCTTTATTTTATATTTTTCTTTTAATCCCACGCTAAAATTTTTAAAATTAAACAGTCCGCCACAAGCCGTTAGTCATTAGTCCCATAAGCCGTATAATTAGGCTTCAATATTTTCACATCATCACAAACTCCCAGCTTTGGCTTATTCAAAATCAAAATCAAAGTTTATTTGCCCCTCTGTTTTGCTTCTTGGGATCAAATCATTCACACCGCAAAAACCATTGCATTCAAATAGTGGTTCAACTTCTACTTGTGGCATATCGTCAATGCATTTCAATTGTGGATAATCTGGATGCTTTTTCAAGAAAACTAAAACATTACCACTCTCTTTAGCTTTTTTAGATTGGTCTTTTAACATCGTTACAGGTTTGCCTCTCAATTCTGTTAACTCATGTTCCATATCTGCCATGTCATTAAATTTCTGTGGTAGGTCACGCTTCATCTTCTGCCAGTAACCAACTCCACCTTGTACGCATCCAGTGCCAAAGCAGTTGTTATTTCGGAATCCCATTTGATACATGATCGGAATCTCAATTTTTGCTTCCTCCAATATCTCAAAGCATTTATTTTTGTCGTATGCCACCATCAAAAGTGGAAATATTGGTTTTGCTTTAGCATGATTCTTTTCAAGAGATAAAGCTCTGTTCATTTCTTTTTTGTCAAACTCAAATCCGAAAACTTGATGAGTGTAATTATTCTTATTTTGCCACTTCTCCCGAACTCGCCTTTTCAATTGTGTTGAACAAATCGCACCATGCGCCACGTTTAAGGATTTGTGCTTTCTCCAAACATCTTTAATGCTTGAATAATCCTTACCTATTTCTGTGATAACTTCAATCTCCTTACCGTACCACTTCTCACAATCTTTTTTAAATCGGTAGGTATCATGGTGTTCGTTCTTTGTGTCGATCATCACTATTCTACACCTATCTATTCCAAAAGTATCAATAGCTATCTTACAAGCTACTGCGCTAGTCGCTCCACCACTCCACCAACAAATTATATCGTTTTTCATTTCTTAATTATTTTAACGTCAGGACAAACGCCTAACTTTGGTTTATTATTAATTGGATCAATCAGAAAGTCAATCGAGTTTGTGTACCTTTTATTCATTGTATCGTGAACAACCCATTTTCCGTTGATTTGTGGACATGTTTTTGAATATACGGTTATTGTATCGCCAAATTCAAATAACCCTCTAAAACCTTCTGCATGGATTCCTTGTCGATATTCATCCCATATTAAATCCCTTGACAATGCACACCACCTGATTTGCTTGTTTTTCAACTTGATCGGATCAATCACAGATCCATCTGCTGTTGTGAAGGGATCATTATCACATTGGCTGACATTACAATAGTATGTTGTTGCCCTATCCAATTCTATGAATGGCGATTGTTTAATTTTTACTGTGCTATAGTTTAGAGCCATAGTCATCAGCATTATAATAATTGTTTTCATAATCTTGTTTTTTAGTTTGTTATTGTTGCTATCATGGTTGTAAAATTTTACCGTGTTTAATGACAAAATAAAGTTTACCTTCTTCTGCTCCCCATTCAGGATTCCCTGTTCTTATTTCAATGCCTTTATGCTCTAAGATTAATGTACGATCTTTATCACCTTTCTTGGGATATCCTAGAGTCATAATGTTGGTTTCAAATTCTTTAAATATTGGTGGACCTATTCCATTCATATTCCATCCTGAACCATCACCGCCTTTTAGAATCTCATTTTCAGCAGACATATAGCCTCCAACAGGACCATTAATCCTATAAAGAAAACGTTTGCACCAATAAGGTGTTAACTCCCTATAATCTTCTGTTTTGATGCCTTTCTTGGTCATTTCAAACCATTTTCTTTTTAATGATAGTTGTAAGTTCATAATCTTGTTTTTAGTTTGTTATTGTTGCTAACATAATTATCCATTTGATTAATCCCAATCTCTACCATTTTGTAATAAGTACAAAGAAAACCCATCAATTTTTTCAACCTTAGTTCCAAAGTCAAAATCTCTATCATCATTAGGGCAAACACCACCGTAAACTTTTGGAATTACTTCACCTAAATATCTATACTTGTTTCTTATTTTTTCTCCGTTGTTTAGCATAAACCAATCGCCTTCATTTAAGTCTTGTATTTCGCAATATTTATTTTCTATTTTCATAATCTTATTTTTAGTTAATCGTTAAAAACACATTTATTTTAGAACAATACAGAAACTTCATGTTTTACTTGCTTCCAGTATTCATAAAAATCTCTCTTAGCTTCATAAGATAAAGGATTTCGTGTGTCACTTAGTATTTCATTAATACAAATCAATGCACAATGTTGTTGAATTTCTTTATAATTTTCAACGTCAGGAACATAGTCTATAAATGATCCTACTAATTCATTTGCTTTTTCTTTCGGTGTCATAATCTTGTTTTTAATTTGTTACCACCAAAACCCCGTCGAACCTTTGCAGTCGTTACGGGGTTTCTTCTGAAACAATAAAGTTTTAATGCATCTCTATATCCCAATACCATAATGAATTGCGGTCATCAAAGTCGATGCACCTCATGTTCGACAGAGAGAATCCGTCACCTGAGACTTCCTTGTATTCATCAGGCAAAATATAGTCGTTCGTTCCGTTCTCACATCTAACCACTACAAGGCCGTCATTCACCTGAACTCTCCAACCTCTCGTCCTGCTACCGTCTATCTCTTGGATCAACTCTTCTAACTGCTGGATTATATTTGATTTGTTCATATCTCTAGATTTTAGTAAAACAATTCGTCAACCATCCACCCGTACTTCCGACTCATCAACGCAATATAGTTGTCGATGTGATCAACTCCCTTAAATTTCTTTGCTATCTTCTTAATTCCACCGTAAGGAGTGCGAAATATAATCAATGCTTCCATAATTGTCAAGTTTTAATATTAATAAGCAGACAAAGGTCTGTTCTGAATGTCATCATAATCATCATTATAATGTGACTGAGGAGTGAGTGAAAAAAAGTATTTTTTTAACTGCTCTGAAATACTCAACAGGTCATCGAATGATCTCCAATCCACTACATTACAATCACTTCCAATCGACGAAAGTAAACCACCTCCCAAGTAATTTTGGTATGCAGTCATTTTGTCTCCAGATTCAAAACCTAATGGCTCCAAATCAATCTCAATCCCTCCACCTCGATAACCTACCTCAACTCTCAATACAATGTCCTCAATCTTTGCAGATAGTTCTGCGTATTCATTTTTAATTTCCATAACTCTATTTTTTTTCTGACAATCTCTTGCCATCGTTCATAATAAAATAATACGGGTTAAACTCTCCCCATTCTTTTGATCCATGCATCTGACCTTTACCGTCAGATAACTGTGGTATAGATTTCTGTCCCAAAACTCTCATTAGGTAACCTATAGAAAACGAATCCAGTGGTCTGATCAACTCAACCACCAACGTATCCTCCTCAACTAAATTTCGATCAGTCACTAGCACCATTTTTTTTAGCACCTCAGACAACTGATTTGCCACCGTCTCAGGTAGTAATTTTTCACCTGCATTTTGAGTCAAAGTATCAACTCCAATCGTTAGTCCTATGTTCAAAAAATGTCCTTTCATATATTTACATTAAATTTAACTCTCTTAATACATTTGCGTCACTGTCGAATGTCGTTAGGTTTACATGCTTACCTTCTTCTATAAGATAATTGTATACCTCTCTTTTATCCTTATCCATGAACATCATGTGACCTAGTCCAACCTTGTACGGATTACTATAAGACTGTATAGCTGACCATACAGCACTGCCATATGTGTTAACTGGAGGACATTTAGCTTTCAGCATTCCTTTGCGTTTACCTCTACTACAGATGGCCTCTTTAAGGCCTTGCTTTACTTTCTCTTTTAAATTCATAACTACCTTATTTAATTCGTATAAAAATTCCTTTAGGATCATTCAAGTCTGCGCCAGATGAAGGATAATTTCTATCTGGAGAGAAATAAATTGACTGACCAACATGAAGGTCTAGCACATAGTCGATGTCATCTTGAATTGCGTAGATGTATTCGTAATCGTTTTTGTCCTCGTCGACTTGTAGGAGGTCATCTAAGGTAATAACTACCTCTACCTTATCCCCTTGCTCCACCATGATGAATAAGTACTCTCTATTGCTTAATTTCATAACTTTATTTAATTATTTGTTTTTAGTTGTATGCAATTATCTTGGACTACATCAAGAATAACCCAATCATGAGCACCTTCTTTTTTAAACCTCTCTAACTCTCTTTCAGAATCTAAGTAAAAGAAAATATCATCATCATCTTCTTCTATATCTCCAATTTTTAGAATCATATCGTCTTGTACGTTTCCGTTATCTAACCATTTTATTGTTGCTATGAATCTCATAATATTTGTTTTTAGTTTTCGTAATTTATTTTTTTATTAAATTGTTTAACCTTATTATTTCCTTTCTTAATTCCTCTACTTTTTTCTGTAGTGCTAGTATTTTTATTGTCTTCATAATTTCTGTTTTAATTGTTTCTACCACCAAAAGCAGGTCGATCCTCTTTCGAGTCGGTACCTGCTTTAATGCGTTTAGCTTTAATTCCACATCGCATCAAGCGGAATACCTCCTATTTTTTACTATAGTAATCTAGATGACCATCAAGATCAACCATGATCCGAGTTACTCCGATCGCCATATCAACTTCAATTTGCTCGGATCCGATCTGGATTGCATTTTTCAACTCCTCACAGATCGAATTCAATTCGTCCTGCTTCATTTCGTCTCGATTTAAACTTGAATACTTCATATCTTAAACTTTTACTAATGTGTTAATTATATAATCACTTCCAACACGATCGCCTATAACTGCAATGACATTTTCATCCTCAATCAAATTAAGAATTCTTAATCCCATATCATTACAATCATATGAAGGATTCTTACCTTCGTAAATTGTGTTGATCACTTGATTTGTTTCCGTAAATATCTCAGGCTTCAGAATCTTAACAAAATTCTGCTTTGCGTTGATCTTGTTTACCAATACTTGTATCGGATTAATTGTTACATGTCTCATAATATTAATTTTAGTTTATTGTTTCTACTACCAAAACCCCCAGTCGTTTCTGACTGGAGGCGAGGTGATTCTTTAGAGTCTAGTCCTATTGATTAGGTTTAGATAACTCCGCAAGTAATCTGTGAATCTTTGAATACTTGCGGATTCGGTTTAAGACCTTTGTCAATTCTTCAACTTCCTCCTCTTCAGTTATCTCTAACTCGAATCGTTCATGTCGAATACTATCGACCGTATCTAACAAGTATAACATCTCATCGTGGTAGTTATCTATAAAACCGTTAGCGCCTTTAAATACACCGAAATCCGTGTAGCACTTATGAATCTTGTTTGCAATTTTTGCTCCTTTTGAATAACTCATAATCATATTTTTTTTTATTGTTTCTACTACCAAAACCCCGAACCGTTTCTGGTCCGAGGTGATGATAACTACTCTCCGAATAACTCGAAGGTTAGTAAACGATCTTTCAACTGATCAATTCTATCTGTTAGACTATCGTATTCGTGCTGACATTGCTCTAACTCGAATCTCTCGTCATCTGTCAGGCAGAACCGATTTCTCCACTCAATTTTCATGTTTTTCAAATTCCTCCATGCCTTCGATTGACGGTCGCATAACTTCTCAAGATTCTTGTTCATGTGGTTGTATACTGCGTTGTTCATAACTCTATTATTTAATAAATTCAATAATTACATTCCATACTATAGCAACAAATACCGATCCGATAAGTGCGCCCATCCATAATTTCATTATTGTTTCAGTTTTCATAATCTTAATTTTATTTGTTTGTTCAACCCACTCCCGAAGGAGTGACGCTCTAAGCCTAATGACTATTTATACTCGCTTAGTCGAGTTTATTAACTTAACTGCTCTCTCATAACCACATCCTGAGTAATCTTCAATCTCTCCGTTGATTCCAACGTAAATTTCGATGTCGAAATCAAATGTGTACCAGTAACCTATAACTTCGTTTTTAAAAATCTCAGGACTCTTTCCGTAAAAAATCATATAGCTTGTCTTAAAGTGTTAGGAAATAATTGCTCATCAACAGATCTATGATTAACAAAATCAATTTGTTTAATCATATATTTGACAGACTCATATCTTTCGTCAAGAGTATCTGCCCCAAAATCTTCTTTTTTGTCTGCAATTTCAACAGCAATTTTAGTTTTTTCATCTAATAGCATAAGTCTTATACTATTTCTTTGATCTTTTTCTAAATGATTTAACATCTTTCTCAATACGGCTAATTCTGATAAGTTCATAATTTATTTTTTTATTATTGTTTCTACCACCAAAACCCCGTATCGACTAAGATACGAGGCAAGGTAAAATGGAATACTAAAAGTCAGATAATCTAAGGTCTGTGCATTTCTTAATAATCGAATCCAGCATGTCACCCGTGAGCGTATCTGAATCGATAAATGAGTCGATGAACGCAACAAGGTCACGTTTGACCGTCTCTTTCTCTCTCTTCAATTCCAAAAACTCATCGTTCAACTCGTTAGCTTGCTCCTGAGCCTCCTCCTTACTAAAGTGATCACCAAATTCATCACAGCCTTCGCTGTCTATAACTATATAACGGTCTTCGGTCAATAAATCACCATCCCACGTCATTTCACCTTTTTCTAAATGTAATTCAATCTTATACATAACTCTATTTTTTATTGTTTCGTCCCCATTGTCAGTAGCGAACTGAGTAACGGCTAACCGTTCAATGGGCAATGCGTTTTGCTTAACGTCCACATCGCATTAGGCGGACTCGATTGCTTTCCGTATGCATTATATAGATAGAGGAGAAATTCCGATTAAAGCCTGCTCCAACTTGCAGGCGATGCGACCTTTTGGAGGCCGTCTTACAGTCGTTAGTACTGGACTATATAATACATTATGTCAAAGAACTCTGTAAATCTATGTGCACCGTTTGTGCATCGTTTACGGTTCAAATATAAGGCACATATCTGGAATGACAATGAAAAAAGATGTTCAAAAATTAACAAACCCACCGATGTACCTCTACAACCCCCATAAATACTGAGATGTCGATGTTAGGATTTTAACAAAAAAAATAAAAAAATAATTTGGTGGGGGGAAGTATGGGACTGTTTTAACCCGATATCTGTTAGCATAAAACTAAAAATATTAGCAAAAAAAGCTAAATAAATTGGCAATGAAAGCTAATTATATTGGCAATAATCTAAGAATATTGGCAAGGAAATCCCCGTATATTTGATGATCTTCATAAGGAAAACCTATACAAGAGTCAGGACTATAGACAAAAGCTATCGGTCGGTCGGTCGGTCGATCCCTTGATTTTGCTGTGGTTTTCAGGTGATCGGCTGGCTTTGTTTATATTTTAACAGTTCGGTCGGTCGGTGTTAAATTCTTAACATTGCTCTGCATCGGGCTGATACCAATAGCTGAGCATTGCGTTAAATTTGCGTGTACGGTAAATAGTTTAGTTCAAAATCGTATAGGCGATTCTCAGGGGGAATGTTATGTTAAATAGGCGTTATATTCTTGGATACAAGTTATATACCATACACTCGTGTTCAATTCTTAACATTCATGTTCAAATCTGTTTACCCGTAGTTTCACCAGAGGAGCAGGAGGAGGACCATAAACCCGTATACCAACGTATACATGTGTAGTTAGGTCGTGAGATCGGTCGGTGGTTATCTATCTGGAGAACAAACACCCCTTCAGATCACAACAAGAAAACCCCAAAAATATCCCTAGGGAATTTCAAATCCAACCCCCCACCCCTCAAAAAGTTTTTCGTTTTCCCTGACAAAATATTTCTGCAAAATGTTGTTATTACCCAAAACCTCCACATAACTGACACCACAAAAAAATCTAGACATTTAGCATCTGTGACAAAAAACGTCCCATCTGTGTCGGTAGTATGTCGATTTGGTTCTCT
>Ga0233412_10000966_pt1 | contig 15748 bp, 18 predicted proteins | sample Na_anoxic_4_MG_FD_180667 | JGI IMG/M metagenome (GOLD analysis project Ga0233412, IMG submission 180667) | Seawater microbial communities from Saanich Inlet, British Columbia, Canada - Na_anoxic_4_MG | ecosystem: Environmental > Aquatic > Marine > Inlet | place: Canada: British Columbia...
TTAATTACTTCCAATTTTATAAAAAAAATTATTCATTATATTATAATGAATAATTTACAACTATTTGAAACATTCGGTGGTCGCGGTGGAGGTGGCGGCGGAGGTGGTTTCGGAGGTGGAGGTGGTCGCGGCATGGGCGGTGGTGGCATGGGCGGCGGAGGTGGCATGGGAGGTGGAGGTGGTCGCGGAAGCAGAGGTGGTTTCGGAGGTCGCGGTGGCGACAGTATTGACCGAGCAGAACGCCGTTCCGATACGTTACCTACTAGACGTCATGGAGGTGATGGATGGAATCGCCGTCCACATAGACGTCAACGGAGAAGACATCGGAGACCAATTTATATTAATGATACATATAATTATGTTCCATGGGCATATTATAATTATCCTGGTGATTATTACAATTATTATGATTGGGATAATGAGAACGAATACATTCAAGAAGAAGAGGTATCCCAGTCACAGAACGAAAAGTTTGTAAATAATAACAAGCAAACTTTTCCATCATGTCAGTCTAATGGATTTTGGATAATATTTGTTATATTTGCATTATTAATTTTATTATTTTTATATAACAAAAAATTATGGTTTATCTAATTTTAAGATTTGATAAATTATCCTTTGTTTCCTCGATTTTGTTTTCCACACTATCCATTTTATTTTCTAAAAAAAATATATATTTTTCGAAAAATTTATACAATTTTTTTTTTATTGTATTATTAATCTCATTATTATTTATTAATTTTGTAAAAGATTCTTTATCACTTAATGTAATATTCTCTAATAGATCACAAGTAATTACTAAATAGATGCTTACTAATATTTTACTCGAAATACCATTATTATCGATACAATTATTTATTGAATCAATTTCACTTTTGTCGGTAACATTATTTTGAATATAATAATTATTAATTTGTTTACTTATATCAATAATTCTACTCTGATTTTGTATTTTAATATTATTTTTATCTGTTTTTAGTATATCGTTATTGTTTTCCAAAAATTTTTCAATATTTTTTTCGATTTCCATATTATATTCTATATTCTAAAATTTTATATTTATTTAATTTATTTATTCTCGTTTCTGGAATAATTATTTTTATTTTTTTTCTAAAATATTCACTATTACAATACAAATACAAAAATGAATAAAAAAAATTATTAATTATCTCCTTGAAATTATTTAATATAAGTTTACTATATTTTATATATTTGGACAAAATATATATTATCCCAGTCTTTATAATTTTCTGGTCTTCAATAAAATTATTATATACAATAAAAATAAATTTATTATTTATATAATAATTTTCAATTGGTATTTCAACTATATATGGTTTTTTTTTCATAGATTCTAATTCTTCTTTTAATGATTGTATCAACTTTGTATAATTTATTATAGTTTTTTTATATTTTTCATTAGTTTTAAGTTCATTTAAATCTTCAATATTAACTATACCAATATATATTTGATTATTTTTGAAAGAACTTGTAATATCAGAATAAATATTATATTTACTTGAACTTGTTTGTAGGTAGTTATTCCATGATTCTGGAAATAAAAAAAAATTACTTATCATATACTATAAATAATTTTAAAATTCTATATTTCCAAAAAAAAAATATACAAATAATTACCATTGTTACTTGTATTTTATTATGTTGTCAACAACTTTGAACTGTTCAATAACTTTTTTTGCTTCTTTAATATATTCTAATACCTTAGCATCTTCAATGTTTGAAAATTCAGGTGTATTTTTTTTGGTCATTAAATAATAGTTAAGTTCTTCATTTAAATTTGTAGATGTATCATCATCCATTTGAAATATCGTTTCAATTTTTTTATTTTTATTTTTCTTTTTATTTGGACTTTCAAAAGCATTTTGTCTTATATGTGATAAAATCTCATAAGTACCAAAATAATTTTTAAATAAAATTTTAAATGCATTTATATGTTCATCTTTATCATTTAAATCATAATGTAATGTGTTTTTACTTATCTCTATATCTTTGTCACAAAAATTATAATCTTTTATGTAAAAATAGAAATCTGATTCTAGATAATTTCTTATTTCATTCCATTCCTTATCACTTATTAAATACAATGCAATTATTTTTGGTATTTTATAGTCAGTTATTTCAAGAGTTAAAATATAATGTTTCATATATAATTATATATTATTTATATTTTTTGTTTTAAACTATTGAAGATTTAAAAAATAAGTTTATATATTTAGAATAGAACTGAGTGTATTATCACGTTCCTCTTTCAGTGGTTCTACGTCGGCATCGGTTAACCTACCTTCCATTGGTTTTTACTATTCCGATACAAATCATATTTTACATGGCATTTGGCTGTTGCCAACATTAGAAATTTCCAAGGATATAATATACTTAGACGTAAAATATAATCATATTTTACGTTTTTGAATATAAATTATAATTCCAATTTTTCTAAACATTTTTTACTCGTTTTTTCGATAAAATGAATTCTAATATCTTTTTTATCTAATAAATAGTTTCGTAAAGCTTTTACATAGTTTATACTAGACAATAGGTAACTCATAAAATTTATATTACCTACTATTTTTTTACGAAAACAAACATGTATTGCTTGAGAATTTTTTAACATATTTATGGTATCCATAATAAAATATTTTGATACTATCCCAGTATTTTCACTTATCACATTACTTTTTTTATATTGAATCCAGTCACAATTATTATTATTTTCCAAGTATGTTACAGTATTATTTATCCAATTCAGTGGTACAATAGAATATTCTTTCATGATATTGATGTATTTAGTATTTTCCTCAGTTAAAAATGATCCTATTAAAATTTGTTGTACCAAGGTATATTTAATTATTTTTCTACTAAATGGAAAAATAACCTTTATTGATACTACTTTATCCTCGTTCTTGGCTTTTTGAGATAATATTTCATATATATGATCATTTAATACATTGCAAAATATTATGATTTCAACATAATAATTAAATTTTGATTGAAAAACAGAATTTATACTTTCGCGAAAATTAGAAACATCCCGAAAATTTACAAATAATATATTCGTTATAGAATTTACTAAAATTCGTTTTCTAATACTATATATTATTAAAAACTGTTCACCCATTATTGTCTTAATTTGCTTCTGCCAATCTATAAAATCTTTTAAAAAATTATCATTAATAGTTTCATTTGACTCATCAACTAGATTTAATTTGGTATATGATGAATGATGATCATTTAAATTTACATCATCTTTATTAATTTTTTTAATATTTATATTTTTAGTAATATCAACTTTCGAAATATATTTATAATTTGGATCTTTTTCTTTTATTTTTTTTACAATTGATCTTCCAATTAATATACGACTTTTTATCTGTTGATGAAATATATAATTTTGCTCTATAAAATTAATTAAATTTTTATAATATTGTTTAAATATTTGAATATTATCTTTTTCATAGTTTAAATTTTTATTTACTTGGTTAATAAAAATATTCCACTCATTCTCATATTTTCTTTCAGTTTTTGATACTAATAATAAATCTGTAATTTTTTTTTTATTTTTATCAGGATCTTCTATTAAAAATTTTAAAACATTATATCTTAGGTCATCAAATATATATTTTATTTCAAATCCAAAAATAGTTTTAAAGTTAATTTGATTATCATTGTTTGTTTTGGATAAGTCAAGAAAAATATCCTTTATTATACTACCACATTCGTTGGTTTGTGATTGTTCTATCTTTAAATAATCAAGATTTAATATTACAAACTGATCATCAAGTTCATTCGTTATTAAATCAATTATAGAATAAGCATTGTTTCTCAATAGATATTTAAAATTATTTACTTGTTTATTTATTTCAACTACAATATTTATTGTTTCATTTTCTTGGTTAGTAGTTATAATGAGATTATCTGTATTTATTATATAAAATGGTATATGAAATAGTTGATTTGATATTTTTAAATTAAATTTCACTTTATTCTGAGTTTCATTTTTAATTTTGAAATCAAATCCTATAATATCATTTTTTAAATCAATAATTTTAAGGGTTTCAACATTTTCCGAACTAACGTCAACATTGGAATTTATATCTATATTAATTAATTTCAATTTCATTAACTAATATCAATAAGATAAAATATTTTAAATATGTATACTTCGTTTTTATACACATATTAAGAAAAAATTATAAAATTGGATAATGTGAAACGTTGGGAATAGGATATGATTTATTGTATGTGTATGGATATTTATATGGTTTTCTATATTCACATTTTCTATAAAAATTTAATGGGGTTGAACCAGTATCAACAAAACTAAAAGGATTTTTTAAATAATTAGCAAATTCTTCCCTTATTATTATCGTTTTATTTAGAGCAAATAAGAACAATAATAATAGACAAAATGTAATAACCATATAATTTGATGAGTTCATCTATAAATATATTAAATATATTTATTATTAAATATATCAATTAAATATTGTTTTTTTCTAAATACATTATAAAGAATGTATTTATTTCTAGTTATTATGTTATCATCTCTAATTATAGCAGTTGCAATTGGAATAATTATTTATTTCATTATGGAACGAAAAAATAAACATATTAAACATACCTATGTAGGTGGTTGCGGATCTACTAGGTGGGGATGCTGTAAAGATGGGTTAACCCCTAAATACGATCAGGCTGGAACAAATTGTGTTGATTCCACTGTCAATACTTCTACGAAATTTCCACAATATTCATCATCATGCAATGGTTCAATATTAAACTGTAATAATTTTTCTAATAATTCAAATGTTACCGAGTCGGAAACATAAATCATTTTTGAGTAATATATATAGAACCATTTACATCTATTAACTCATAAGTATCATCGAAAATTTCATTAATAAAATCCTTAAATCTATTAAATCCATATATTCGTTGGTCAAAATTATTAGTCATAAGTGTTAATTTATCTTTTAATACTGATAACATAATATTTTTTGTACCTAGATAATCGAATACTTCCGCAATCTGTTCTTGTAAATATCTATATTTTTTAGAATTGTATCCAGATAAATCATAGATTATTATTATTTGTCTTTCTTTTTGGCCATTTTTTTGACTTTCTTTTTTTTTTATAATTTTAAATTCCTTTTTAAAATTTTTTTCAATTAAACTTTCTATTTTGGTAATATTTCCAAAGATTTCTTTATAATTTTTGTATCGTTTTTTTAGACGTGTTTTTAAATTTGAAATGTGGATAAATTTTTTGTCATTGTCAAATAGTGACTTAATAATATTATACTGTTCTTCAACCTTATCTGTGAATTTTGAATCATCGTGAGATACATTAATGTCTAATTCAACATCACTTTCTTCGTCATTAATTCCATTTGTTTCCTCAGCCTCAGTAAAATCCATTCGCAACATCTCAATTGCTATAAATTTATCACAAACATTTTTAAGTATTTCAGAACACTGACTATATCCCACAGTTATAAAAATTTTACCATGACGTTTAACCCTCCGAGCAACAGTTAAAAAATCTGCATCAGTAGAAACTAAAGCATAAATATCAATGTTCGAATTTACAAATAAGCATTCATAAATATCATCAATTAATCGAATATCTACAGAATTTTTTTTAGGTAGTTTTGCACAATGTATTGGTTCAAGACCTTCTTTAATACAATATTGTTTCCATTGATTCCAGATTGGAGTGCTCCAATCCCCGTAAACTCTATTAACAATAATTCTTCCAAATTTTTTAATTTCCTCAATTATTATTTCTATATCTTTTGAATTTACATTTTCTCCATCAATGAATATTCCTACTTTTTTGATTTCATCAAAATCATACATATAATTTATATGTGCGATTTCTTTATATTATACGATATATACAATATTAGTATTTTTTTTATTATTTTATTATTTTTACTGTTTGTCCATCATTAGTTACTTCTAAACATTGTATTCGATTGATATTTCTTTTCCCAAAGGCTTGTGACATTCCTGTATCTACGCGCCATAATTTTTTTTCACATTTGGAATTAATATAATCCTGTGGTGTATGTCCAATGACTAGATAACTTCCTCCCAAATTTTCTAACGTCGAGTAAACCAAATTACAATTTGGACGAATATTTCCATATCCACGATAGGTTAATATTCCTTCGTTTCCAAAAAATATTTCATTAAATTTATCCATTTGGGCTTCACCAAGTTTTCCAGATAAATATTTCTTCATTATTTTATTGAGTTGTGGAATCTGATATGCTGATGATATTGATGGAACAATACCTCCGTGACAAAAAACCCAGTTCCCGATTTTAGCTATAGCAAAACATTTTTTTGAATAAAATGTTGCAATTCTACCTTTACCAACTTCAAATAATTTTCTACGATTTTTTACACCACCCATTTTTTTAATAGCCGTCGAACTAGCATATGTAAAATTTCCAAAAGTATTCATTATTTCATGATTCCCTAAGATAAATACAATTTTTCCTCTATATTTTTTCGCACGTTCATCAAGATGCTCTAAAAAACTAAGTATTTTAAGTTCATCGTCATTTTTCCAGTTACCTATTCTTTGACGACCATCCACAATATCACCAAGTTGAACAACCCATGTATTACCACCTATCCATTCTTGCTGGTCATTTATAACATTCGCTTTTTTTAGACATAATATTAAGGCATTAAAGTCACCATGTAAGTCCCCAATTGCAATTATTCTATTTACTGATGGGAATATTCCTTCGTTCATTATATTCAACAATTATTTTTTTTGCTAAAAAAAATATAATTAAATTATTTTTTTCTATATAGAATTAAATGGGATATTATAGTATTTTGTATTCAATTATTATTATTATATCACTTGCAGTAATTTTAACATTATCTATAATGTCATATCGTGCAAATCATCCGAATAAGATGAATAATAATTTAATTCGTGTTCATAAAATAAAGATGGGAAAAAAATGCCGAAAAAAATGTAACAAAAAAGTATGTAATAATTATCGCGATCGCATTCATGACTATAATTTTTGTAAAAAATGTAAAAAAGGAAATAAGTGTTATTCTAAACCCCAGAAAGAATGTATTAACTGTTCCAAAAGAGATTTGAATTTAAAATGTGTTTCTTCTAATTCATATGGTTGCCAAAATCCGCGAGGATATCTCAAACCAGATGTACCACCTATAAATCCAGCACAAACAAAATGTATTCCATGTTGGGAAAATGCTTAGGTAAAAAAGTGTAAATAAAATAATATTTAACATATTTACTAAAAATAAATATCGAATTAAAAAATATTATGAATAAAAATTTAAAAAATTTATTTTATAACTGTGATTTTACTAAATCACCTATATATATAATCATCTATTTACTTTCTATAGGTATATCTATCGTGTATCTGTATTATATTTTTAAATTAAAGGAAAAAAAATGTAAATGCTCTCAAAATTGGAGACAAAATTTTATTTTGATCTATACGTTTATAACTTTGGCAATCGGTATAATAATGTTATATGTATTTTTCTGCTCTAATTTAGAAAATCAAGTTTTATCTCCTGTTATGGTATTAATTGGTATTGTATATATTTTATTGAGTACTGCGAACCTTTTTTATTATATAACTATGTTTAAATATACAAAGAAATTGAAAGAAAATAAATGTCAATGTTCCGATATGTGGGAGAGAGAATTAATGCGTATTGTAAGTATATTTGCTATTGTGATGTATTCTTTGATAATATTATTATACCTAGTGTTAATCACTGGTATAATATCTATTGGAGCTTTAAGTTATCATATTTAGCATAATAATAATAATCTAAATAAATTGTATGGTAACGTTTTATACATTAAAAACTCTTGTAATTATTATTATTTTTTTAATATTTTTATTTTTTACGCAATATACTTTTATTGAAAATTATACAAATAATTATTCTTCTCCAATTTGTGGAAGTAGAAATTTGAATCGTGTTTCAATATGGAAAAATGTTAAGGATAAATATGGTGAAAAAGTTGCACTCAAAATATTTCCTAAAACATATATATTTCCATCAGATATGAATTCGCTATTAAATGATAAAAATACTCAATATATATTAAAAACTAAATGGGGAGGAATGAGAAAAGGAGTTGCACTATATAATAGTAAAAAAAAAATTAAACAAGATTATAAAAATTATGATATTTCACAAGTATATATAAAAAATCCTTTACTTATTAATGGATTTAAATTCGATATACGGATGCTTGTACTAGTATATTGCGGTAAAGGTATATTATTATATAAAAAAGGGTACTGTGTATATACTAATAAAAAATTTGATTATAAATCGATGGATCACAAACAAAAAATAAATCAGGTACATACGGATGAAGATCATTATGATATAAATAATTTACCAAGAACTACAGATGAACTATCTAAATATGTAAATATAAATTTTGATAATGTTTCCAAGATAATAGCTAAGAAATTAAAACGAATAATTAAATCATCTGATAAACTATGTTGTACAAATGATGATGGTAAATATAGTATATATGGTCTAGATATAGAATTATTAGATAATTTAGATCCAATTGTTATTGAAATAAATTCTAGACCGCAGATATATTTTAATAAAAATATACAATGGAAGTTTGAATTTGGAAATGAATTTAATAGACAGTTAGAAAATGAACAATTTTTGGGGGGTAAAGATTGGATTCGAATTGATGTAAAATAATTATTAATGTTTTAAAAAAAATTTTGATTTTTTTATATTATTATATTTTATTTAATAATATGAACATTCCAATCATTTATAAGAATCAGTCATTTAATATTAAAATCACTGACAAAACACAACTTGGCGATATATTAGAAAATACATTGAATCAATATCGATTAATGATTCATGAAATTTATGGAATATCTTTTGAAGATGATAATAATAAAAATGTTTTTCTGGGAAACGATGATTTACCTTTTCATTTTAGTTGGTCTAGATTTTTACAAGATTATAGCACCCCTTCGGGGTTTTATTTGCTTGGAAAGGATGATAAACCCCCCGATTCGTTTAGTAAAACACTCACGCAAAGATATATTATGTTTTTGAGTGCTAAAGAAGATGAGTTAATTGCTAAAAAATTTGAAATGGAATCGTACGACGATAATTATCCATCTCATGCTCCAAGTCCAATGCAAATTTTTAACCCCAACTTCTTTATTAATATGGGTAATTCGTCACAATCTAATCCTTTTAATTTTGTCAGATTTATGCCAAATGAAAATCATCCTCCTCCACCAGAACCCGAAAATACTAATGTTGAAAATGACACTGATAATGAAAATATATCACAAAATGAACAAGCAGAAGATGATGATAATGACGATATGCCACCACTAGTGCCAGTAGATCCTGTATCACCTATACCATCTTCCTTACCTAATACTAATCATAATTTATTTAACAATATAATGAACGCATCTTCACAAAATATTTTTAATATTTTGACGCAATCAACATCAAATAATAATGTCGAGTCTGAAGTTAATGAGAATACTGCCGATATTGAACGAATATTTAACATAAGTAATACCAACACTATGAACAATTACCATACACCCAGCCATAATTTAGGATTAATGATGGAAAATATACAAAATATAATTACTAATGCATTTAATGATCAAGTTAATAATCCCGATAACATGGAAGATGTTGCGATTGTTTTGTCCAAAGAGCATATTAATACACTTCCTACAGGCAAATATGGGGATCTTTGTAAAAACTATAAAATTGATTCTACACAGTGTGGTATTACATTAGAAGAATTTACTGATGAGACAGAAATAACAGTATTGCCATGCAATCATGGATATACCACTGAAGCAATTGAAAAGTGGTTAACAGAAAATAGTAACAAATGCCCAATATGCAGAGCTGAAGTGATGGAGGGACATGCAGCTATGTAGAATATGGGCTTGTAAAAATTGATTTTTTTATTATTTATTCTATTGAATTATCTATAAATGGCTTGCACATTTGTTAATAATAATGGTGCGTTGTGTGGTAAAAACACACTTCAGACATCAAATTATTGTCATAACAAATCCCATTACCCTACTGAATTAGAATATAAAATGATTATTAGTAATATCATCGCTAAATTTCAAGAAGACAGAATTGTCTCAACCCATTTTCAACAATCTGATGTCGAAGCCGATGGAGCATGCTTATTTCGATCAGTTGCGAATGCTCTTTTTTGCATTTGTGGGAATGATTTATCATCCTGTTTTGAATTAATGAGAAATAATGAATATTTTCAAATGCTACCTAAACAAATAAAAGATACATTCTTAAATGAATATTCCGAAATAATGGATAATTTTAGTGACGAATCATCTTTTTTAGATGTTGATATTGAAACCGATATAGCTATAATTTTGCAAAAAATGGCAGTAAAATATGCTATTTCAAAAAGTAATATTAATGTTACGGAACATCTGGAGGGTATTGAGGCTATTTTTGGTCAATCTTGTACTCTCCAGATGTTTATTGAAAATACTCATGAACTCGAATTAAATGAATATATTGATTTATATAACAAATTTGCTGGGGATGATGATTTCGAATTAGAGGAAAAAAATATTACAATTAAAAAGGGTAAAAGAAAAGGGAGCAAAGCTAAACGACGAGTTAAAATTGCAATTCAGGAAAGGTGGGGTGGATTACCAGAATTACTTATGTACGCAGACATGTTTGATATCTGTTTTAATATTTATATCCCACAAAGATTAGATAGTAAAACATACAAACCAATCATTGCGAAAAAAGTATGTCCAAATACTTACTATTATCTTGTTCAACAAATTAATTTTAAAAATGGAGTTAATAGTGTAAATCTCTCTTTAAGAGAGACTAAGGATGGTCCTCATTATGAATTTTTAAGATCTAATGCACTTTAAAAAAAAAAGTGAAAAACAATTTTTTTATTATTTATTAAAATAATAAAATGGATATCATTCATACATTGCGAGAAAAAATGTTAACTATGCGTACAGAACAAATACTCAAAGATCATCCTAATTATAATTTTTCAGAAGATCAACAAATACCTATAAACCCGAATTTGTTAAAAGAGTATAAAGCACCTTATGATATAAATGTTTTTAGTGGAAGGATCAAGAGAAATATTCGAGTCAAAGCTCTAAAAAAAGGTAAAGAATTAAAAGCATTGGATGGTGAACAAGGAATAAATTTACAAAAAGCAGGTAACGAATATCTTGAGTTAGATGATTTGTGGGGTAAACTCAAAGAGCATGATGCTGATGATAAAGTAATAAAAAAAACATGGGGGCAATTTACTGATGATGAAAAAGCAGACAAGTTGGAAGAATTTGCTGATAATTTTAAAAATAAAGGCTGTAATGATAGTGTAATACAACGGCTAAAAAAAGATGTATTAGATAAATTCGAGAACTGTTTCTTTGATGAAAATAAATATATCGTTTGGAATAAAAATTGTCAAAAAATTTATGAAATTAAACATTTATTTATAGGAAAAGATGATTATAATTGGGAATAATTTTTATAATATAATTATATATTATGATTTATTTTGTTTTTATTGTGGTCTTTCTTTTAATATTAACATATTGGACCTTGAAAATTCATAAGAGAAATAAGGAGGAGTTAACATCACAAGGATTAAGCCCAAATTATGAAAAATATAATACTAATTTAACAACTATTGCAAATGATCCAACAGGTGATCCTTTAGATTTTGATCCAAAAAAGAAATATTATAATCATACGCAATTATATTATGCATTTTTAGTGCAATTATTTCAAACCCTTTCCGCAAATAAACAAACATATGATACAGTGTTAGTAGAAGATCATCCGAAAGATACTTTAGATCAATATACTAAGGAACGAATCAATTATTTAGTTATTCCTGTTTTAGAGAAGGTTAAATCAGTTGCGCCTATGTCTGATCTATATCTTGTTGGTGCAGAATCATTTACAGTTCACCAAGTAAAAGATTCTCCTATTAGAATAAATAAAATCGATTGTTTTGTCTACGATAGGATGCAATGGGTTCAACTTCGTCTTTTACTTGAAATAGCGGAAATACCTCAACCAACACCGAAAAAACAGGGAGAAAAAACATGTGGTGCATGTACCACTCCTGACTTTCCAACATATCCAATTGGTTATCCCGCAATGAATCAATTAATACCTTTGCCAACCCAGGTTATTGTTACCGGTAAAGATGTATTATCGGGAAAAGGTATTGATTATCCCACACCACCACTGTACGAAAAAATTTGGATCAATAATGTTCAAATTGTAAATTCGAATTTAGTATTAAATGCATTTGAACCATTTAAAGGTCCGCAATTACCTGGTGAAAATAAAATACCATATGATTATACTGTTTGGAAAGGTGGTAATAATCCTTATTTACAACCTGCACGGATTAGGAATAAATGGCCAACTTTAAACTCTCAACCCAAGAACTTAAAAGCATGGCCATGTACTCCAGTACCAGAATATTGGAATTTATATGGGATAACTCCAGAAGTACATCCAACAAAGAATTGCCCAGGTGTTAGATCAAGCTTAACAGAACAACCATTAACCGCAAGTTATGATCCATCGATGTTTAACAATCCACGTAATGATAATAGCTACGATTGGTTATTCAGATTATCCAAGAGTATTCCTGGTATGCCATTTGCGAATGCAAGTCAATAGATTATATATTTTTACAATTGTAAAAATATATAATATCTTATTATAGTCATTATGATAAATAAAAATGATTTATTTTTTATTGTATTAATATTAATAATTTTAATTATTATATTCGTAACACAAAATTTTAATTATTTAAAAAAAAATAAAGAATCCTTTCAAAACTATTCACCAATATTATCACAAAGAGATATAATTAATATAAAAAAAGGTCAAAAAAAAATGTCAAATATGTTAAAAGAATTTGATAGAATTTGTAATAAATATAATATAAAATATTTTTTAATAGGAGGATCTTTAATAGGAGCATTAGCTTATAAGGGGTGGATTCCTTGGGATGGGGATGTGGATTTGGAAGTGCGTGAACAAGACTATGCGAAATTAAAAGCCGTTATACAAAAAGAATTACCTAAAAATATATGGTTTCAAGATAAATATACTGATAGTAAATATAATCACAGAATACTTGGAAAAATGAGAGATTTAACATCTTGTTATACTGATTATCCTTATGTTGGTAAAACATCTCATCAAGGTCTTCAAATAGATATTAATATATATAAAGAAATGAATGGTAAAATATATTTTCCAGACAATAAAAAAGTTACATATTTAACAAAAGAAGATATTTATCCTTTAAAAAGAGTTCCATTTGAAAATTTTCATGTTTATGTTATGAATAATTCTAAAAAATATTTAGTGAATAATTATGGTAAAAATTGGAATAAAGATTTACCAGTAGAAAAACGATTCACCCATGAAGGAAGGATGGATGCAAATAAAACTTGTAATTTCCATTATAAAATGTATCCAAATTTATATAAATAAAATAATTAATTGGAATGCTATTTGCTAATGTAAGTCAATAGAATTATTTATTTATATAAATTATATGAATAAAAATTACAATATTTATAGGTGTATCATAGTTATTGTAATATTGTTATGTTTTTACTATATTTTAACAGGAGAAATAAATGAATCGTTTGTTAGTTTTAATGAGAAAGTGAAGTATAGAATGCTATCAAAAAGTTTTAATAGCCCAAAGTGGGTGAAATATATTGATAAATTAAAATTTAAAGAATATGCAAGAAAAAAAAATGTTGATACTCCAAAAACATTGGGTATATTTTCAAATCCTTATGAGATAAAATATGATGATATACCTAATAATTGTGTTATTAAATTGAATAATGGTTCAGGAAGAAATATAATAATAAAAGATAAAACAATTATTGGAGGTAATTTACCAAAAAATTTAGATTTAAAAAATGATTGGCATATAATTCAAAATAAATTAAATTATTGGAAAAAACCATATAATCCAAAACGCGAACAACAATATAAATATATTACTCCTCTAATATATTTTGAAGAATTATTAGAACCCGAACCAGTTGAATATAAGCTTCATGTCTTTAATGGAAAAGTTAAAATTATTTATCTGGCTGATAATAAAGTAGTAGGTTCTTGTAGAAGATATTATGATGTTAACTGGAATTATATTGGATGCTATGATAATATATATAAAGAATGTAATTATGAAATTAAAAAACCAAAAAATTTAAAAAATATAATAAAAATAGCTGAACTACTATCAGATAATATTGATTATGTTAGAATTGATTTATTTGTTAAAAACAATAAAATTTATGGAGGTGAATTTACACTAACGCCGGGAGCTGGTAACGAAAAAATATCACCAGAAAAATGTGATAGATTGTTGAGTTCATATTGGAATTTATGAATAAAATCGATTTTTTGAAGATAAGCCTGCAAAAAAAGATAGTGAACTACCACTTGAAATTAAACATTTACTATTCTGCATAATAATAAAATCTTCATTAATATCGTTACAAAGCAATGTGATAAAATATTACCAAGAGCATAGTTTGGTATTACATATGATGTTGTGAATGTTTATCTTAAATTATCAAAATTATAATTACATTTATTATATCATGATATAATATATATGTATGTGTATGTGTATAGATCTATCCTTGTTATAATTTTAACTTTAGTATTTTTTTATATAATAGATCACTCAGTTACTGAAAATCTAAATGAACAAAATAATAAAATTTCTGTAGTAATACCTTGTATACCAAGGGATATTAAATTTTTAGAAAGATTATTACAAAGTATAAAAAATCAAACATCCCAGGCTCATGAAGTTATAATAGCTATTTCTGGTATTAACAATGTTACTGCAAAAAAGATGGAAAAATATTTAAGGGAAAAATTTAATTTACCAATAAAAATAACAAATACTCTTGAAAAAAAATATGCAAGTGAAAATCGAAATCGAGGTGCAAAATATGCAACCGGTAATATATTATCTTTTATGGATGCAGATGATATAATGTATCCCCAGAAACTATTTTATGTAAATAAATATTTCAATCTTTATAATCCAAAAATGTTTTTACATGGATTTAGTAGAGGATACAATCATTTTAAAAAACATGATATAAATCCCGAAATACGTTTTGGTATTTATATATATGATTCTGCTTTGAAAATTGGAAAATCAAAGACTATTAATGATATTAGTCAAATAGGTGGTATAAAAAATTGGTGGTGCTTACCGAAAGCACATCATGGCCATATATCAATACCAAGATCTTTAATGGATAAAGTAAAATACCGTGAGGGAGAAAAATATAAAAAAGGTCAAGATTCATTATTTATAAGAGATATTTTACATAAATATGGTAGAAAAGACGATACCGCACTATTTGTCGATATTCCTTTGAGTCAGTATATATCATCGGATAATCAGTAAAATTTATAACTCCATCGCGTTACGCGGCGATAACAATCACCGCCCACGCGAGAAGGTAGCGGGCGATCGCCCGCGGGTATCGTGATCCCAGGGACAACAGAACCGCCAGGAACGCTGCCCAGCCCAACACCTGGGCCACCAACCACCCAATGGGGATCGAATCCCCGGTGA
>Ga0233412_10000968_pt1 | contig 15732 bp, 18 predicted proteins | sample Na_anoxic_4_MG_FD_180667 | JGI IMG/M metagenome (GOLD analysis project Ga0233412, IMG submission 180667) | Seawater microbial communities from Saanich Inlet, British Columbia, Canada - Na_anoxic_4_MG | ecosystem: Environmental > Aquatic > Marine > Inlet | place: Canada: British Columbia...
ATCTCTGCCTTCTGTCTCGTCTACATTCTTTCGCCAAAGAAGGGGACAAGGTGGCCGCTAGAGATTTTGTGGACGGCCTCTTTCCTGATCTTTGCCTTGGAGATGGTGGTCTTTGCCGTTCTCGTCGCAAGAGTCAGCGTCTGGTTCCTGTCGTGCACGAATGCCGCAAAGCTGGAAGGGTCCTGCCCTAGCACACGCTACCGACAACTTCGCGGAGACATTGGCGACAGAGAACAGTGCTACTTTGACGCACGGACGCTGACCGTATTCAGTGCAGAGAACGACCAGTTCAGCAGCTGCTTGGACACGAGCGCCTTGGCCTCCTACAATCGTCGCTTTGCACGCTGGGACATCAGCGCCTATTACTCGGCAGAAGCCCTCTGCCACCGCGGAGAGTCATCGCAGAATCTGGCATGGTGCTACTACTACGGTTGCGATGCGGTATGCAACCACGACACCTATGTACTGAACATGCGATGGTTTCTGCTAGATGGACTGCTGCTGTTGACTATCTTAGCGACGCACCTGATCACCTTTGGAAGCCTCTACGTGGTAAGGGATATAAACGTGAAGGGAGACTAAATTATTATACAGATAAGAAATGAAGGTTTTTGAAATAAAAGAATTACGCAAAGAAATATTTTCCTACCTAAGAACAAAGCCCTATGTTTCCTGCGCCTGCTGCAAGGTAGTCTGCCAGTGGGACAAACTCGGAACAGTGCGCCGGCCAAGCGCGCTCCGCTATGGATCCACACAGTGCAACGAGTGCTTCCAGTACATCGACACGTACGAGTACTAGACCACAGCATCGACGTACTCCTTCTCGTCCTCGTCCAGCTCGTCCGAGTAGGCACTCTCGTCGATCAGAGACTGGCCCTCGTTGTCCTTGAACTTTTTCTTCTTCCGCTTTCGAACCTTCCGACGGGAAGTCTCGATGACATCGATCGCACTGTCGTTGCCGACGACGCCCAAGCTGGTGTAGTTGACGTCGAAGACAAGGACGGACTGGGACACGGCCGAGGTGATGATGATGCAGACGATGAAGGCCACGAAGACGGCAAAGGTCAGCGTACAAAAGTACATTGCCACGATGCGGTAGCACATGAAGAAGGACGAGGGCAGTATCATCGTCAGAAGGACGAAGAACACCAAGGCCTCGACGGAGCGCATAAAGGCAAGAAAGACGAAACCAGCAAACCATTGCAGGCCGTTCTTGCACTTTAGCGTCTCGTGGAAAATCTTCTCCTGTCGCAGGATGAAACGCACGACAGACAGGATCGGAACAATGATGCACATGACGAGGAAGATTGCGTCGAATATGTCCAAGTTGTTGCAGACCTGCTCCAGTCGCAGAACTCCTATTGCAGCATTGTTGTCAATGTCCACGACCATCCACTTTTCGAGCGTCGTTGCGTTCGGCGTTGCCGGAGGAGGGGCAGACATGTTCTCGAGCAGCTTGTCCCAATTCTGCCACTCCATCCAGAAGTTGAAGCATACGTAGCCAAAGACCCACAGGATGATCGGGAAGGGGAGAATGTTCGTGTAGGTGCTCTCCTTCTTGTAGGGCTTGATCGCCGCCTTTATCGAACGATTGTTGCTGGAGCGCGCCATCTCAGTAATGTCTATATATACGGACTTGGCAGACAGAATGTATAGTCAAGTTGAAAAACAATGTCTGTAGGCGACCAGAACTGCCTCCTGTCGGTGCTCTGGGGAAACGGAAGCTCCGTCGCCCTCCGCTACAGCCAAAAGTTCAAAAAATCAGTCCGTGACTCTAAAGAAAAAACATTCCAGTGCCTCGTCAGCAACGACTACATCAAGGCCATGAGGAACGGCAACGATGGATGGGGCAGTAACGGGTTCAAGGAACGTAAAAAAAACATCGCCCTAACCTACGCTCACCTGTCCGTATCGCCACGGGAGATTGCCGAAGCCGAAGGAATCAAATGGGACAGTGGCATTGCCGTCTTGGTGCCGACGAAAAGCACGGACAGCTCCCTCAAGCTGTACCTTGACGAGGGCAAGAAAATTTACGACAGCATCATACGAGACCCGCTCCGGGATAGAATCATGAGAGACCTGAGAGAGTCCGAAAAAGGCAATCGTACATTTAGCGAGGTTACTATCGGAACCTTTGGCAGTCGACACACGCGCTTCTCCGACTCGGACGATGATGTCCCCGAAAGGCAGCCACGACGGTGGAAGCTGCTGTTTCAGGCAAAGCCACTGACCGGCGAGGTGAAGAAGTTTATCAAAAACGTTGGCCCGAACCCGGCCATGAAGAAGATCTTTACTTTTCAGAAAGACAGCACGTCCTACAGGTCGGTGGCAAGCGGCAACATGCCGTTGGTCTGTCAGCAAAGCACTGGAAGAGTGCCTGCATTCGACAGAACACTAAAGCCAGCAGTGCAACGGGCGCTGGCTAGACAACGGAACCTGTTCACATGCTTGGTAAAGGACGAGGGTGACGAGGCTGACGAGGGCGGAAAGAACCTCTTCCCGTACATGGAGAATGTCTTTGTCATGGACTGGTACAGCCGTCTGGAACGGCACCTCTTCCGCATAAAGTGCAGCGGCTACGGAAAGCGCATTGGTCTGGAATTCAAGGAACTAGAACTCTTCAACATGTATGCAGAGAAAATGGAGCAGAAGATGGAGAAGATGGTGTCGTTTCCAACACCTTCCCTTGAGGAGAGCATTGCAGCGGACAAATGGTACGAGCGCTGGATCAAAGACTACCGAGCAGAGCTGTCGATGGAGGCAAAGGCAGGAGAGAAATACAAAGACATTCGCACAGAAATGATACATAAAAAGTACGACAACATTAGGAGAAGCAAACGGCGCCGTCCGCCCGCACAGTGGCTCTACGACAACGGTCTGATCGTCTGCTAGAGCGTGTCGGTCAGTATCTTGTTGAGGTCGTTCGGCGTGACATTTTCGGGGTAGTACTGCCGGTAGAGCGGTCGAATCTGCTGCAGCATGTAGACGATGAACTCGGAGCAAAAGTATTTCGACGGCAGGTTGTGAAAATTTCTCGGGCAGACGGTCTCGAAGCGTGGAATAAAAAAAGTAGCCGCCTTGGTCGCATCGTACTTCTTGTGCAGTTCCTGAAAACAAAAACCCAGAGCAAGGCGCCTCTCCTCTTCGTTCATCTGCAAAGGCATAGAGTTTGTGTAGCGAGGGTCGGGGAGGCGGTTGAATACATAAGAGTCGTTTGCCGTCAACATGCGAATGTTCAGCTCCGAGCCCCAGACCGTGTAGAAGACGAGGTGGATGTTCGTGTCGTCGTTGATGTTCTTCAGAATGTCCTGCATTCGATCCCAGACTATCTCCGAACGGCGCTGGGCCTTGCCGCCGGTCTGAAAGCTCGACAGGACACCCTTCCACTCGGCCTTGGTCATCACGAAATCGACCTCCGTGTGACAGTATTCGCCAAAGGTCATCGTGGCGACAATTTTGTTGAAGAAGGTGTCGAAGCAGGCCAACGGTTTCCAGAACAGCACATTCACGGCCATCTTCCCAATTTCTCTATATAGTTGGTACGGTTGCCAAATATATATAGCACCTGAGCAACTCAGCCTAACGTTCGTTCACATGTTATGACACGACGGTGGCTTTGCAGCGTACTCTTTCTGCTCTGCGTCTCCGTGACCAAGGCACGAAAATCATTCCCTCTGCAACAAAAGCAGTGGACAAACTGCAACAATTGCTACGCCGTCGTTGCCTTTGATATATTAAAGTACCATCAACCGAGGCTGAATGTCAGCGTGAAGGAGATCATGCAACAGACGCAGCAGACCTGCAACGGGGGAGTGCCGACGCTGATTTGGAAACACTACTTTCCCGGAGGCTTTCGAAAGACCTCTGGGTCCCTGCTGGCCCTCAAACGCATCTTGCGCAACCATGGACCGTGCGCAGTAAACTACGGCAAAGGGCACCTTGTCACTGCCGTACGTGCAAACGAAAATGGTGTCCTCGTACGCGACCCTTCGACTGGCAAAGAACGTATTCTGTCGGTCTCCCAAGCACTCAGTCGCAAAGAGTCACTTTATTTTAACTACATTGCCTACCCACTAGTCTGAAGAGTATATAGGCGCCCTACGAGCGGGCTTCAAAGAAACCATGCGAACACTCTGCCTTCTCTTTCTGATTGCTACGGCCAGCGCCTGCTCCGTCAACAAGCACCAACTCTGGAAGTGTCTGACAGACAAAGGCGACGGCAACGACGACCATCAACTTGATGCAGGAGAAATTCGTGCACTGGTGCAGAAGAACACGCACTGGTACGAACGCCTGATCAAGTCCCCCGACTCGGTGGTGCGGCAAATGGAACAGCACTGTGGCCTTCCGCTGACCTACGGAAAACTCCTCGAGAGCGGCTGCTTTCGACACTGCGGAGGGCTCGACGGGAAACGAACCGTCTTCAACCGAGTCTGCCACAAGTAATGCCAAGCCAAACCAAGGACACCCAGTCGAAGGACTGCTACAAGAGCTTGGAGCTCGTCTTCTTGGCCCTCCTCTACGGTGTCCTAACAGCCCTCTACGTCACGGCCTCGACGCTGCTGCAGTTCATCTTTGTCACCGTCGTCAGCGTCACGGTCTGTGCGGCCAAGTGCAGGGATTGGGCCTGTCTGAGGCAGGCGTCCTAGAGGGCCCCTATATCCGTCTTGGTCGTCTAAACCCAAACAGAAGAAAACAACATGCCAAAAGGAGGAAAAAGCAGTTCAAGCAAAGGTGGCCGAGGCCAAGGCAATGCCGGCGGTTGGCCGAGCACCAGCGGTAACAAGTCAGGCGGTGGACGCTCCAACGCCCCGTCGAAAGGATCGAAATAAAAAATACGTTTGCATAAATTTAAGAAAAAATCTTTACTATTCCCTTACTGTAGTGTACAGGACCACCCACCGCCGTAGGCCATCCTGTCCTTCACCCTCTCCACATGAACGATCAAATTCTCGACATTTGCCATCCGCGCAATCACCGACTCGGTGCCTAAAATCTCCCTCTCAAAGGTTGCAAGGTTCTTCTCAATGCGCTGCAGCACAGGCTCCTCCTCGTTGCCGCCAGACTTTTCTTCTGGAACACGAAGGTCTACCAACATGCGCTGCATTATTGTGTCGCACTGCAAAAGGTGGTTGCTCTGAAGCTGCAGCTTCTCCTCGTCAATGCGCTCGTTGCTGTAGCAGAGGCTTCGAAGCTCCAGAAACAACTGCAGGAGGCGCTCCGTCTTGCTGGTCTTTGTCACGCTCATGACTGCTTGTCTTTCTGAGGACGTGTGCTCTTGCATATACGGGCATAAAAACAGCGCAGAAATGCAAGACCGAGAAGGCCGAGCAGCAGCAGCTCGACGCTGTCGATCGTCCACGGCTCGAGCTCAAGGTCTGCCGTCGCGAAAGGCTCGGCACTGTAGCTACCAACACGGATCGTAGACATTCTTTTTTCTGCTTCCGTTGTTAGGCGTTTATATTCAGTTTGAAATTCAAGGCTTTCGAACCTTCCAGAAGACTCCCGAGCGGACGATCGTGCATCTCTTCCGGCCGCGGCGGGACGACGGCCCGGGCAGCGCTCATACCCTTCCTCGCAACAGGAGATCCGACGAGCATCACCTCGTCCTTTAGGCTGCAGGTCTGACTGGACACAAAACGCCGGTAGAGGCTGCCGTCCCAGCCGGCCTTCTTCACGACCTCGTCGGTAAAGTCCGCCTCCAACCACTGCTTTGCCGACGGTTGAAAGGCAAGGACAATGCTCTTGATGTCGAAACCCTCCAACTGGCGCATGTTCTTTGCGCTGCAGCCGCTGGTGAGGAGGTCTTGGAAGCTAAAGCCAGCCTCCTTCAAGTGCGACGGCGTCAGGCTGGAGGTCTTTATGGCGTCGAAATTGTAAAGAAAAGCCTTCAGCTGCTCGTCCGTAGCGCCCATCTCCTGCAGGACCGAGAAACCTTTCCCTCCGCCGATCTGAGACGGTTTCAGGCCGACCTTGACGGCAGTCTCGAAGGACATGCCCCACTGCACCAGATCGGACACGCTGAACTTTTTCCTCAGCGTCGTCCACGAGATGCGCTCACGGACGGCGTCGATGGGGGCAAAGCCGTAGTTGCTGGCGTTCTCAAGGCCCTCTCCGCCAGAAATAAACTGCTTAAAGGTCATTCCGCGGACTTTCTGCAGGTAACGTTCGTAGCTCTGGCCGCCCTGCTTTCGAGCGTATTCTACCATGGCGGCTAGGCCGACTGTCTTGTTGGTCCCGTAGTCGAGTTGCATTGTTTTTCGTAGGATATATACTAAGTGGTTCGCTACGCATATATACGCAAAGATGACTTTTCGGGAATGTGGCGTGAACAGTCTGCCAGAACTGGCAACGATGCTCGTCAGCGTCGGCCTCCTCTCCTACGCCATTGCCTTTGCATGGGTCGTTATCCTTGACGATTTCTACGACCCCGGAGAGGTCCCCAACATGGCGGCCCTCCACACGCTCAACCTCATCGTAGGGTTCCTCTACGTCGGCATCATACGAGAGAGCAAAGAGGAGTGGCTGGGGGTCATGAAGACGGCGAACGACTTTATGCTCACGACGCACTCGATGGTACTTGCCGCCAGACAGATCGAAGCAAGGCAGGTGCTGCAGAGAATCGATGGCCTGAGAAAAGAATTAATCTCCTTCTACCGGACCAACTCCCAGTCGCACGGCAGCAAGATTGCAGGCATGCTCTGCTGCGTCGGACAGGGTAGGGCGGTGGCAAAAGTAAAACAGTGCCTAGCGCTCCGGCAACGCATGCACTCCCTGCAGATGGCCCTGCCGTCGGAAAGCGATCGTCTTCGTGCACTGTTCGGACGGCTCGAAGGCATCCTTGCCTCCGTCGAAACAAAATACTTTGCCAAGGAGCCAGCGTGCTTCAAATGGCACCTGCGCCTGCTACTGCTGGCCTACTTTGGCACCCTGCCGGTGCAACTGTTCAACGCCTACGACAGGGACCTCACCCTGATCATCTACCCGATCGTCATCTACTTCCTCTTCTCCGTTGCCCTCCTTGCCAATGTCTTCGTCAACCCCATAGAACACCCAGAGCTGAGCCTTTGCTTTGAGGCGCTCAACAGGGAAATCTTGGGAGACGTCAGGAACACAAATGTACAATACCTCCGAACATTGAGTGTCTACTAGGACATGCTCGAAAATCCACCTCGGTGAGCCCGTAACAGGCATACACGCAGGCACTGCTGCATGGGTGCTATTAAAATCGCTAATGGGGAAAAAGAAATTTCTTTTTCTCCGGATCAGGGACGAGTGCACAGAAAATATTTTTTTATTTCCCCATTAGTGATTTTAATAGCACCCTCACAGGGAGGCCCTCGTGTGTAGCTGTTATAAAAACCAGACACGACAGGCACACACGAGGGTCCTGCTCTTTACGTGCTATTAAAATCGCTAATGGGAAAATAAAAAATTATATTTTTTTCTTCTTCGGATCGGGGACGAGTGCACAGAAAATATTTTTTTAATTCCCCATTAGCGATTTTAATAGCACCCTCACAGCAGGACCCTCGTGTGTAGCTGTTATAAAAAAAAGACATGACAGGCACACACGAGGGTCCTGCTGTGAGGGTGCTATTAAAATCACGGATGGGGAAATAAAATTTTGTATTTTTTTCTTCTTCGGATCGGGGACGGGTGCACGACAGAAAGATTTTTTTTATTTCCCCATCCGTGATTTTAATAGCACCCATAGAGCAGGGCCTTCGTGTGTGCCTGTTGCAGACTCACCGACAGGGCTTTGAGGGGCAACGGTATATAGGACCCGTCCCGGCAGCACACACCAAACCATGAAAAACCTAAGCTTTGCCATCCTCAGCGCCCTCCTCTTCGTCGTCGGCCTCTTGCTGCTGCTCGTATACAACGAGATATCGACATGCAACGAGACCTGCGTCGTCGCTGCCATCGTTGCAGTCCTTGTCTCGATCGTTCCGCCAATGTTCTACCGCTCTGGCATTGCACGGAAGCTCGTCATGGTCGTCCACATCGTCTGCGTGACGGTGGCCTCGCACCTGCTGTCGGTCGTGTGGGCAGAGATCTTCTACGCCGTCTGCAAGACCAAGGGCAACAAGGACACTGCCCTTCTCTACGCCTCGACGGCCGTCGTTGCCTACGCCATGATGACCGTTGCGGGGCACTTTATGAAACGAAAACCCAAGCCCCCCTACGAAGCGATGGAACGGGACGATCTCTAAGGCAAGTGTTCTGAAGAATGTCGAGACTCTGCATCGACGAAGAACGAAAGCAGGACTCCGACTGGGTCATCAGCAACGCAGAGATTGAAGAAGTCATGCGAGAAGTGCAGGAAGAGAAAGAAAAGCCCAGCACGGAAGATCTCTACGAACGCATCGACGATCTCGAGTTTGAACTGGAATGCCTTCGCGCAGACGCAGAAGACACGCGGAAGAAGAAGGAAGCCTTGCACATGCTGCTGCAGGTGGTAGACCTTCAACGGTTCGAAGAGAAGAACAGGCGCTACCTTCGGGCAGTGCTGGACAAAATAAAACATATCACAAAGTCATAGTCTATATAATTGAATAAAAATAAAAATGCAAACGCTACCGCTCTAAGCTATTTATGCCGTATTCGCAGATCCTGACAAGACAATATCGAAGGGTTCGCCGGGGCGAGCGTGCGAAAGTGCCTTTCCAAGAATAAACCGTTTCTTTAAAAAGTCGATTTCGCTCAATAGGCAGGCGAGCCCTTGCAGGTCTTGCATATCAAATGCGTTCACTACTCCTGCAAGTCCATTCAATCCGCCCATTGCCTTGGCCTCTATCAGAATTTTTGGTATCGCAGAGCCCACAATGTCGTTTCGGAAATCATCCACTTGTTTGATTATTTCAGCAGCCTCTTTTGCGGCAGAGCTTGGGTCGTAGACGCGAGTGGCAAAGAGAAGTTTGTCGAGCGGGATTCCTTCTTGTTTCTTGAATTTGGCGAAAGGATCATCGTCGAATTTCCAGCTTGACGGTAGGTCTGCGAAAACGTAATCACCGGGGCGAATTTGAGAATCGCCGGTATTAACGATCGTGTTCAAACCCGATAAATTCGCCACAAATCCCTGCTGCATGTCCTGCGCGGAGTTGCGCTTGGCGTCAAAGTTAGTGACCGCAACGCCTACCAACTGTAGCTGGGACATGATAATGTAGCGCGTCAAAGATCGGGCAGTCTTTCTGGCGTCGTTGTCGGGGCCATCCAAGGCCCGTTTTAAGCCAGACGGAATGTCCGCGCCAAGACCGTTCGCAAAGGAGAAACAGTGAATAGCACCGTCGCGGTATGCCTGCGACTTGTTGATGCTCATGAGCGTCTCGCCCTCCATGACATCGTAGGATTCGTCGTGGATCGGAGCAGCAAAGAGACCATCGAAACCGTTGCGGTTGTTCTTCGTTTCCATCTTGCGCCGTAGGTCGTAGCGAACATTATAGTCATAAGAGGTTACGCGGGCGATCGGCTTGTGACGCTTGCGAGAACGACGCGGCGGCTGGGATTGAGGATAGGACGACATACTCTATAAAGAATTTGGGTGAATGAATTCAGTAAGAAGACTTGCGCAAAGCATATATACTAATATTTTTAAAGTTGTCCCGTGTGCAGTGCAATCTCCACCATCGGTAGGTGGCCCATCTGCTTGTGGTCGCGAAAGGCGCGTCTCTGGAAGTGCTCTTCCGGCTTCTTCGACAGACTGTTCAAGACCCTGCCTACCTCAATGTTCAGTTGAGGCTCTCGGTAAAGACCGTTCCGTTTCGCGAATGGTGCCTTTCCGTGCGTCATGCGCTTGGCGCGAATCTGCCAGACCGTGTTCTCGTCGTTGGACTGGGGAATGATGGCCATCGTCGTGCCGTCCGGCTGCAGGTAGGTCGTCTCGTCGACGGGGACCTTTTCCAGAGACAGGTAGAGAGTGTCACCCTTCTGCACACGATCGCGGGCTGTCTTTCTCTCAAACTTGCCGTTCTCGCGAGTGCTCCAGAGGTTAAAGACTCTCGATCTACCGCGAACATTCAAATTAAAGAGCTTCTGAAACCGCGAAGACACGTCCATATCAGAGAGTATAACGCCCATAAAACGCCACTTTGCGACAAAATTTTCAATAAACATCTGGTCCTTTAGGCGAGATCGCTTGTCTGCACCAAAGGCAGCACGGTAGGCTTCCTTCTGCTGCCCTTCGGGCATTTTGGTCAACAAAAGCTCCTCGTCGATGCGCTTATTAAGCTCGGTAGGCGTAGGACCGCGCGGGATCAAGGCCTCGTTGATCTGGTACTTTTTCACAAAGCGCTGCACAAAGCCGTTGCTCGAACTGCCTATCGTCAGGTAGAAGTTCAAGACCGGAATGCTGGCAAGGATGTTCTGCGATTGGTGACGACCAGTCAAGGTGGATCTGGAGTCCTTGTTCGGAGCGTGCTGCATGTTGACGAACAGCGGCATGCCCTCGCGGTAGCCAAGCTGCCAGTTCGTGCTAAAGGCACCGCAGAACAGTGGATAGGTCGCATTGGGATTTGCCGCCAAATGAAAGACATTATTGCGAACCGTCGGCGCCATGACCTTTGGGCCGGGGACGACATTCGAGTCCGACATCGACGCGTGCTGCCCCAGACGAGGAAAGTCCGAGAACCCACTCGAAGGCGCAGGGCGTTTCATATTTGCATTGTCCCTACCGTTAAACGACATGATCAGAGATGATTTTCTTAAATACACTTGTGGTAAAGTCTTGTAGTTCGAGGCATATGGCTAATATACACTATTTTTAAAACGATGAAAATTCCGTTGGGCCAGTGCTGGTTCCTTCGGCCTCGTCGTCGCGGAGGTACTCTTGACGGTAATAGCGCAACAGATCGAGCTTGTTGCGGGAAAGGATGTTCCACTGCTTCAGAAACGACAAGTTCATGTTCAGCTTGCCACTTGCGCGGTTCTTGTTCAGGATGCCATTTTTCTGAAGAAATCGCTGGGCATTGTCGAGGAACTGGATGTCATTCTTTAACATCCGGCGCGGGTTGACCGAGTGCAGCGTATAGTGCCGGCGGCAGTCGTCGGCAGAGAGCGAAGGGACAAAGGTGTCCGGCTCGTGGCGACGAAGAGGCTCGTAGATGTGCTCCATGTACCACTGCGCCTGAAGGGCAAAGATTGCCTCGTCTTCGACCTTCCCGCAGAGCTCGGCGTCGATGCGGTCCAACTGAAGCTTCATGCCACCGCCATTCAGGGCACCATTGCTGTGCGTGCAGAGGATGCAGGCCGTGCCGTGGCTTGCCTTGCCGTTTCGACGGTCGAAGAGGGCCTCCGTAAAGTCGGCCGGCTCGTCGGCGTCGTAGTCTTCGTTGTCTAAGTTGTAGGCTCCCTCGGACTCGTTCATTGTGGTTTCGATGTAAGGCAATTGTCTGCTAGCCTATATACCGACATTGCAAGCACGGCCGTCAGCATGCAGCCGCCGCCCTTCTCTACGCTCTACCTTAGCGAATACATCCAGTACTGGCAGACCAGCTACGAAAAGGCCCTTGCCCTCAAGGAGGCCGACGAGGAGGAGCTCGAGCGGCAGGAAGAGCACATCGAGGCCCACCTCTGCAAACACTTCAACCGCCTCCGAAGCATCATCGACGACGACTACTTTGAATGGAACCAAGCGATGATGGTGTTTCTGGTGCTGTGCCAGTGGAGGAACGCTGAGGCCAAGGGCATGCCGATGGAGGCCTTTTGTCGGAAGAACAACCTCCTCCGACCGGTCGCCAAGCGCATGTCCGAGGCCATGTTACTGCTCAAACACGTCGACGACAGGTGGTCGAAGTGGGACCTTACAGAGGTCAAGACCGTCGCAAGATACGTCCGTGAGGTGCACCGAAGCCTTGCCAAGTTTGTCGTCCGGGCAGGAAACCTTCGGACGATGGACCGGTGGAACTTTCTGCAGAGCATCACCGAGGTGCACTTTCGAATGCACCCGAAAGGAATCTTCTACGCCTGCGCGCACGTTGCCCTGCAGCTGAAATCGATCGAGGTCGGAAAATTCCTTCTGCCGAGGATGGAACCGATGCCGGCGGCCATCGAAGCCGAAGACAGGGAACACTTCCTGCGCTGGGCAGAGAAGCAGGAGACCTACTACAGCATACGCACCTTTCGCTCAAGAATACAGGCCTTCCTCTGGCTCTTCCTGCACGACGAGGCAGGGCGATGCTTTCACACCTACTCGAGGGCCGGAGAAGTCCCGACAATCTACGCGCACGTTACCTCGAAATACCCGAGCGGATGGATAGGAAACCTTGCGCACGAAACGAGCTACAGCGAACCAATACAATTGATTCGGCACGACTCGGACATGGTTCGCGATGCCAACATCCTTGCACTCTTCGAGGCCGCCGTCAAGACCCTCTACAGCGTAGAGTTCATCAAGTACTGCTTCTGCCTCGAGCACAGCATCGTCGACATGGGCCGAAAGCTGACGACGGCAGAGCACCCGATCATCCTGAGGGCGTGGGGAAAGTGGGGCGTCATGCAGAGGGGAAAGTTCTTCTACAGCAGGAACCTCGTAGACAGCATCGTACTATGGTTACAAATTATAAAGACCGACTACGACGGGAAACTCCTGAAGAGCTTCAACATCACCAACCTCATCAACCAGTGCCTCAGGGTCAACAAGAAGACGACCCTCGACGAGGCGCCGGAGGCCAGCCACACCCACAGCAGGCTCTTCGAAGTCTGCCTCTAGCTACTCCTATGCCGTATTTTTTTCATTTTGTCTTAAATTCTACATCTATCAACAGCTCGTAGTGCTGAATGCCGCGTAGAGTTGTCACATTGTTCCACAACCACACCGTTTTGTCGCTCTGTCGTTTTTCCGTCTCATTGCAAATTGCAGGGTTTACCATCGTATAGGTAACAGCATTCAGCTCTGTATTCACCTGTGGACCGCTTTTGTAAGTCATCGTCCCCGTACTTCGATAGTCTTTGTAAACAACAACGCATACATTAAAAATACAGCCCAAAATTCTTAATTCTACATCTGTCATCCAGTTTTCTCTTACTCCGGCATTGTCTGCTCCTGCTCTTGCCTGTGCATCTAGGAATTCATTACTATTGGTAATACCACAATCGTTTTGACTCAAATTGAAGTCAGCTACAAGCGAGCGTAAAGCATCACACTGTGTGTCTGCTGGACTCACACGTGGTCTATATTTTTGCAACCATTGACCAAAGGCAAGGTAACCACACAGACCTCTACCATCGTTTCTGACAACAGTAGCACGTAGAGGCTTACTAGCTCCAAAGACCATGCTTGTGCCCCCCTCTTCTGCCTGTATAAAATATAAGGTGTCTGGAGGTGAAGACGACCCAGAAGACCGCCGCTTTGCAGCCAGTCGTGCGGACTGGCGGCGAGGTGGAGTTACTGGCGGGGTGGTCACCACTGGAGCAGGCACTGGATCCGGCACCACAGGCGGAGGCAGTGTCTTTATGTAGCTGTCAAATGCACCCCTTACGCTTGCGTCTTCTTCCAATTCACCTTCTAGTGATGGACCAAAGACTTCCTCCAAGGCATCCATGATAAGGCCGATGGCCTGTTCTTCGGGCTCTTGCTTTCTCAGTATCAGCGTCAGCATCGTGCAGTAGACGTAGACGAAATCCTTCAGACCGTGATGTTTGTCGCGCAAATCGTCGAAGGAGTCCTCCAAGCCACCCTTTCTTGCGCTGGAAGTCAGGTACTCCTTCAGCAGCGGGAGCAGAAAGTTGTACTTTTCAAAGAGTGCGAAATTGACCACATGCTGCCAACCATAGACCGACACGTCGCCGTTGAGGCTAAGAAGGTCTTCGCTCTGGACATCGAACTCGTTCCATTCAAATATCTTCTCCAGCAACTCCTTGTCGTCTCTCGTTGCCTCAGCATAGAGGAGTTTTATTTTCTGCTTCGAAGAGTCCGGCCATGTCGACAGTTGTCTCAGCTTTGAAAGTGCCGTGACAGTCTTGCCCTTCTTCGTGCGTTTCTTGCCTGACATTGGAACGGCTAAAGCAGTAGTAGTGGCACGTATATACCCTGCATGGACGTGCAGAAAGAAGTAGAGCATAGATGAAAGTAAAATTATTTTAGTTATTTTTTCGTACCTTTACTGCCTGTTGACCGAGCCGAAGCCCGTCGGCGTTCGTCCAACTCCTTGAGCTTACCTCTAAAATTAGCGTCGATCATCTCTTCTGACCTATTCGTATAGTTTGGGTGTACTTTTTTCCAGTCCTTGTAATCCCCTAACAGTGTGTCATAATCTTCCGCCAGTTTTATCTTGTCGAGAAGTGGAGTAGGTTCTCCCTTCTCTACCCTCTGCCGAAGTGTCAGCGGAGCTCTTGTAGGCGCTCCGTTAACTTTGTTGTTGTTTTTGTCTTCACTGCTTTCGTCTTTGCTGCTGCTTTCGTCGGTTGGAGGTGGTGCTGCCGTCTTCTTTGCTGCCGTCTTCTTTGCTGCCGTCTTTTTCGCCGCAGTCTTCTTTGCTGGCGTCTTCTTCGCTGCCATGTTCTTCGATGCTGTCTTCTTTGCTGGTGTCTTTTTCGCCGCAGTCTTCTTTGCTGGCGTCTTCTTTGCTGACTCCTCTGGCTTTTCCTCGAAAAGGTACCATTTCTGGCCAACTGGTGCTTTTCTCTCCTTGCAGTTCTCTTGCAAGAATATTTTGAAAACCTTCTGTGGCGTTCGGTTCTCCACGTCTTGTCTCCGCTTCGGAGCCCCCGTTTTAGGCAACTGGATAATGTACTTGTACAAGTTCCGCTTGTTCTGCTTAAAACGAAATTCATCTAAGTTCTTGTACTGGTCGGGTTTGAGATAGACTTCAAAAATGAATTCGTCAATTGCATTTTTCTGCGCGTTGTCGAGGTCGTAAAAATTATCGACCCAGAATTCGAGAGTATCATCAACATCTAACTTTTCTTCGTCGCTGGAGTCTTCTTCGCCATTGTCGATGAAATCGTTTTCATCGAAATCGTCTTCATCGGCGTCGTCTTCATCGGCGTCGTCTTCATCGGCGTCGTCTTTGCTGGATTCTTCCTCGCCCCCTGCCAACAACTTTATCTCGCCGGGGGCTTCCAGTTTTTCCTTGTCTACCGTGTTATTAATACCTTCAATGAACATACCTTCTCCATTTTCTAACTTGTCTATTGCAATGCGGAAGTAGTGTCGCTCGTCGTTGCCGACAACTTCCCTGTTCACAAGATTGTCCACCTTATTACTGTAGTTTTTCCTTTCAGATTTCTCAAAGAATTCAAGTCTTCGGCGGAAAACTTCGGTGAAGAGTTTTTGTACGACCTGACCTCCTGTTACCATACTAATCGTTATATCGCGTTGTTTTGTCACCCGTTCCCCCTCTTCAGCACCACATTTCTCCTGTAACTCTTTTATTTTCGTAAATAGACCATCCTTGTCGTTTTTGTAGTCTTTAACAAAAGCATCTTCAAATGCACCCTTGGGGTTTCTACCACCTTTCAAATTTCGAAACATCTCGAGTTTTTCTTCGTCCTCGCAAACCTCCTTTACTATTTTTTCGACCTCTCTCTGGATCTTTGTCCCCTTCTGCAGCAGCAACTCGTCATCGCCTGTCAACTTTAGTTTTCGTTTTTCCTCCCCCTTGGCTTCTTTCCAGAGTGATTCCTTCTCCTTGACTTCTTGCCAACTTAACAACTCTTTGACATCAGGCGTGAAGGCCTTCGATATCTTATCCTTCCCGTCTTTAATAAATTTGTCACGTCGCTTGTCAAAGT
>Ga0233412_10000969_pt1 | contig 15728 bp, 8 predicted proteins | sample Na_anoxic_4_MG_FD_180667 | JGI IMG/M metagenome (GOLD analysis project Ga0233412, IMG submission 180667) | Seawater microbial communities from Saanich Inlet, British Columbia, Canada - Na_anoxic_4_MG | ecosystem: Environmental > Aquatic > Marine > Inlet | place: Canada: British Columbia...
GGAGTTTGTAAATTTAATGTCATAAGTAAAACCTTATTAATATTTAACGTTCAATATAACATTCTAATAAAAAAATGATTTTTTTTACGTTAATTTATAAATATTTTATGGCGGGAGGCGGATTTGAACCACCGACCTATGGGTTATGAGCCCATCGAGCTGCCAGACTGCTCCATCCCGCGACTTAAACTACTTACACTATTAATTATAACATATTTTACTAAAAATGCAACCATTAAATTATTCGAAATAATTTATGACCTAAAATGGATTTAAAAAGATATCACTAAAAGCTCAAACTAATTGAACTACTTAATAACAATAAAATTTAGATTGTTAGCTAGAATTGGATTTATTAAAAATACATTTTAAAATATTTCTCATTCACATATTCATGAATGAAAAATATTTTAAAATTAGTTTGTGTTTGGATTTCCTGAATTAATACTATCTGCTAAAGAATTTAAAATTAATTTAATAGAACGTACAGCATCATCATTACCTGGAATTGGAATATCAACTAAATCAGGATCACAATTTGTATCTAAAATAGAAATAATTGGAATATTTAATTTTCGACATTCTTTAATAGCTGTCATTTCACGTTTTTGATCAACGATAATTACGGCATCAGGTATACGTGGCATATCTTTAATACCATTTAAGTGTTTGCGTAATTTTTCTAATTCTTTACGACGTAAAGAAGCTTCTTTTTTAGGCAATAAGTTAAATACTTCATCGGCTTCTTCTTTTTCAAGACTTCTTAAACGTTCAATTCGACTTTTTAAAGTTGTCCAATTTGTTAACATACCACCTAACCAACGGTGATTTACATAGAAAGAATTGCAACGTTTTGCTTCTTGTGCAATTAGCGTACTAGCTTGGCGTTTTGTTCCAATAAATAAAAAGATTTTTTCTTTTCCTGCTTCAGCCTTAACGTATGAATTAGCTTCTTTTAATAAGTGTGCAGACTGAACCAAATCTAAAATATGAATATTATTTCGTTCAGTATAGATATATGGAAACATTTTTGGATTCCAGCGGTATGCTTTATGCCCAAAATGAACACCAGCATCTAGTAATTGGGCTAAAGTAACATCAGCCATAAAAATTATTAACTCCTTAAAATTATATTAGAATAAATATCTAATTAACATTACCAAAATATAAATCAAAGCGTCTAGTTTTTATTTCTAAACGTTATCAAAAGCTAATAATTTACCTGAGATTTCTGGGGATTGAATTACATTTTTACCAAAACATTTTTGATAATTTTGTGAACCCGTTCCTGCAGGAATTAAATGACCAATAATAATATTTTCTTTTAAACCTCTTAACCAATCAACGCGACCTTCAATTGCGGCTTTTGTAAGAACTCTTGTAGTCTCTTGGAAACTTGCTGCAGAAATAAAACTTGGATTATTTAAAGCCGCTTTAGTAATACCCAGTAATAAAGGAACATAAAAAGCAGTTTGTTTATTATTTTGTGAAACAATTTTATTAATATATTGAATATGGTATAAATCAATAACTTCACGCGGTAATAAAGGAGTATCTCCCTCATGAGTAATTAAAACTTTTGTTGTCATTTGTTTAATAATTACTTCTAAATGTTTATCAGCAATCCCAACACCTTGCGAATCATAAACGGATTGAACAGAATTTAAAATTAAAGACTGTACTTTTTTAAAACTACGATAACTAGCTTCATAGTTATTTGTTAATCTATATGACTTTACGTTCTGTGTTCTATCACAGAAAAAATTCTTAATTAAACCATAATAATTAAAGTAAACTTTTAATAAATTATGAGGATTAATTTTTTCAGTTTCTTTAATTGTAGTACCTAATTTTCTAAACTCAAAACTAGCGTCTAAACTTGTCTGGCGAATTAAAATCCCCTTCTTTTGGTTCGTAGAAATATTTTTACTAATTTGACGTTTTTTTCTAGCTTCTAATAATTCTTCAATTCTTGGCAAACCTTGAACAATATCACCTGTAATTTCTTTTTCAAAATTTAAAAGACCAAGAGTTTGACCATCGGCTACGAATTCACCATTTTTACAAAAAACACTATTAACTTCTTGCTCAAAATAGTCTTCAGTAATTGAATGAATTCCTATTGATTTTGAGAATGGATAACCAAAAAACTGAACACGGATCAAATTTGTTTGATTATAATTTTTAATTTTATTTGTAATCAAATCAGAATTTTTTAAAAAAACTGAATAATGAGTTCGACGTTTTTTAATCCAAGAGGTCTCTTTTTGAGTCACAAGATCTGTAATTTCTGAATTAGCAGTATCTGATGAACTTATTGAAAAACGCTCAATAAAAATTGGAATTGGTGAACTATATAGATTACCATTTTTTCTAATAAACATTTTTGGTAACTCAAGTTTCAAACCTTTTTCAAAAGGAATAGGTGTTGTTGAATCAAGTTTTTTTGTCAGAACTTTTTTAGTAATATCATAATAATTTAATGAAATATTACGTTTCGTTGAAATCGTATTTGAAAATGGTAACTGTTTTTCTGAAATAACTTTATATGATATTGATTTCTCATTTATCACATCTTGAACTTGACAATTAGGGAAAAAATATGGTCTACCTTTTTGGATTGTTAGAACTTTCTTATTATCAATAATAATTTTACCAATTTGGTTAATATTAATATTTTGAATTACTAAATCATTAACAGATTTATTAGGTATTTTAGATTTTGGTATTGTTAAACAATCATCATTTGATATTAATAAAACCTGTCTGTTATTAGTAGTTTTTGATTTAAATTTAACAATTTCTAATGATTGTGAACTAATATTCTCAAAATACCCTAATGTTGTATATGTATCAATAAATTGTGTAGGTTCAATTAATAAACATGATTGAATATCAGTATATTTTAACGAAGCTGGTAAATAATTTGGAAAATGGATATTTTCAATAAATAAAATGTTTAAATAATTTTTCTTTTTATTAAGTTCAAATTGAACATTAACAAGACTTTCATTTAAAGTTTTTAATTTTAAATCTAAAACATTAGAAATTAAATTTACTGAACGCGCACTTCTAATCTTTTGATTTGATTTATATAAATATTGACTACTACTTTGAAGCCCTAAAACTGATCCAAGATGAGGTTGATTTTTAAATAATTTTTCAACTGATTTTGGTTTTGGTATCTCATAAACAGCTAAAGGACGGATTAATAATTGATCAGTTAATTTGCCAATAATATGTTGGCACAATGAAGGTCGATCAATTTTTATATTTTCAAAAATCATCTCACCAGGATAAAAAACTTTATTAGCAAAACTTTTGAAGTTTTTTCCTTGATAAACTAACCCTGATTTAATCGAAATTTCAGAAACTAAACTATTTTTATAATTAATAATGACAATCCCAGATTTTTTTGAAAAAAGACCTGGAATAATTTCAAAATTTTCACAAATAAAACTACCGTGTTCAACTAGTAGCATATTTTTATCACAATTTAATTTATAAGTTTCTTCCGGTAACCAAATTAATGATCGAGAAATAAGTTGTAAAGGTACTTTATTAAATTGACTAGAATTAAAAATATTCTCATCCCATTCAGATTCTTTAAATTCAATATTTGAACGTTTATAATATGAAATTAATTTTGAACTTGATATTGATTTTTTAGAGGTTCGTTGATCATAATAAGGAATTCCACCAATTTGTGTCTGATAGTTATTAGAAATTAAACTACCAAAGTATTTAGAAGAAATTGGATTTAATTGTAATTTTGAATTTTTATTGATTAAATTTATTAAATAACTATTTTTTTGAGATTTTAAAATATATTGTTCAACTAAATGATTTGAATTAATTCTATTAATTGTAGAATTCTCCAAAGTATATTGATTTGCGCTGATTTGCAACGAACGCTCAAATAAATTTGGTTTATTATTTAATATTTTAACTGAACCAGGATAATGATTAATTATTTTGGTTCTAAAAATAAAACTATTTTTATTAATTTTGTGATCAGTATAAAAATTTAAAAAAGAATTTGTAGGTGCCTGATATACTTTTCCAGATAAAATCCATAAAAGTTTATTTTTATTAACAAAATTCTTTTTCTTTTTTAATCGAGGCATATAAACTTCACCAGATGAAGTACTTAAAACAGGTTTAATTTCAGTACGTGTCTGTTTTCCAGTTGTTGATAATTCACCAAGAATCATCCCTTGCTTAATATATTGGTTATTTTTAGCAAATAAAATTGTATTAGGTAAGACTTCTAATTGAACTAAATCATGCTTTGAAGTTTCTGGGATAATGACTAATGAGCCTGAATTTTTTGTAAGTAAAACATCTTCACCTCGATTTGTTCGTAGTGTCAAAGTTTTTAAAAGTTTTGAAAATTTCATTACCCCATTCACAGAACTAACAATTTGCTGACGCGCTTCTGAAGTAAAAATACCACCGGTATGAAACGTTCTCATAGTTAACTGTGTACCAGGTTCACCAATAGATTGACCTGCAATAATCCCAACAGCTTCACCAATATCGACTAAATTTTCATTTGCAAGATCCCATCCGTAACATTTCTGACAAATTGATCTATATAAACTACAAGTTAATGGAGAACGTATATAGAATGTTTTAATTTGGTGTTCTTCGAAAGTTAAAAGTAATTGAGGTGTGATTTGAGTATCTTTTGAAGCTATTAATTTGGTTGTATTTGGTTGATATACAGGTTTACTTAATAATCGACCTAAAACTTGATCCATATCATCGGAGCTATTAACAAGACATGAATGCTGAGTATGACAATCTCGTTCACGAATAATAATATCTTGTGCAACATCAATTAAACGACGGGTTAAATAACCTGAGTTTGCTGTTTTTAATGCAGTATCAACAATCCCTTTTCTTGCACCATAACCTGACATTAAATAATCAGTGATAGTTAAACCTTCCCTAAAATTTTTCTTAATAGGTAGTTGTAAAATTTCTCCACTAGGATCTGACATTAAACCACGCATTCCAACTAATTGTCTAACTTGTGATAAATTACCACGAGCTCCTGAAAATGCCATGATATAAACAGAATTTAATGGATCATAGTTTTTAAAATACGAAACAACTTCATCTTTTAATGATTCACTTGTGATGCTCCATGTATCGATAATTTTTTGAAAACGTTCAACATCTGTAATTTTCCCCTTTAAACAAATTTTTTCAGCATTTAAAATTTCTTGCTGAGCATTTTCTAACATTTTATTTTTAACAAAGGGTACTCTTAAATCTTCAATACTAATTGAAATACCTGCTTGGCTCGCGTATTTAAACCCTAAATATTTTAATTCATCAGCTAATGAACATGCTTGCATTGAATTATATTCAGTAAAACTCCAAGCAAGTAATTGCTTCAATTGTTTTTTACTAATAAGAGTATTTTGGTAAATATAGTTTTTCATAAAATTTTAATTTTTATATCATTTATGCAACTAACTTTAAGGTTTTCTGAATTGTGTAATTAAAAATGACACGTCCAGTTGTTGTTTGTATATATTGAACTAAAGGTTCTCCTGCACTATCGAATCGAATTTGAAGATTTTCGTAATATTCGATTGTTGTATTATCTTCTAAAACTGTTTTTTTAATTAATGTACCTGGCTCAATACCAGTGTCTTTAGAACGAACCCAAATTGAAGTGTGTAATTCAATTTGATTTTGATTATAAGCCAAAATAACATCGTCTAAATTCGCAAAATAATTATTTGAACCTAATAAACTTTTAATATTATTTACTGTTAAATAATAACAGCCTAAAACCATATCCTGACTTGGCATAATAATAGGCTCACCATTTGCAGGCGATAAGAAATTATAAGGCGCTAACATTAACATGTAACACTCTGCTTGAGATTCTAAAGATAAAGGAACATGAACAGCCATTTGATCCCCATCAAAATCGGCATTAAATGCAGAACAAACTAATGGGTGTAATTTAATTGCTCGACCCTGAACTAAAACAGGTTCAAATGCTTGAATTCCTAGTCGGTGTAATGTTGGAGCTCGGTTTAAGAAAATAGGATGATTGGCTAATACTTTTTCTAAAGCTCGGTCAATTGTCGATTCATTTTGTTGAATAAGATTTTTCGCAACTTTCATATTACTCGCTAAACCCTGATTGATTAGTTCACGAATAATAAAAGGTTGGAATAATTCAATAGCCATTTCATAAGGTAAACCACATTGGTTTAATTTTAAACTTGGGCCAACTACAATAACCGAACGACCTGAATAATCAACCCGTTTCCCTAATAAATTCTGTCGAAAACGTCCATGCTTACCTTTAATGATATCTGATAATGATTTTAAAGGTCGATTATTAGCACTTAAGGCAATTTTACCGCGTTTACCATTATCAATTAAAGTGTCTACAGCTTCCTGCAGCATACGTTTTTCATTTCGAATAATTAATTGAGGCGCATCAATTTCTAGAAGTCTTAACAAACGGTTATTTCGCGTAATGATACGACGATATAATTCATTTAAATCAGAGGTTGCAAATCGTCCACCTTCAAGTTGAATCATAGGTCTTAATGCTGGTGGTATAACAGGTAAAATTGTAATAACCATCCAAGCTGGGTTTGAACCAGTAGCTTGTAAATTTTCTAAGATACGAATACGTTTTATGGATTGATCCCGTAATTTATAAATACGTTGATATTCCCATTTACGAAACCATTTTGAACCGTTATAAATCGGTTGATCTTTATGTAAAACTTTACTACATATGGTAATAAACCTACGAGTTTTAGAAATCTCTTTGTTAATATTAAGATTTTCTAATTCTTTTTTAATTAAAACAGCACCAATTAAGTAATTTGGAGTTGTTCGTAACAAATATTTTGGTGTATTTCGGCGACGATTCTGTTGAGTCGGTTTAGGATAAGGTTTTAAAGGGTAGCCTGTAAAACCAAGTTCTCGACTTCGACGATATTGCTGTAAATCCCAATGTAATCCATAAAATGAAATTTCATCTTCAGCAATAAAATACGCTAAAGAAGCAAGTTTAATTCGTTTAATACGATTATCACGTAAATTTACTTTACCAGATTTAATCGCAAACTTTTTTTGATACTCTTGTTGAAATGTTTGAGAAAGTATACGTTTTGATGAAGTATCCTTCCGTAACATTTCAATCAAACGTTTTAATTTTTTTCTTATTTTTGTTAATTTTACTGTTGCATCATTTGTTACTCGATCTTTTTGATAATGATCCCGACTAATTTTAGTATATAGAATATCTCGTTTTAATTTTTGAGAATTTACTTTATAATCTGGGTCATTTGGAAGCCAATTTATTAGACTTTTTTGCTTTATAATTTCGGCAAGTAAATCTTTAATTGCTGGATTTTTTGAAAATTCTAAATTTGTATTAATTAATGTAAATAAATCGGGCAAATAATATAATAAGCCCGTATCAACTCGTTTCTCACATTGTTCAACTTCAAGTAAAAGTGCCATATAATTTGGTCGACTATTTGTGTACCAAACATGAGTAACAGGATAAATTAAATTAATATGGCCCATACGATGACGTCGAACACGAGATTCTGTTAATTCAACACCACACCTTTCACATATCAATCCATCATAGCGTACGCGTTTATATTTACCACAAGCACATTCTAAACTCTTACTTGGACCAAAAATCCGTTCACAAAATAAACCATCCATTTCAGGTTTAAATGTACGATAATTAATTGTTTCAGATTTTTGAACTTCCCCAATAAACTGTCCATTCGGCAAACGTCGATGAGACCATTGTAAAATTCGAACAGGTGAGGCTAGCTTAATTTTTATATAATCAAATTCTTTTTCAGTTCGTACCATATTTTTTTTAAAAATGTATTTAGAAAGCTATACTATTTATATTTGATGTAGGTGGGAATGTTTTTGTCAGCGGATCATATTTCTCAATTAAGTTAACTTCCGTTTCATATGTTTGACTTGTATTAAATTGCTCAATTCGATATGTACTCATATCTAATCCAATTGATCTCAATTCCTGTAATAAAACTTTGAATGATTCTGGAATTCCAGAAGTAGGAATTGGTTGTCCTTTAACAATTGCATTTAAGGTTTCATTTCGACCTTCCATATCATCAGATTTAATTGTCAATAATTCTTTTAATGTAAAAGCAGCCCCAAAACCTTCTAAAGCCCAAACTTCCATCTCACCAAACCGTTGACCCCCGTGTTGGGCTTTACCGCCTAATGGTTGTTGTGTAACTAAAGAATAAGGACCTGTTGCCCTGGCGTGCATTTTATCGTCAACTAAATGAATAAGTTTTAGCATATATCCATTTCCAACGGTAATAGGATTTTCAAACTCTTTCCCAGTTCGACCATCAATTAAAACCATTTTTCCTGGTGAATAAGGATTAAATAACCAAGCCTCATCTTTTTCAACAGACGCTTGTCGTAATTTCTTATTTATTAAAATCCTTGATACTTCCGGCCCATACATTTCATCAAATGGTAATATTTTAAATCTTCGATCTAATTTATGTCCGGCAAGACCTAATAAACATTCATATAATTGACCTACATTCATTCGAGAAGGTACACCTAAAGGATTTAAGATAATATCAATGGGAGTACCATCCGGTAAAAATGGCATATCTTGTCGAGGTAATATACGTGAAATAATTCCCTTATTACCATGACGACCCGCGATTTTATCACCAACTTGGATTTTTCGGATTTGTGCAATAAAAATTTGAATTTTCTCAAATTTATATGCAAGTTTTGTTCGGCGATTAAATGTTAACGTTTCGATTACCCTCCCATATTCACCTTCAGGCATTCGGTATGAAGTATCACGAACTCCTTTAGCTTTAGCCCCAAAAATAGCTCTTAATAATTTTGCTTCCGGTAATTGTTCAGAATCATCTTTTTCTATAACTTTTCCAACTAAAATATCACCAGGTCGTACAAATGTTCCAATTGAAACAATCCCATCTTCATTTAAATGTTGTGTTTCAGAAAAATTTAAATTTGGAATATTCTTTGTAGTTTTTTCACAAACTTCTGCTGTTTGATCAATTTCAATTTCGTAACGTTCAATGTGAATTGATGTAAAAACATCTTCATAAACTAAACGTTCATTAATTAAAATTGCATCCTCAAAATTATAACCTTGCCATGGCATATATGCAATTAAAACATTTTGTCCTAATGCAAGTTCACCAGCATTAATACCAGGACCATCTGTTAACATCTGACCAGATAAAACACGTTCTCCTTTCCACACAATCGGACGATGATTTATACAAGTTTCTTGGTTAGAACGTTGGTATTTTTGTAAAGGATATTTAAATTCTGCCCCATTATCTTCTTTAATCGTAATTTGATCAGAAGTTACAGAATGAACAATACCACTTTTATATGCATTAAGAGTAGCACCAGAATCAATTGCGATTTGATTTTCTAGTCCTGTTCCAACAATAGGTTTTTGCGGTAAAATTAATGGAACTGATTGACGTTGCATATTTGAGCCCATTAAAGCTCGGTTTGCATCATCATGTTCAAAAAATGGAATTAACGAGGCTGCTACTGAAACTACTTGAACTGTTGAAATGGCAATAAAATCAACTTCAAAAGGAGTAACTGTAATAAAATCCTGTTTATAACGAACTGGAATTAAATTTTGAGTTAAATAGTTTTGTTCATTAGCTGCAATATCAGCAGGTGCAATTTTATAAAAATCTTCAATATCAGCGGTTAAATAAATTGGATTTCCAGTTTTAATTACTTTACCGTTAATAACACGCCAAAATGGGGTTTCAATAAATCCTGATTTATTTACTCGAGCACAGGTTGTTAATGAAGCAATTAAACCAACGTTTTGTCCTTCAGGTGTTTCGATGGGACAAATTCGACCATAATGACTTGGATGAATATCTCGAACAGCAAAACTAATCCTGTCTCGATCAAATCCCCCAGGCCCTAATCCACTAATCCGTCGTCTATGTGTCAAAGACGACAATGGATTTGTTTGATCCATATATTGAGACAATTGACTCGACCCAAAAAATTCCCGAATTGTTGCACCTACAATATTAAAGCTTGAAAGTTGACTTGACCCAATTTTATTTGTTTGACTTCGAAGCTTTCTTAATAAACGTTGAAATCCAATTCTAAATAAATTTTGTAAAAGTTCACCAACAGAACGAACTCGTCGGTTTTTCAAATGATCAATATCATCTCCAATTGTTTTAGATACTGATAAAGTAATCAAAGAATCAATAATTGCAAAAATGTCAGCGTAGGTGATTGTTTGAATTTGATTATTTAATTTAAGGTTTAGACGATTATTAATTTTAGAACGACCGATTTTCCCTAAACGATAATAACGAATATCAAAAATTCGTGAGAATTCTGAAATATTTTTGAAATAATCTGATTTTAAATTAAACCTTAATAACGGTTGATTTGATGTTAACGAATTTGTAATTAGTGGTTTGTTAAAATAAAAGAAATCTGCATATTGTAAATTTTGACAAATTTCAAAATCACTTAATCCCATTTCTTTTAATAAATGGATAATAGGTTTTTGTGTAAATTTATCTAATTGGATTACAACTTCATCTTCTTGATTTTTAATAGGGTATTTATATTTATTAATTTCTGTATTTTTTTGAAAACCAAATCGAATCCATGAACCAGATTCTGGAATTACAATTGCTGTGTATAAATCTTTTTCTTGGTATTTCTGTTTATAAGTATCTTTAACTTCATGTAAATCTTTATACTGAATAATTTCCGAACGTGATTTTAAATAATTTAATTTATTTTGGTTTTCAGCTATTTCATATTTATATTCAAAAGATTCTATTTGTAATTTTTCGTTAATTAAATTAGGAATTTGTTTAGAATTTAAATCCAAATTAGAACTTGTACCAACTTGAATTTGTTCAAAATCCTTTGTTTTTTTCTTTTTGTGTTTATATTTAAATAATTCTTTTAAAGTTGATGAAAAATAAAAGACAGGCTTCAGTTTTTTTTCGTTAGTTGTTGAAGTAAGAGTCTCTAATTTATCACTAATTGATGAAGGAGTTTTATTTAAAAATTTGAAATGATTAATTTGTTTTAAATTATTTTCTGGGCTGACTAAAACTGTTAATAATTTATTAATAAAATTAAGATGATTTATTTTATCATAATAATCCATTAAAATAGATTGATCTGTCTGATTTTCTTGAGAAAATGTGTTAGTATTATTTAACTCTAAATTTTGAGTTAAATCATCTAGCCATTGCTGGTTATTTAGGGATAGATTACCATTAGAATTTTGTTTTAATAATTCGGATTTAATAAGAGACTTCAGCAATTTATTCCAATCAATTATTAAATCGGAGATGTCTGTTGAATCTAAACTATTATTTTTATTAAATTGTGTATTTTTTACATTAATCCAATGTAAGAAAAGCTTAATTCGCTCAAATTTTTTCTTAGGTTGAATTGTTTTTGAAATAATATGGTAAATTTTAAACGAGTCTAAAAAATAAAAATATAGTCTATTTTCATTTTTTTTTAATTCGGTAAAGGAGTATTGAAATAAGCTTTGATTATATGCGATTGGAAAAAATGATAGAATTTGTTCAGAGATAAATGGCTCGCCTAAAGGTACAAAAGATTTTAGTTTATTAATGTCACTAGAAATTTGACGTTTAACAATCTTTCGTTTTTTTTGATTTTTATTTTTTTCAAAATAAATACCAGGACTACGAATAATTTGACTCACAATAACTCGTTCACAACCATTAATGATGAAAGTTGCTGACGTTGTCAATAATGGTAAATTAATAATAGGGAATTGATTATGATAACGAACACTATTTAATTTTTTATTTCTAATTTCAAGAGGAATCACTAATTGTGCCGCATAATTGGCAGTATATTTTTTTGCCCTAATGATATTATAAATCGGTTTCACCAAACTATATTCATGCCCAAATAAGATATATTCAGTATTATAACTAAAATCATGGATTCGCGAAAACATAGCCAATTCTTCATTCAATCCTTGAGCGATAAACCAACAAAAACTTACTCGTTGCATTTCTATAAAATCAGGCAGAGCAGTTATATAATTCATCGATTGTTTCATAATCTTTGAGAATAATTATTTTTAAATTTTTATGAAGAGATGAGAACGTTTAAGAAAATTTAAAATTTATATCCAAATTTTCTTAACCAAACGTTCTGCTAATTTTAAAAGGTTTTAATTTTAAACAGCTTTAAATTGAGTAGTTAATTTTGATTTTCTACGAGCTGCTGTATTCTTATGAAAAACATTTCGTTTTGTACCTTTATCAATCAAACTATAAAGTGAATTTAAAATAGTTTGAGATTTTTCTTTATTTTCTGTTGTTTTATCTACTTTATAAATTTCTAAACTATTTAGAAACATTTTTGTTAAAGTTCGAACAGAAGTTTTATAGAATCGGTTTTGTATACGATTTCGTTTAGCAATTTCAATACGTTTTTTTGAAGATTTGTTATTAGCCATATATATATTTGTAAATCCTATGAGTTTTGAATGGAATATTTGTATTTACTCAAATATTAATATATTCATTATAAAATTGAAAGTTTTTCGACCAAAAAAATTTTATCTTATGAAAGTTTTTATAAAACCTTGATAAGATAAAATTTTTTAGGTAGTGTAATCATAATATAAATACTATTAAAAATTAATTAATTTTATTAAAATCTTTATGGCAAAAAATAAAGGTACTCGCATTCTAATAACATTAGAATGTACAGAATGTCGTTCAAACACAAATAAACGTTCAGCCGGTGTTTCGCGTTATACAACACAAAAAAATCGTCGAAATAATCCTGAACGAATTGAACTAAAAAAATATTGTCGTCATTGTAATAAACCGACTAATCACAAAGAAATCAAATAAAATATGTTAAAACAAAAATTATCGCCTTTAAGTATTAATCAAAAAATTGATTATAAAGATATTGATTTATTAAAATTATTTATCACAGAACAAGGAAAAATTTTACCACGCCGCGCTACAGGAGTAACAGTTCAACAGCAACGTCAAATTGCAAAAGCAATTAAAAGAGCCCGTGCATTAGCATTACTACCATTTGTGGCACAAAATTCTATTTAAAATATTAAATTTTTAATATTTTAAATAGAGTGTGAAAATAAATTAAAAAACAATATATAATAATGTATTGAAAACTCATAGTTACTTAATACGTTTTTATAAACTATTTTTTATTTTTTGTGAGAGTTTCATAGATTTTCGTCTCCCAAAAGGAGAAAGTCAATGGCAATAAGCTCAACGGAGCGTCGTGCAAAAAATGTACAAATTTTTGTAGAAAAAGACGCTGTGGAAACTAGTTTCGAAAAATGGGCCAAACCCGGACATTTTTCACGAACTTTAGCTAAAGGTCCAAAAACAACTACTTGGATTTGGAATTTACATGCTGACGCACATGATTTTGATAGTCAAACTAATTCATTAGAAGAAGTTTCACGTAAAATTTTTAGTGCGCATTTCGGTCAATTAGCAGCAATCTTTTTATGGATTAGTGGTATGCACTTCCATGGTGCATATTTCTCAAACTATTCTGCGTGGTTATCTGATCCAATCGGTATCAAACAAAGTTCACAAGTTGTTTGGCCAATTGTAGGTCAAGAAATTTTAAACGCTGATGTAGGTGGTAACTTCCAAGGTGTACAAACAACATCAGGTTGGTTCCAAATGTGGCGTGCAGAAGGTATTACTAGTGAAGTAGAATTATACTGGATTGCAATCGGTGGATTAGTAATGTCAGCATTAATGTTATTTGCTGGTTGGTTCCACTACCACAAAGCAGCTCCAAAATTAGAATGGTTCCAAAATGCGGAATCTATGATGAACCATCATTTAGCTGGTTTATTAGGTTTAGGTTGCTTATCATGGTCTGGACACCAAATTCACATTGCATTACCAATTAATAAATTGTTAGATGCAGGTGTATCACCACAAGAAATCCCATTACCTCATGAATTTTTAATTAACCGTGAATTAATGGCACAGTTATACCCTAGCTTTAGTAAAGGTTTAGCACCATTCTTTAGCGGTCACTGGGGCGAATACTCAGATTTCTTAACTTTCAAAGGTGGTTTAAACCCAGTAACGGGTGGTTTATGGTTAAGTGACATTGCTCACCACCATTTAGCATTATCGGTTCTATTCATTTTTGCAGGTCACATGTACCGTACTAATTGGGGTATTGGTCATAGTATGAAAGAAATTTTAGAAGCTCATAAAGGTCCTTTCACTGGTGAAGGCCACAAAGGTTTATATGAAATTTTAACAACTTCATGGCATGCACAATTAGCTATTAACTTAGCTATGATGGGTTCATTAAGTATTATTGTGGCACACCACATGTATGCAATGCCTCCATATCCGTATATCGCAACAGATTATGCAACACAATTATCATTATTCACACACCACATGTGGATTGGTGGATTCTGTGTAGTAGGTGGTGCAGCTCACGGTGCTATCTTTATGGTACGTGATTATACACCAGCTAATAACTATAACAATTTATTAGATCGTGTATTACGTCACCGTGATTCAATTATCTCGCACTTAAATTGGGTTTGTATTTTCTTAGGTTGTCATGCATTTGGATTCTATATCCATAATGATACAATGCGAGCTTTAGGTCGTCCACAAGATATGTTCTCAGACAAAGCCATTCAATTACAACCAATTTTTGCTCAATGGATTCAAAATATCCATTTATTAGCACCTGGAACAACAGCTCCAAATGCACTAGCAACAACTAGTTATGCTTTCGGTGGTGATGTTGTTGAAGTTGGTGGAAAAATTGCTATGATGCCTATTAAATTAGGTACTGCTGATTTCATGGTACACCATATTCATGCATTTACTATTCACGTAACAGTATTAATCTTATTAAAAGGTGTACTTTACGCACGTAGTTCAAAATTAATTCCAGATAAAGCGAATTTAGGTTTCCGTTTCCCTTGTGATGGTCCTGGTCGTGGTGGTACTTGTCAAAGTTCTAGTTGGGATCATGTATTCTTAGGTTTATTCTGGATGTACAATTCAATTTCAGTAGTAATCTTCCACTTCAGTTGGAAAATGCAATCTGATGTATGGGGTACAGTTACTCCAGATGGAAGTATTTCACACATTACAGGTGGTAACTTTGCTCAAAGTTCGATTACTATTAATGGTTGGTTACGTGATTTCTTATGGTCACAAGCTTCTCAAGTAATTCAATCATATGGTTCAGCATCGTCTGCATATGGTTTAATCTTCTTAGGCGCACATTTCATTTGGGCATTTAGTTTAATGTTCTTATTTAGTGGTCGTGGTTACTGGCAAGAACTTATCGAATCAATTGTATGGGCACATAATAAATTAAACTTCGCTCCAGCAATTCAACCTCGTGCTTTAAGTATTACTCAAGGTCGAGCAGTTGGTTTAGCGCACTATTTATTAGGTGGTATCGGTACAACTTGGGCGTTCTTCTTAGCGCGCGCATTATCAATTACTTAATTGTAAACAAACTTTACAATTTAGATTTTATTTACAACTATAAATTATATAAAAAGGCATCTGAAGATTATGGCAACTAAATTTCCAAAGTTTAGCCAAGCCCTTGCACAAGATCCAGCAACT
>Ga0233412_10000970_pt1 | contig 15727 bp, 14 predicted proteins | sample Na_anoxic_4_MG_FD_180667 | JGI IMG/M metagenome (GOLD analysis project Ga0233412, IMG submission 180667) | Seawater microbial communities from Saanich Inlet, British Columbia, Canada - Na_anoxic_4_MG | ecosystem: Environmental > Aquatic > Marine > Inlet | place: Canada: British Columbia...
TATAAGGCATCGGCATCAGGATCTTCTTCAGGCTTGGCATCTTCGTCTCTTTCAATGTAGGCAACACCTAATTCTTTTTGTGTAGGTTTTTTGCTTTTTTGGTTTAAGTATTTAATACCTTCTCTTATATCTTTTGCAGCTCCTGTCCTGACAGAATCGAGAATATATTCTCGCACTTCGTTTAATGTTGCACTTTCATCTAGCCCATACAGCTCAAGCAATTCTTTCCATTCATCTTTGTTTTCTAATGGGTCAATACCTTCAAGAATTGCATCTGCAAATTCATCAGGAGTAACAAAATCAAGGAAAGGTGAATCACCAAATTCATTACGTGCGTCATCTACAGCAGACAAAACATTATCATTAATAAAACTTTTTACATCACTGTCTGTTACTACATCACGTGCAGGGTCAAAATTCTGACCTCGTCCAATTTTGTCATAATGTAATTTGGCAAATGAATTTTTATCATTTAGATCTAGTCCATAATAATAAGCAAGCTCCGCCCAAGTGACTCCAGTCCTTGTTCCTGTTAACCCAAAGTCTTTAGCTTCTTGTTCAGTTAATGAGTAAGCATTGGAGTTAGGTTTTGTTTTTGCTTTTTCCCAGTCAGCAGCAACTTTTTCTTTTTGATTTGCATAATCTAATTGCTTAGCTTCGTTTACCGTTCCGTATTTAGCAGAGTCTCCAGGATTAAAATAAAATTCAGGGTTAAAAGATTTTTGATAACTATCTCCTACTTTTGCTTCTAAGCTTGCATAAAAATTTTCTGCACGTAAAGCTGCGATATCACGCAATGCATTTACTGCTGTTTGTGTTTGAAAAATATTTTGCTCTGTTTCTTCGTCAATAGTGTCAATATAGCTAATAAACTCATCCATGGATTTGGATTGATCGAATCGTGGGGTAACATAATTATCAATAAAATTCTTCTTAAAATCTTCTTCTAATTCATATACAGTTGTGCGCTCATCTCCAATTGTGACTTCTCCTGTCTCTTTATCGAATTCAACGCCAAAACCTAAAACATCACTTTGTTCTTCTATGTCTTTAACTAAAGTATCGTTAAACCATTTTTGCCAATTGTATTCTGAACTATTAAAATTTACGCCTGTGTATTCACCTATTTGATCTTCAAAATTGTCTTCTAGTTCGGATGTATTAACACCCATCGTTCCTAGGATTCCGCCTACACCTGAGTCACCCAAGATAGAGTTTGCAAGTGTCGCATTCATATTAAATATTTCACTAAATCCTGGCAAACCTTTGTATATATCTAATTCTCTTTCTCTTGCTCTTGCTTTATTTAATTCATTAATTGCATCAGTTTGCATGTCAAGGCCAATGCCTTTAAATTTATCTTGCTCTGTTAATTCTTTTTGTGCAATGCTGCCACCAACAATTTTTTCCAGATCACCACCGACACCATCCTCCCAGTTAACCGTACGAATAGGCTGACCAGCTGATATTCTTTCACCAGTAAGCCCTAGTTGATTATCACGAATTAATTGTCTATCAGCATCTGAAAAATTCTGTTGAAAATCTTCTCTGTAGGCATCTGTTTGTGCTGTTGGTTTTTCTTTGTTACCTCTGTAACCAGCTGATTTTCCTGTTGTGCTATAGGCATTCCAAGCAAAGTTACCTTGGTTGCCATAACGCACAGTGATATCAAGATCATCTTGTTCTACTGCACTATTCCATGTTGTTTGTAAGTTTTGACCTCCTTGATTTTCTGTTAAATAATAACTACTATCAAAACCCCCTACAGGGGGATTGATTCCTTGTGCTTCGTAATCCCAGGGTGTTACTCTTGTGTTGGCGTAGTAGGTCTTATAAGAAGTTGTTAAAGTACTTAAAAGATTCGTTTTTTCAGTATTTGTAATATAACCATTATTAACTAATGAAGTTAAGAACTCAGCCTGTCCTCCCGAAGCATTAGAGTTTATTTGAGAACGATTACCAACATAACTACCGGTCGGACTAGCTTTTGCCCACCTGACAGCAGCTGAACTCCAGGTGTTTATGGAATTTACTTTTGTTACTTGCTTATCACCTTCTGCGTTAAACTTATCTGCTTCTGCTTGACGCAAGGCAGGAACACCTTCGTTGTAGGTAGCGTTGTTTGCATTTACAATTCTATTCTCTTCATTTTGTGTTCTAGCTGCTTCATTTTGGCTAATGTTAGACTCTCGTTCATTTTTTATTCGGTCTCCAAAACCACGTGCCTCATTTAAGTAGTTATCAGTCCATTTAAAGCCTCTATTCTCTGCAAATACATTTAAACCATAACCACTATATTCATTCGGTTGTCTAATAGTAAATGCTTTCCATTCACCTCCTGGATAATCTTTGCCATCATTTTTAAGATCTACTGTTTTTCCGTTTTTAATTTTTACATAAATTTGTGTTGATGTTTCTTCTGGGCGGCCAGCAAATGCATCTGTTGCAAGGTTCGTAGGTTTTATGGGGAATTGAACTTTAAACTCACCTGGCATATATGGATTATTACTTGAGCTTCTTCCGTCATAGGTAAAATTAGTTGATGTCCATCCCTTGCTTGTATAAGTAGCCATCTATGCAATACCTAACCTTAGTTGGCTTATATCTGAAGTAAATACTATTTTATCTCCTTTTGTCCATTCATGAACAGCATCTAGCTTTTTCTGGGAAAAGAATTCTTGTTGTCTGTACCATTCTTCCATTGGACTGGATGCTTTGCTTGCGTTACACGTGCGGCAGCAAGGAATTAAGTTGCCACGGTTAGAAGAGCCTGATTTAAATTTTGGGATGATGTGGTCCAGGCTGGTTGCGTTGTCGTTACAGTATCCACATTTGTAGTTCCAGGCTTTGTATATTTCTTCTCTAAAGCGTTTTTTCGCTTGTTTCGGTCGGAGTTCAAGGAGGAGGGCGAGCGGTTCGTTCTCCGTTTTGAACATGTTGTTCTAGCCGTTAATCCATCTTATGTCAGGTGAATATCATAAAACTTCAACTTGCTGAAGACTCTGTTAACCTCTCCTACATATGGCTTGACTTTTCTAAACCTAGGCTTACCTTAGGTGTGTACATGACTAAAACTAATGGCTAGTAGTTGGCAGCCCAGGCACCGCGCAGTAAAGATGCTTGGCGTAGATTCCAGTACGCTCTATAGCATGCGGGACAGTGGTGACTACAAACTAGGAAAGCACTTTGGTGCAGGGCCTATGACTAGATGCCGCGACACTTACTATTGGAATATTCCTTTGGTAGCAAAGCTTCTTAAGCAGAAACAAGAGCAGGTAACTGCTTCTGTCGTTTAATAGGAGTGTAGTAAATTTTACGAATTTTATGAGCAAGAATAAGACCATCAATTGAAAGGTTGATCTGTTCTTTATTCATTGCATCAGTTAAGCTGACGACGAGGGGATTCCAGCAGCTTTTCTTTTTGAGGGGCTGCTTTTCTTTGAGTTGAAAAATAAAAACCCACTGAGGATGCAGAGGGTGGATAGGTCTTTTTTTTGATCTGATGTTGATAGAGTTATCTTCATTCCAGGTAAAGCCTTCTAGTTCGGCAGGCATCTTACCGTAAACAGCAATCATGGCTAGAAGCCATCCTACTTTTTCCAAGCCGGGCTTGGCTATCACATTAAAAACTTCGTCAACTATCCGGGCGTCGTTCGGAAGATGTTGATGGATCATGGTAATAGGGCGAAAAGAATAATGGCACTATAGACACTGGTCAACCAGCTCGACGAGTAACTTGTTTTGGATATCAAGAGAACTTATTGTTACTTGATAAAAACATTATAAAGGATTAAGTTGTGCTAAGTCAAATCTAGTAATTTACGCCTGGTCCTAAGTCGTAAGCGTTGGTTTTAAAGTTCCAGTCATTAATAGTGAATCCACTTGGCTGACCGCCTGAATCAGGCTTCTGTCCTGAAGCAACACTATAGTAATTACCGTCTTTATCTTTCATCATGAAGTTTTTTATATCGATAAAAGTACTAGGTACATTGAACAGTCTTTGCATCATTGGCATCATCATTGGTGCCTGGATATTAAATGGTGGTACATCCATGTATCCCAAACCGTAATAATCCAGCTTATTAAATGCACGCACCTGCTCTGCTTGGGTTCTGAGAACTAATTTTGTTTCCCATTCACTCATAAGCCCTACTTCCACAGGAAAGTCTGATGGTTCTGGTGGTGCTTCACCAGCAGCAAACTTCATTGCATAGATGTGCTTACACCAACGATAAGAATCAAGTGTGTAGGTCCAGTTGTCAGCGATGAAAGTAAGCTCTCCGCCGGGTGCCCTGTAATCGTTGTAGTTAGGCATGCCTTCTGCGACTTGATCAGGATTTGGTCCAACTCCTCTGGTATACGCTTTGCCGAAATCAGAGAAGACACCTGGTAAATCTCTATACAAGTTCTTAGGATCTTCACTGTTTTTGCCTGACTCAAATGTTCCAACCCCTGGTAAAGAGTAATCATTTGGATTACCGCTTGGATAGACAAGAGTCATCAAACGGTTTTGTTGAATCTGTGCATTAACTTTGGTTTGGGCTGCATTCATCACCTGCCCATTCATTGTCATTACTTCGTAGCGACCCGGTTTAGTCGTGGCGCACCTTGTAACAGGAAACAAAGGTTTCTTTCTAAGTCCAAGATTAGATAGGTAAGCGTAATCACGACGCATGTAATCCTGGCAAGAGCAACAGTAACGTTTGCCTGTCTGAAGAAATCTTCCTGGATGAAATGGTATACGAGACGGCGTTCTTCTAACGCCGGAATCAATTGTTGTTTCTACTGAACCAGTCTTTGCAACTTTAAGGATGCCTTGATTTTGATCAACATCAATAAGAACAGCTTGCACAAAACCATAAAGTTTATTGGTTAATGGATCACGTGTCTCTGCATCAATAGCTTCTCCTGACACAGTTAAAATCGTGTCTTCTAATATGTCTCCGTTGATTGCTTTAAGGCTGCCAGCAGGACCAAAGCTTACATACAAAGGCGGAGGTAAAGGCCCTGTTACGCCAGAAATAGTACCTGAGCTAAACGTACCACTGAGCTGTACATACCAATAGTTTGTATTGTCTTGGCCACTGCTGAGAAACAAAACTCTTGGATCAGCTTCTCCAGAAACTGCCAGCAGGGTTCCATCTTGTGCTTGTAAGCCATCAAATCTTAAGTTACCTGCTTCTACAACACCGGCCCAGTGCATACCCAGTTCTTTGTTCTGAGTTGGAAAACCCTGTAAGACACCGGAGACAACAGGTTGTCTTGCACCAATGGGTGTAATGATTCCTGGAGGAAAAGGAATTTCATAGTCAAACGGATACAAGAAAGACTTACGTGCCCCATCTCCAACAGCAAGCTCCCATCCTTTGCGCCATCGTGTCCAGGCTGCTTCTCTATTGCTGCTATAAAGAGAGTCTGGAACGCTACCTCCAAAGGCTCCTCTGATTGGTTTTACTTTATAATTTTTATCTTTCTTGTCTGGTCTTTTTGCAAAAGAATCAGCTCCGAAGTTTCCAAAGTTTCCTCCGGGTCTTCTTCGTGTCATATCAATAGAAGCCGCCTTGTGCTGTAATTCGGATTCCGTTTACGTAACCAGTTGAAGCAGATTGTGCGCCGCGCTGTACAACACCAATGTAAAGACGATCACCACGTTGCAGATTGATAGCCCTATTACGAAGAGGAGTGGCTTCTCCAAGTCCTGCGGTATTACCTGTAACAGGAACTGGTACGCTGAGTTCAGGTAAGACATCTGTAAAGTCCATATCAGTCTCACCCACAGATAGGGTCTTGTAGCTAATCATGTGGTAGTCACCATCTGCTGGGATGGGAACTGTGGTTCCACGAGTGTGATAAAGAGCTAATGTGACTGCGGGAAGAGTGCCAGCTTCAAGGGAAGTGTATGTAAAACCATTGACGACTCCTCCTGAGTAAAGGATTTCTGTGTTGATGTTTCCACTAACAAGTGCGCCTGTATAGGTGTAATACCCAGCACCGTTAGAAGGGTCATTAGCCAACAAGCCAGAATCAGTAACAAAAACAGTCTGGCCACTAACCAAGCCAATGTACTCACCTGATGTTGCTGTATTAATAATATAGTCAGGATCGATAGTGATGTTCATATCATCACGAACAGCCATCACAGAATCGATGATGCCACCACTGTTGTTGTCGGAGCTTAGGTTTGCATCCATATCAACCAGTAGAGCAGGGCTTTGGCCACCCTGAACTTCGACCGTTGCGTTACTACCAACAACCTGATTTGTTAAGCGAGTCCGAGCAATTAGCGGCCGATCAACAAATACTGGCTGCTTGTTAGTATTCGTAGCGGTCATGTTTCCACTTCTAGTATCAGTTTATTTTACTACTTATTGATTAAGTTTAGATAGGTTGCTGGATCTAAATATCCAGGTGTCTCCTCTTTAGTCGTTTCTCCTGGCATAAATTGCTTTAAATTCATGCCTGTGTACTGCTGGACAATACTCATCGGGTCGTACGAGTTTGAACTTTTTTTATTTTGATCCAAAACCGCTTGGCCCATAAGCTGTTTTTTGAGCGCATCCATAAAATTCGCTTTATCTTTGCCTTGCGTGACATTAATAGTAGTGTTGTAAGTATCACCACTGGCAGTACCAGATTGGTTGCCATCAATACCGATAACGTTTCCGTCTTCGTCAAATTGGTAGGAGAGTTGGGGGAGGCCTGGACCGCTTTGCCCTACACCGTAGCTAGTTAGATCTCCTAGCTTTTTCTGTGCTGCAGTGTAATCAGCACCACCGGGTTGGAATCTCCGCAAAGAGTTGTTTACTGAACTGCCAAACGAATCTTGTTTATTCATGTTGGCATTTGGATTGCCACCAAGAATTGTGTTGTATAAACGAGCTACTCCCATTCCTGGCTCATACCCTCGACCACCAAGCCATTTTTGAACATGTGGCATTTGCTCTGCCAGGCTGTAGTTGCCAATCTTATTAGGATCTAAGCCAGCTTCTCTGCGTTCCGGACCACCAAATTGAATAGCACCATAGTAATTGCCGCCTTTGCCACCCCAGATATTAGGGTTCATTCCTGACTCGCGTTGAAGAACAGCTCCTAGCTCATTAGGAGTAACACCTAATTGTTGTGCTGTTCTGACAATGGCTGCTTTATCTTTATCAGTGATTTGGTAATCCATTAATAACCTGACCTCCTTAAGTTCATTGCATTGAGTTGAGCAAGAATTGTAGGATCAATTAATTCTTCTACTGCGCTCGTAGATGCATCTAGTTCAGACATTGCATCCAAATTGTTCATTGTACTCGGCTCTTGCAAGGGTGTTTTAGGCCCATCGTTCTTATAAAGGCCAGGATACAGTTGCCTGTGAATAGAAAGTCCTAGGTCACGCACAGCAGCTTGTGAAGACTGTGTAGCAGCATCTTGGCGTCCTTGTCCATATACATTTAATTGATATGCATAGGGATCCATTGCTTGACCAATGTCTGGTGTTGGCGTGGGAGGTACAGGATCAGGTGTCAGCGTTGTGGGTGGTATGTAAGGAGGATTATTTATTGTGGGTGCGCCAGGCAGTGTCACACTTCGATCGTATTTTTGTCCGGAAAGATCATCATTGACAGAGGGAGGAATGGATCCGTAGATTCCTTCAGGTCTTACTCTGTACTTTTCCATTTCTCGAGGATTTATAGGAATACCCATGCCCTCAGGTAGGTTGTATTGAGGTGGTAATAGCTCAGGAGGTAAAGTATCTACATAAGATTTACTTGGTGTCTGGCTAGGAATAGTAATTCCTGGGTTTTTCTTTCTGATGTCATCTAGCTGTGCAGGCGTAAGAGGGTCACTCTTAGGAATAAGATCATTAAGTCCAAACATTCCTGTAACCCCTGTTATGCCACTTGCATAATCAAGAAGAGCTCCGAAGCCTCTTTTCTCTTGATCCCGACCAAACTGTTGCAGTTCTTTCTGGAATGGAATGTTCAACCCACCAACAAAATTATCAATCGATGGGCCAACATTATTCAAAGCTCCTTGAATCTGGTCTGTAAGACCTTGACCTGCACCTGTTTCAGATGCAACTAATGCACCGCCTCCAGCGAGTACACCTGCTCCAGTAGCTTTTTGTGCAGGAGTTAAAGCTCGTCTTTGTTTAATTGCTTCACGCAACAAGGCACGGCTTGCTTCGTTATCCCTTTGCAAAGGACCAGCGCCTGGTAATGAACTACTTGGTGCAGAGGTTGCAGGAGTTGGCCTAGGTGCGTTAGAGCCAACTTTAGGCGCTCTCAATGCACCTGATGGACCCTGGCCTGCAGGGCGGACAGCATCGCCTAGCCTGTCTGCCATACGGAAGTTCCGTGCAGTCTGATTGCGAGCAGCTTCTCTAGCTGCACCTGGTGCCATATTGGCAATGTCATCTACTTGTCCCAAGACACTCATCGGTGCTCTTTGAATGCCACCACCTTGGAATCCTTTAGGAAGCATTCTCCCAAGAGTGTTGGTTACGTCATCAGCTAAACCGATGTACGTTTGAGGGTTGGTAATTGTATCTACAGCTGTGCTTCTTAAAGCAGGCCGAGCAACGTTGTAAGCACCTCTTAAAATATTTAGTACATTCATGGCTATCTGTAGTTAACGCGAAGGTAAAGGTTTGCGCCCACTGCTGTATCAGCTGGGCCTGGTAGAGCCATGATAAATTCTGCTCCAGAACGCTCATAGCGGTAACGTGCCTGGAATGGATCTTTGTAGTTAGGTACATAAAGAATCTGTGCAAGACGATTAGTCTCATACAGATAAACTTCATCCCATACTTTCAAGGCATCCTTGACATTACTGGAGCGGATCGTACGATCAACGTCTCCCACAATGCCTTCGACTCTTGTGCTTGGAGGAGTGAAGTCATCCTCATAAGAAGCAAGCTGTGTTTTCTTCTCTGCAGCGTCACAACGATTGATCTGATAAATGATCTTATCGTTGAACACTGAATCAGGAACAGAATTCAATGCTTCTTCTAGCCGTGCATAGTCACCTGCTGGGACACTGGTAACGTAATACCCCAGATGATACCTGATGCGGCTTTTATTGAAATCAGATAACTGCACAATGCACCGTCAGTATCTGTTAATTATAATCTGCACACATAATAGAAAAGCCCCTGCAGGGGCTTAACCATTAGACGCGGATTAGATCAGCTGCAAATACTGAATCCCAATCTACGCGAGGAATCGATTTTAACTGCTCAAGGCTAGTGAACCTTTCGCCTGACAAAGAAAGCTGTAAATCCTTAATCTCTTTTGCAGTTTTAAGACCGACTCCTTTGATATGATCGGCAATCATTTGAGCCGTAGCTCCATTGACATTAAGCCGAACATCTGTAGGAAATTTACGAGGCTCGTCTCCTTTGGCTGCATCTTTTACTTGAAGAGTTTTAACCTTCTTAGATGCTTCCTTGTCTTCAACGATTTCTGTCTTGTAAACAGTAAAGATGCGACCGTCTTGGTCTTCGACCATGAACCAATCGCCCTCATCCCATTCAGACACGATCTTTAACCTTACACCGGTTTTATTGTGTTTAAAGAGCATTGGGACTAGCTATTTATTAACTAGCCCCATGTTACCCTAAATATCAATAACCAGGATAGTTAGAGGCGATCTTGTAGGGAAGATACTGCTCAATTTCGTCATAATCCACAGGTACATCCTGACGTACGAAGCAAACTTCGCAAAGAATGTAGCCAGTGCGACCAGCTGCTTTATCAGCATCAGAGATAGCCCAGCCGCCGTTGGTAGCAGTGGAGTTAGTCAGTGCCTTGGAATAAACACGGAAGTTCGTGTTAGCAGTTAAGACTTCGTAATCGACAGAAGAATCTAGAGGGCAAGCGCCTAATCCACCAGTACCTGCAGCAAGATTGCTAGCAGCAGCAGTGATATTAGCTCCTTCAACCACACCTGAGAAACTTACAGGAGCAGTAGCAGTACCAGGACCGAAACCGATTACCTGAGTAGCGCCAGAAGTAGTGATGCCATCCAGTGCAACGCGTCCGTCACCCCAGCCAGAGGCTACGGAAACAGCAGTGCGATAAACGTAAGCAGGGCGATCAGCATCAGCAGTAACGGTCATGCCAGTGATGTTGACGCGAGTGTCATCATTCTTGTAAGGAGAAGGAATGATCACATCGCCCACAGTGACGTAGCCTGCACCAACAGTATTGGTAACAGGTACGTATCCACGCAGTTGATAGAACTGCCAGCCGGGGTTGGCCAAGACCGAAGTCGGGCCAGCCGCGGAGGCATTATTTGTTGATCCACCAGTAGTGTCAATATTCTGATACCACCCATTAAGGGGTTCAGTCATGTCACCTGGGAAGATTTTCTTAGCAGATAAGTATGCCATTTTTCTTGATAGAGGTTGACTTATTTATGATCAGACCACGCCGTCATCGGAGAGGTAGCTGAATGCAGTTGTGATGAAGTCTTTGTTCAAGACCTCGAAACCAGCATAAAGCTGCCAAATCAGGATGATAAAGCGAGAGAAGTCATCGTTGTTGTTGATGAGTACTTGTGCGTTAGGACCGCCAATACCAACACCAACAGACTGAGGACCGAAGAAGTAACCTTGTGCAACTTCTTCAGAGGCGTAGTTAGCACCAGCATCGAATGATGTTGTTACAGCCTTGTTAGGGAAGTTGGTTGACTCGAAGAACTTAACGCCTTCAAACTGAACGCCAGTAGGCATCACAGGTTCACCAGCCAGGAAGTAGCCCTGACCAGCTTGTGGTCCCATGTAGAAACTGGAGTTGTTAGGCATCATGGGGTTAGCCATGTACATGCCTTGTCCAGGATTGCCTGCGTAGCGTGCAATCTCACGGAAGTCTTCGTCACGACGCAGATGCATCATGAAAGTAGGATCGCAAATACAGCGATACAGACCATCAGCAAAGGTAGGTACGTTGCGCTTACGAAGATCTTTTACAACTTCGAGAAGGTCAGTACGAACAGAGAACTGTTGGACTTGTGCGGTGTACTCAGCAGCTGTATAAGAAATACGGCCGGTTGAATCCTTAGCCTTGTCACCAGCGAAGTAGTAACCACCTTGGAGGCTAGAAGCTTGACCTTGTGCTTCTGCTTTTGCAAGTTCGTCAATAAAGACGCGGTCACGCCAACGACGGTAGTCATCAAGCAGCGTCAAGCTACCGATGGACTGGTGGAACATGTTCAGGTTGCCGGTGTCGAGCAGCAAACGCTGCGCGGTGACCAGGGTCTCACGAGCAATCTTGAAAGTTGAAGGCTGGGTAGGATCACCTGGGTCCGCAGGGCCGGTGTATTCCTTAAGCACCACAAGGACTTTCTCCTTCGTGATGTTACGGCTATTAGCTGTACCAATAGTCTGGTCAGCAATACGCTCGCGTGAATCCTTAGTACCAGGAGTTCCCCAGAACTTATAGCGATCCAGCTGCACGGTCTGGCCGGGCTGCGAGGTGAAGTCATGTACGACTACAGGCTCGACAGCCATTTCACAGACATAAGCGGGATGCGGACGGTATAGTTCCGCACCTAAAATCTTAGGAAAGTCGTTATCTAAAAACACTTGTGTTTATCCTCCGTATACGGATAGTAAGTTTGTCAAACGAAAGATTCGGGCAAAACAATTACCCTATCTAACTAAAAGTTTAGCAGTCTTAAATATGTTAAGTGCTAATCAATACATGGGAAGGTAGTTCATACCTTGCATGTTCAAACGAGAATTGACTGTATTACTGGAACCAGGAAGTTCTGGGTCAATACCAATCATCTGGCCAACAGCACCAACTGCTTGTCCTGCAGCAACGCCACCAAGGGCAGCGGTAGCAGCAGAAGCTGGAACTAGACCAGTAGCAGCAGCTTTGCCAATGTTGCGCTGTACACCCTGAGTTGGGAAAGGAATGGCAGCGTTACGTTCGCCAGGTACACCCATTAAGCGGTTGTCCACTGCAGAAACAGCATCGGCAGCCATGGCAGTACCACGCTTGCGAACAATACTGTCATCTGGAAGGTTGCGGCCATAATCACCAACTCGATTGCCAACATCAGAGAGTGTTCCACTAATGAGTTGCATTAATTGAGGGTTGTATCTACCCGCAAGTTGACGAGCACCTATTAAGCCAGCAGCACCGCCCAAGCCAGCGGCAATAGCAGCGCCACCGGCTTCAACAGGATTCCCGCCTTGACTGGCAACAAGACCTGCAGCGCCGAGACCGGCAGCCGCAGGAATACCATATTTCAAAGCGTTACGCATTGGATCACTCCATTACGAAGAGTTTGTTAGCCATCACCTGAGGTGAAGCCTGGTTGATCACACGCCATGCTTGCGTAGGATCTTGATCCATCTGTTGCTTGAAAGAACCCCAGAAATCTTGGGGAGCTTGAGGAGCAGCAGCCTGTGGAGGTGCAGGGAAGTTTGCGCCAGGAATCATTTGCTCGTTAGATACCTGCTGAGTTGGATAACCAGGGGTAGCTAATTCTGCTTCAGATTCGTAGACAGGGTATGGACCTTGAGGACCAAAGAAATTCAAGGTGTAATCCGACAAGATGTCAGGATTAGTAAGAATTTCGTTGTAAGCCAGATTCTCGCGATGCTCATTGACGGAGAAGTTGGCATAACCCATCAGGGTATTACTTGCCTCGTTTCCCCACGCCACCGCGCTGTCCAGCATTCCTTCCAGGTTTAGTGCGTACTGGTTTAGAATCGCTGGCGCCTCTGTCCCGTAGTTCGCCACTACCATCTGACTCTCTGGACTCCACTGAAGGAGATCCGCCACGTCGGCTAACGAGTTGATCGATGAAGTTTGGGAAGAGCTGTTGTATGAGGTCGGGCTTGTTTGCGAGGTCTGCTGACCCCAGCTCGTTGATACGTCTGGTTGGGTCGATGCTGTTTGTCCCCAATTGGCCGGGGTATACTGACCCGGAGTCTGAGCCGGGGCCTGTGATGGTGCTCCCTGGAACGGGGATTGCACCGGACTGCCCAGCAGATTGACCACCTTGTTGAAGGCCGATTCCCATGGGTTCCCCTGATCCACCTGACCCTGGGAAGGGGGGGCGAATGCTGACGGGTTTGATTGGTAACTGGTAGTCGAGGCTGGAGCCGCCTGGGGCACCGCCTGGGGGAAGTACGTTCCCACCTGAGCCGGGGCCACCTGAGGGGCCGCTACCGGAGCTGCCGGTGCTGCCGCCACGTAGCTGCTCGGGGCCACGGATGGCTGGCTCATCTGTGGGATCGATTGGACGGAAGCGTCCTGCATAACTCATCTCCTTTTGTAATGCTTCTAGTGTTCGATACAGATATGGAGTAAGGTCCAATCTCGGGTCAGCTGCCATAGGCAAATCTGGAGATTGGGGATGAGGGGTCTGCATCATGCCCCCTATCAAACGAGAGAATTGGTTGTAAGCACCTTGTAACTCGTTAACCATCCTGAACGGAAATCCTGAAAGCATCTCCGCTCTTTCCTCTTCTGTTTTTGAAGGGAAAAGATATTTCAGTGCTTCTATGCTATCAACACCCAATTCTTGTAAGTTTCTTACAACAATTGAATTGTTCAGGATATCTTGAGTCGATTCTTCATAAACCGGCCCAAGCCAACGCCAAAGCATTGTAATGTCTCCATCTGGTATTAGTCCCCTAACACCAGGTGGAATCATCTGTGCTTTAACGCAAGCCATCATAAGTTGATTTACACGCTGGTCATATTCGTCCATCGCCTCGCGATAAAACTGCATTTCTTCTGGACCAACTCCTGGTGGAGGAGTGACTGGTTTTTCAAATTTTGCAGCAGCTGCCAATGTATCTTTAAAGAGTTGTTCCTCTTGAAAGATGATTAGTTCCATGCATCGGCAGAGCCCATGCGTGTAAATCGAATTTGCTTTCTTTTTACTGGTGGCCGCAACACGACCAAACAAACTTTTATATTCGGTAGCAGTAACACCTGCGGAGATTGAAAGTTCATCTACTCCTCCAAGTGCTGTACGAATCTCTTCTCTGAATTGTCGTACAAATGCATTCTGGTCACCTGAGATTGCGTCAGGAACAATATAACCAACTCGATCATTAGGTTCAAGGTTGGCAATAATCCGTGGAACACGAAGCTGTCCATCAACACCACGGTGGACAGGGTCTTGTTTAAAAGTAGATCGCGACATTGGCGACATACTATTGAAACCTGAGTTAGCAGCAATAGAAGGACGTTGTGGTGTTCCATCCCCACTTCCCCCTGCTTCCAGTAGATCCGTCTTAGGACGGGAAGAAAGCAACGTAGGGTTACCAAAGAACTGTAAGTTCTTCTTCATGTTGCGTACCAACTCATCATGCGTAATGATGTGGTTGGCTAATTGATCAAATTCTCCACTTCCTTCCATGGAGAATCCCTTAGGATTGTTGAAGATCTCAACGCAAGGAATATATAAAAGTTCATTGGCAAATTTCTGGCTTTTGCCAGGGGTCATCATGTTGACGTTGTCAAATGAAAGCTCGCCTTCTGAGTGAATTTCTTCTATAACGTCAGGTTTAATTGACAGACGTATGTAACGTTTTTGTCCTGGATTCTCATGATCAGTGGCACCACTTAGACCGGACAAACCAATGTCCTGGTACAGTGATCCTTTTCCAGTCTTGACTTTATAGCTGTAGATAATTACGACTTCTTCTAACTCACCATCTACGTTGTAGTAAGAGCGATACTCATGACTACGGAAATAGTAAAGACGATAATTATTTTTAGTAGGTCGGATGTAGAAAAGCCCTTTCCCATCACAAAGGAAGTAATCCCATATCGAATCAAGCCTTGTATCTAACTTGTTGTATTTAATTACTTTATCGATAAAATCTTTTCGCTGATTTCCGAAGTTGTCCTGAGACGGAAAGAACTCAACGCCTTGGCGGATGCCAAAGAGTTTCATCTGAGCGATATGACCTGCGACAATACCCGTGTCAACGTACTCATTACCATCTCTTTCGATGTATGAGTTAACGATTTCTCTTAGACGGGCGCTCGTTCCGGCCATTATTTACCAGCCTTACTTTTATACATCCTAGCAGCTTTACCAGCTTTCTTTGCTTTCTCTGTGTTACCAACAAATTGTTTTCCTTTACGTGATCCCTCTCGTTTTTTGCGATCAGTATCTTCCCTTTCTTCTTTGGAAAGAGAAGCCCATGCTTTCTTGGGGAGGTAACGTTTGGTCGTACCATCAGATTGGATTGCTTTGTCTGCCATGGTTAGCGTTGAATCGTGTAATCAATTTCATACGGTTGGAATTTCACAGGTAATGCGTACATGGCAGCACGAGCCACATCTGTTAAGGGACTTCTTGTTGTGCCTTTACCCACCTCGCGCATGTAAGCACCAAAATCTTTTTGTTCAGGTTTTAGCAAGTGACCAATATCTTGTAGTTGATCAATCTTTGGATGATAAATTTTTGTCGGATCAAAAGTTCCTTGCAAAGTTCTATACGCTTTGCCTGGTTGGAATTGACCGCTAACTAAATCAGGATCTTCTGATTCATTGACCATGTCATAAGTATCTTTAACACGAACAGTGTTCGGAGTTACTTCTGCATTGAAACGCCCTAATGTTTGAGATGCTACTTGATCACCGCCCATGTATGGCATTGTTGGTCCAGAAGTTGGTATTCCTGGTCCTGCTGCAACCACTGGCATTTCCACCATTTCACTTTTAGAAAGATCACCTTCCATAGCAGTTCTTTGGTCTGGCCA
>Ga0233412_10000972_pt1 | contig 15720 bp, 12 predicted proteins | sample Na_anoxic_4_MG_FD_180667 | JGI IMG/M metagenome (GOLD analysis project Ga0233412, IMG submission 180667) | Seawater microbial communities from Saanich Inlet, British Columbia, Canada - Na_anoxic_4_MG | ecosystem: Environmental > Aquatic > Marine > Inlet | place: Canada: British Columbia...
TATTACTCCGGCAATTAAATACCTCAATATTGTCATTCCGGCGAAAGCCGGAATCCAGGAGGGTACTGGATGCCGGATCAAGTCCGGCATGACGGAGTTAGACTATTTAGTTGCCAGGTTAATAATATGAAAAGTAATTACAGTAAATTGCGGTGGAAAATAATTGTCACAACGCTCTGTTTTTCACTAATTCCTCTTTTTGCACTGGGAATTACCATCTATCATCAGTTTCGTGTGTCCTATACTTTCAAAATTACGGAAAACCTGAGGAGCATGTCAGTCAGCAAGAAAAATGCTATCGAGATTTTTCTTGAGGAACGAGTCGCCCAGCTCAACTTGTTAGCGAACACAAGCGCTTTCGAAGAACTAAAAGAACAGGCAAACCTGGAACAGGCATTTAGTATTATTCAGGGATATTCTCATTCATTTATTGATTTAGGTGTCATTGATAAAAATGGTCACCAGATCGCTTATGTTGGTCCGTATTATTTAAAAGGGTTAAACTACAGGGATGAAGATTGGTTTAACAGTGCATTAGTGCGCCGTAAATATATTAGTGATGTCTTTATGGGATTCAGAGAAATTCCACATTTCATTGTTGCCCTGGTATCCCGTAGCGGTAACCAGGAATGGATACTCCGGGCAACAATTAATTCAGATATCTTTGACAACATAGTCAGGGCGGCCCATGTTGGAAGAAAGGGAGATGCCTTTATTATCAACAGGAATGGTATTTTGCAGACTAAACCTCGATTGGATGGGGATATTGGCGGTCTGTCGAAATATCGTGATTTGACAAAAATTGGTTCAGGTACCCATGTTGAAGATATAGAGATAGGTGGTAAAAAGGCAGTCTTTGCTACAACATGGCTTAAGAATAATGAATGGCTTCTTGTGATGAAGGAGTCCCCGGAAGAAGAGATGAAGCCCGTGGCTGAGACATGGCTTATGAGCATTGCCCTTTTGGCAGGCGGTATCATTGTGATTGTGTTAGGGACTGTCTTTACCACACGGTCAATGATGGCCAAGTTGATTAAGACCGAGCAGGAGAAGGCGATTTTGGACGATAGCCTTGTTCAATCGAGCAAAATGGCTGCATTAGGAAAGCTGGCTGCGGGCATAGGCCACGAGGTAAACAATCCCTTGGCTGTTATAAAAGAGAAAGCGGGTTGGATGAAGGATCTTCTTGAGATGGAAGGCATTGCGGGGAGCGAAAATATGGAAAAGTATGAAGCTGCTATTGCCAAGATTGACCAGCATGTCGAACGGGCAAGGAAAGTAACCCACCGCCTTTTAGGCTTTGCCAGGCGTATGGAACCAGCTCAGGTGATAGTAGATGTCAATAAGACCGTGGATGAAACCATTGGTTTTTTAGAGACTGATGCCCGCTATAAGAATATTGATGTCCAGGTCGACTATTTTGAAAAACTTCCGCGGATAAAAACTGATTCCGCCCAACTCCAGCAGGTCTTTCTCAATATCCTTAATAACGCTATCGATGCCATACGAAAAGATGGTGAAATTATAATAAGAACAACTTATGTTTCTAAGAGTCAAGAAGTAGCCATTGCATTCATAGACAACGGCCCGGGCATTTCCAGGGAGGAACTTAAGAAGGTCTTTGATCCCTTTTTTACGACAAAGAGATTAGGGGAAGGGACTGGATTGGGCCTGTCTATCAGCTATGGGATTATTGAGAAACTTGGTGGAAGGATTACTGTAGAAAGCAAAGAGGGGCATGGTACTACCTTTACGGTTTATTTACCTGTAGAGAGAGAATAATGAGATAAGGAGGTAAAAATTATGCATAAATTTAGGGTACTGGTGGTTGATGATGAGCTTGATTTTCTCGAAACATTTGTTGATCGTTTAAAGATGAGAGACCTTGATGTAACCGGAGTCGAAAGCGGGGAAAAGGCCCTTGAAATCCTGGATAAGCAAGACTTTGATATAGTTATCCTCGATGTAAAGATGCCTGGTATAGACGGTATAGAGACCTTGCAGGAAATGAAGAGAAGATTGCCACTCATGGAGGTAATTATGCTGACAGGCCATGCCTCGGTTGAGTCGGGAATTGAGGGAATGAAGCTTGGGGCATACGATTACGTCATGAAACCGGCAGATATTGATGATTTGATGGAGAAGATGAGGAAGGCCTGTGAAAAGAAATCAATTCATGAAGAAAAGATTCACCATGCTAAGATCAAGGAATTAACGGCTCATCCACGTCGGGTTTTTGATCTGATGAAAGAAGAGGAAAAATAGACTTTTTACTGCATTTTTTGTAATAGTTTAGTTTTTTGAGGAATAATTAGTGATTAGATAATGCACTGTGGCATAAAGGTGCTTACTAACTTACGAAGGGGTTAAATGGGAGAAAGCCCCTGAATTTTCAATATGATATTTTCATGTTATGCGGTAACTACTCAGGTGGATAGACTGAAGGTAGAAGGCTTTTAGGGACAAATCATGTGCGATCACACAAAACTTAGGGCATTTGAACTGGCTGACGAGGTAGCAGTTAAGTTTGGCGAAGCGTTTGGGCTTCCTACGCAACGAGGATTCATCTCTGATTGAACCAAAGATAGTCGAAACAGAGAAGGTCTTGAATGGTTTAGCGAGATGATTGATATACTTCAGCCTTCAGTCTTCAACCGAGATACCTGAGTAGACGTTATGCGATTAATAAGGAGGAATGATGTTTTTTAAAACCAAAGGATTTCAAATCTGCTTAGCCTTTTCACTCGGTATTGTTGTTCTACTTTTGCCAAGACCTGAAGGGACAAAATTCAAGATTACCGGAGATGGTGACCAAAGTTTTTTTCAGCACATCAGCAGGGATTTCACGTTAGTTCCTGCTCGGATAAAGGGTGAAAAAGGATATGTCGTAGAGGCAAAAAATCCTGGCACTCCCACCTCAACGGCGGCATTTCTTGAGGATAAAGCTGCTGAACTAAAAATGGCAGGGCTTAAGGTTGATTATGTTAACGGTCTTTCTCCAAAGGCAAAGAGGTTTTTGGCTGTCCTGGTTATATTGGTCTTTCTCTTTGTGGTGGAACCTGTCCCCCTTGAAATCACGGCAATCTGCATTGGCGTTTTTTTAGTGGTTATGCGTATTGCCGATGTCAAAGAGGCTTGGGCACCTTATATGCATCCGGTGGTTGTCTTCATCATGTGCTGCCTTATTTTCGCTATCTCCTTAGATAAGGCCGGTCTTACAAAACGACTCGGATATTTTATCGTTAAAAAAGCAGGAAACAGCGTAGTCAAGTTTACGTTTATTATCTCTGTTGGTCTTGGTCTCTCTTCTTCTTTTATGCATGATGCTGCTGCCTGTGCCATCGGTATTGTAACCATGCTCCCGTTGATGAGGGCCGTAGGCATAGAACCGCACACTAACACGGCAAAATTTATGATGCTTTCACTTGCTTTTGCCTGTTCCTGTGGAGGTATGGGAACGCTTGTGGGTGGTGGCCGCTGTATGGTAGCGGCAGCCTTTCTTCAGGAATTCACCGGCATAGAGATTAATTTCTTAGACTGGATAAAATATGCCATGCCGGCAGCAATACTTACAGTTCCTGTCGCGGTTGCGATTGTCTATTTTGTGTTCCGTCCGGACCCAAAATTTAAACTTCCCGAATTTGATGAAGAAATAGGTCCCTGGAAACCAATTGAAATAAAGACCCTTATTATTATCGGATTGGCATTTATTATGTGGCTAACAAAAGGCTTTCACGGGATTCACTATTCTATTACAGGTATGTCAGCTGTAGCTGCACTGATACTTTTTGGTGCCCTGAAATGGGATGATATCCATGAAAATCTTGCGTGGGGAACGGCGCTTTTTATTTTTGGTGGTGGAATTTCGCTGGGTCTGGCAATGGGTTACTCCGGGGCTGCCGACTATTTTGCCTACCTGTTTTTCCCTTTGATTCAGGGCAAAGGCTGGTTAGTCCTTTTTGCGGGTGTAGGCATTTTCGGGGCCCTTGTAACCAATGCCATGGCAAATGTTGCTGCTGCGGCCTTGATTCTTCCCATCGTAATCCCCATGGCTCAATTGGAGGGTGTGGATCCCACTGTGCTGGCCCTGTGTCTTGGAATGGCTACATCTTTTGCAATGCTTTTGGTAATTGGCTGTCCGCCTAATGCCATAGCATACAGCTATCGGTATTTTAAGGCATCAGATCTTACAAAGGTAGGTCTTGTGGCCACGCCTGTCTTATTAGCAGTTCTTATCGTTGTGGCGGCCATTTGGTGGAAGATTTTAGGGCTTGTATGAAATGGAAATTAAACTACCTCTCTTAGGTGCTGATATTTATGGATAAAGGTCGGAATAAAAGAGAGACAATAGGTGAACAGCTGTTGCTTTTTCAGGATCGGGACATGCTCTTTAACCGTGGGGTATTGGAATTAACGAGATTAAATCTTGATGCGGCAAAAGATGCATTTAATCGTTACGAGGAGTTATATCATAGTACGGGTGACATTAGCAGTGAGGTAAAGCTTGTTGATTTTTTAATAAAAGGGTTTTCTGTTATTCCGGACACTTGCCCTGAAAGACCTGCACACTTATACAGGTTTTGGACAGCACTTGAAAGCTATTTACAATCGGTAAATTTTGTAGGTGAAAAGATTGCAGCCGAGATTAAATACTCATTTTTCCGAAAGATACTTATGGCTCTTGAGCAATGTGATTTGACTGATGCCCCCTATGTCTTTGGTACTGTTCCGACTGGCTATATTTATATGCAGCTAAAGAAATATAGTCTGGCCATTCAATCTCTTCAGGTCTGCATCCCCACAACCCCGGATAGCGCAACGATCTACGGATACTTAGGAGACGCTTATATATTGCGCGGAGAGCCGGGAGACAAGGACGCTTCCAGACAGTGCCTTCTTGAGGCATGTTTAATTGATCCCTGTGGTATTGACTGGTCTCATACAAAAGACACAGCACTTCTGGAATTGAGGGATCAAATTGCTGAGGGTCATGACATTGAGGGGCCTTTGGCCCTTGAATGGCTTCCGAGTTATGCTTATATCGAAGGGATATTTAAACGCAAAACTATTAAGTTTAATTATGGCCTTAAAGAATTTGTGGGCGAATATCTAAACATAAAAAAGGTATATGATAAAAAACAGTCCTCTGAACTCAAAGCCGGACTTTTCATTAGAGCTATGATCCTTTGTGATAATGAGGATTCTCTAAGATTTATCAAAAGCGTGGATTTCATGGATATTCGCAGGTTAATGAAGGATATAAACCCGGATTTATTTCACACATACCTTAAGTTCATTGAAAGCAGAAATTGTTAAAGGCAGAATTAAATGTATCGAAGAAATGATTGGTCTGGTTTCTGTGATAGACTAATACACAGCTATAAAAACAGGAGGATACAAATGAAGATTAAATGGAACGGACATGCAAGTTTTACCATTACGGCTTCTGATGGTACAGTGCTTGTTACTGACCCATACGATCCAAGCGGATACGGGGGCGTATTAATGTATGAACAAGTAAAGGACCGCGCAGACGGTGTCCTGGTTAGCCACGACCATGCGGACCATAACTATGTAAGGGAAATACCCGGTTCACCAAAGGTAGTAAAGGGTTCGGATCAGGTAAAAGATATCCGGATAAAGGGAATCCCTGCTTATCATGACGAATCCGGTGGTTCCGAGCGCGGAAACAATACTGTTTTTGCCTTTGCGGTTGATGGCATCAACATATGCTTTGCAGGTGATTTGGGCCACCAACTTTCCTCCGAACAGATTGAGGCTATTGGTCTTGTGGACCTGCTTCTAATCCCTGTTGGCGGAACATACACAGTGGATGCCGATGGTGCTGTCAAAATTGTCGAGGCTTTGAGCCCCAAATTGATAATACCTATGCACTACAAAACAGAAAAATGTGATCTTCCGATCTCGGGAATAGAAGGGTTTCTTGAAAAAATGGCAAATGTTAATCAGCTCCAACAAAGCGAGATTGAGCTGTCACAAGATAAGATGCCCGGGGCGGGACCTGATGTATGGGTCTTAAAACATGCATGTTAATTATATTCGAGACCTCGGACAGCCATCAAAGATGGGCAATTTCAAAATGTCCCTTCTTGCTCAATCCTTGTGACTCCCATTGGTTAAAAAGCTTCAGGGAGGTGCAAATTGTTAATCAGGGGATAAAATGGCTGCCTTTGAGATAATGGAAGACTTATTTTTCATTGAAAGAGGATACCTCAACGCAAATCACTTTGTCTATGTTTCTGAGGAGTCTGTTCTTATAGATACAGGCTATCGTGGGGATTTTAACGATACGGCTAAATTGATAACGGAATTAGGAGTTGATCTTGCGGATATTAGCTTGATTATTAACACCCATTGCCACTGCGATCATATAGGCGGAAATAAGGTTATTCAGGATAAGTCTGGATGTGACATTGCCCTACACAAAGTCGGTAAATATTTCATAGACACGAAAGACGACTGGTCAATATGGTGGAGATATTATAGTCAGGATGGCGATTTTTTTCGATGTACAAAGATGTTGGAGGAAGAGGATATTGTATCTCTCGGCCCCCATTACTTTAAGGTTATTCACACGCCTGGACACGCCTCAGACGGTATTGTACTCTATAACCCTGAAGAAAAGGTTCTCATTTCCTCGGATAGCCTTTGGGAATACGATGTGGCAGCGATTACGATACGTGTGGAAGGAAGCACGGCCGTACATTCCCTGGAAGAGTCCTTAGAGAAATTGGCAAAACTCGATGTCAATATTGTTTATCCGGGCCATGGGAGCCCTTTTACAGATTTTAGAGGGGCTTTGGATCGGAGCAGGATAAAAGTAAAGAATTATTTATCCAACAGCCAAAACATAGGGAACGATCTTTTAAAGAAAATAACAATCTATACAATGTTAATGAAAAAATTGATTCCTGAAGACTCATTTTTTTCATGGCTGATGGATACCCATTGGTTCAAGGAGACGATTGATTTATATTTTAGCAGTGCCTATAAGGCAAAATACGAAGAGATCATGATCGATTTTTTTCATCGTGGGATAATAAAACGGAAGGACGGCAGACTATATACAACCGTCAACCCGTAAAATGACCATTATTACTCCAGCAATTAAATACCTCAATATTGTCATTCCGGCGAAAGCCGGAATCCAGGAGGGTACTGGATGCCGGATCAAGTCCGGCATGACGGAGTTAGACTATCTAATTGCCAGGTTAATATGTTGCCTTTGTAGCATGGATACCATTGAAATGATGGGAAAGGATAGGTCCATGTAAGCGCCCTTCCTTCTATCATGAAGAGATAATGGGAATCATTTCTGGTTTGCGGAAAGAAAGGGGCTGATCCGTTATTGTTGATATTTTTATCTATTTATGGCATCTATAAAAGCAGGTAATGGTTTTTAATCTTCAACAAAAAAAGAGAGGTGACCATGTCTTATGGATTGGATGTGATTATTGTTGATGATGACCCTGATGTGTGCGAAGTGATTTTAGGAATCGTTAAAAAGTTTTATTCCTGGGGCGATGTGTTTTCCTTTATAGATGTTGATGAGGCAGTAGAGTATTGTTTAAATCGTGAAACCGGTATTGCAATTTTTATAGTAGATGTATTTCTTGGCCGGAAGAGCGGTTTTCATTTTCTTGATATCATAGAGGGAAAATTTATTTCAGCCCATGACGATACAATCATGATTACCGGACAGGCCAGCGATGATGTAGTGAATATGTGTTTGGCATCTGATGTGAACTATCTATTGGAAAAACCTGTGCGGCCGTATGCACTTCAACTTGCAGTAAGGGCTGTAATGGCCAAATACCTGAAATTTGCAAAGAAGTTACTGAAAGATCAAGATTTTGCCGAAAGTGTTGCAAGGTTTTAGTCGCCAATTTTTTACAATAAAACCAGACTTCTTTCAGTGAAACAGAGTCATTTGATTGCCGGAGACAGTCAATAAAAGTGGCTCTTTCTTTACTTCCCCTTGAGAGTCAAAAGATATTTCCCCTTCAACTCCTATAAAATCCCGGCATTCAAACAAGGCTGTCTGAACGTCCTTTCTTGTGCGTATTTCATCCCTTTCCAGGATCTTTTCCAACAATCTAACAGTATCATAGCCACTGGTTGCCAAAAGCCCCGGATCAGAAGCGAAATTTTCTCTATAATTTTCCACAAAGTCTTTGACACCAGGATACCCTGAGTCTTTGAAAAAACCCGAACAAAAAACAGCCCCCTGGATATAATCTTTTGCCAGTTCTATCAGTTGGGGAGATTGCCAGAGGCTTGTACCCATTAATTGAATATCCAGGATGTCATGATAGGTCAACTGGGGGGCAATCATTGCTACTCTCTGGAAGTTGTCGGGCACAAAAACGGCTTCAAAGTTTATAATAGGCTCAGGTTTCTCAGGGAATATTTCGCTTTCTTCTTCCTCTATGGCCCTCATTTCAATGAGTTTTTGGACCAGGGAAGCAGGTCTTGGATAGTAGAGTCCCGTCATTTTCTTGACTGGATCGGCAAAATCAGTATCATCTGGATTATAAGCCTCAATGGCTGTCACTGTTGCGCCCATCTCTTCCAATTTGTCCCAGAATAAATTCATAAAAAAGTGTCCATAGGAATTATCCGGATACAGGATGGCAAACCGTTTTATACCCATTTCATATATGGCTGTATTAAGAAGTATCTTAACTTCTTGAGAAGGAGTCAGGAAATTACGAAATACCATATCTCCTTCTTCCACGATCCGTTCCTTCTGTGTAAGTGTAATTATCGGGACATTCAACTCCTGTGCTTTTTTGGAGGCAGCAATAGCCGTACTGCTTAAAAGTGGGCCAATGATGGCCATTACTTTCTCATTAATAACAAGATCTTCAAGTCCATCCAGTGTACCTTCCGGTGTTCCTTTGGTATCCTTGATCACTAACTCCAGTTCACTACTATGTTCCCGGTCTCCTGAGAAGGCCATTCCAAGCTGAATTCCGTTCAGGATCTCCTCGCCATAAATGGCAAAAGGCCCGCTCAGAGGCAGCAAACAGCCTACAACATTAGGCCTTACGGCCATCTCTCCCCGAATCTGTTCCAGGAGCTGTCTTCCTGTTAATATCCAGGAATTTTCTGTAGTTGATCGAACCAGGGACATAGCTGCACTTTGAGCCTTTTCAAGCTCATTTTGTTCAACAAAAATATTTGCCATTCTGTGGTAGATTTTTGGGGCATAGATGCTTTTGGATGAATATCCGGCTAATTTTTCAAGTTCTTTAATCTTACTGGTTCTTACTAATTCATCCAGTTTTTCATTGAGGTCTTTCTGTCTCGGGATGTTATCAATATATTCTTCTTTGGCCTTAAGCCACCAGTAAAAGGCCTGCGGTTTATCTCCAAGGGCATTGAAATCCTTTCCAATTAGTGCCAGGGTCTCTGCTTTTAACGGATCTTGCGGGTATTGTTTGAGCCATTCGAGGGCTTTGCTCCTGGAACGTCGGTACTGTCCCAGGAGGTAAAGACAGTTTGCTGTTTGGTATTGCACTGTGGATAAATCTTTATAATCGGGGTGGTTTTCAGAAATTTTTGTTAAAAGGTCAAGTGCTTCTCCGTATTGTTCAGTTTTTAGATATATCTCTGCCGTACGGTGTATGGCTGATGTTGGTTTCTCCCTTTTCAGCACTTCTTTTTTCAGCACTTCCTTCGTAGGGGTTCGAGGTTTACAGCTTACCAAAAAAAAGGCTATCCCCACCATCACGGCGGGGATAGCCCTATTCCAGAAAAGAGATCTGTAAATCACTTTTTAACTTCCTCGAAATCGGCATCCACTACATCTTCATCTTTTGCCGAGCTGTCTGGGGATTCAGTTCCTTCGGTCGCCCCGTCAGCGCCGGCAGCCTGTTCCTGATCCTGGCTGGCTTGTGCATACATTGTCTCGGCCAGTTTATGGGATGCCTGGGTTAATTCTTCGCTTAGTTTTTTTATCTCTTCAGCATTATCACCTTCCATGGCCTTTTTCAAATTATCAATAGCCTGATTGATATTTTCTTTTGTTGATTCGTCTACCTTATCGCCCACTTCCTTTATAGATTTTTCGGTACTGTAAATCAGTGAATCAGCCATGTTGCGGGCATCCACCAATTCACGCTTTTTCTTGTCTTCATCAGCATGCATTTCAGCATCTTTTACAAGTTTTTCAATCTCTTTCTCATCCAAACCGCTTGAAGCGGTGATTTCGATAGATTGTTCTTTGCCGGTACCCATGTCTTTGGCAGAGACATGTACTATCCCATTGGCATCAATATCAAATGTGACTTCAACCTGGGGAACACCTCTTGGCGCAGGCGGAATGCCGACAAGCTGAAATCGCCCGAGAGTCTTATTATAACCGGCCATCTCCCGTTCCCCCTGGAGAACGTGGATTTCAACAGCGGGTTGGTTATCGGCTGCTGTTGAAAAGATCTGACTCTTCTTGGTCGGGATGGTGGTATTTTTTTCAATCAGTTTGGTGAAGACACCTCCAAGGGTTTCAATGCCGAGTGAAAGAGGTGTTACATCCAGCAGAAGAACGTCCTTAACATCACCTTTTAATACACCACCTTGAATAGCTGCGCCAATGGCAACCACTTCATCAGGATTTACGCCCTTGTTCGGCTCCTTGCCAAAGATTTCTTTGACCTTTTCCTCGACTTTGGGCATCCTGGTCATTCCTCCTACCAGGATAACCTCATTAATATCACTGGGTTTGAGTCCGGCATCTTTCATGGCCAGCTTACAAGGTTCAATGATATTTTCAATAAGACCATCAACGAGCGCTTCGAGTTTGGCACGGGTTAACTTAATATTGAGGTGTTTAGGGCCACTGGCATCGGCTGTAATAAAAGGAAGATTGATGTCTGTCTCCATGGAGCCGGACAATTCGATTTTGGCTTTTTCTGCAGCTTCTTTCAGCCTTTGAAGGGCCATTTTGTCACTGCGGAGATCAATGCCCTGGTCTTTTTTGAATTCATCTGCCAAATAATCGATTATCAGAAGGTCAAAATCCTCCCCGCCCAAATGGGTATTACCATTGGTTGATTTGACTTCAAATACACCTTCACCTATTTCCAGGACAGATATATCGAAAGTTCCGCCACCAAGATCGAAGACAGCAATCTTTTGGTCCTGTTTTTTGTCCATCCCAAAGGCGAGAGATGCCGCGGTAGGCTCATTGATGATTCTTTCCACCTTCAAACCTGCAATACGCCCGGCATCTTTTGTGGCCTGTCTCTGGCTGTCATTAAAGTATGCAGGAACCGTAATTACTGCTTCTGATACTTTCTGGCCAAGATAATCCTCTGCCGTCTCTTTCATTTTCTGGAGCACCATGGAAGATATTTCTGCAGGGCTGTAATCTTTCCCCCTGACAGAAAGGTGGGCATCTCCATTGGATGCTTTAACGATCTTGTAGGGGAGTACTCCAATATCGTTTTGTATTTCCGGTGAATCGTATTTCCTGCCGATAAGCCTTTTGACTCCGAAAACAGTGTTTTCAGGATTAGTTACGGCTTGCCTTTTCGCAGTCTGGCCTACCAGTCTTTCTCCACTTTCGGTAAAGCCTATTGTAGAAGGCGTTGTCCTGCTTCCTTCTTTATTAGCAATTACTACAGGATCTCCTCCCTCCATTATGGCAACACACGAATTCGTTGTCCCGAGATCAATGCCTATTATTTTTCCCATATTTTTTCCTCCTTAAACGCTGTAATTTTATTTTTACTTCATTTGCTATTTCAGGCATCGTTAGCACAGCTTAACTTCAGAAGCTGTTTTTCAGTTTTGCCATGAAGTATTGGTTTTTATGTCTCTACATTTTTGTTAATGATTACCATTGAAGGCCGGATCAGCCGGTGATTAAGAGTGTAACCATTTTGAAGTTCCTTAAGAACTATTCCAGATTCCTTGGTATTATCTTCTGACTCTGAAATGGCTTCATGGAAATTGGGATCAAATGGCTCACCTATTGCTTTAACTCTTTCCAACCCCGCTTTTTCTAATGCATCCGTAAGTCCTTTTAACGTTAATTCGATACCTTCTCTCAGGGCAGCAGTCGATTTTTCATCTTGTGAATGATCAATGGCCTTATTAAGGCTGTCTATCACTGGAAGTAATTGCTTTATCAACAGTTCATTTGAATATTTTGCCAAATCATCTTTTTCTTTCTGAAATCTCTTCTTTACATTATCAATGTCCGCCTGTGAACGCATGTAAAGGTCATAGTTCTTTTCTGCTGACTTCTGAACCTCTTCAATCTTTTTAAGCAATTCCGGTTTAGTCATTTTTGCCAATGGAGTGTCCTTAGCCTTAGTGTTTTGATTCTCAGGCGTTTTTTCAGGCGGCTCTTTTACTTCCTGTTTTAGATACTCTTTTACTTTTGCCTTTATTTTATCTTCTTTCATCACAATAATCCGGGTTGTTTCTCATTGTTGTTGAAAAATGTCATTATTAACCTGGCAACTAAATAGTCTAACTCCGTCATGCCGGACTTGATCCGGCATCCAGTACCCACCTGGATTCCGGCTTTCGCCGGAATGACAATATTGAGGTATTTAATTGCCGGAGTAATATTATCGTATTTTCAAACTATTCGAAACGTTAAGCATCAGAAAAAGCTTTGTCAAGATTCAGGATATAAGATTCAGGATATAAAAATCATAAGATAAAATCCGGGATACAAGGCAGATATTTACAGCTTTTGCCCCGTAAGTCTTTCCAGGGCCTCAAGATATTTTCCCCTTGTTTTTTGAATAACTTCTGGCGGGAGTTTGGGCGGTGGCGGCTTCTTTGGCCAATTTATACCAATGAGATAATCTCTCAGGAACTGTTTATCAAAACTTTTTTGAGGACCTCCAGGGCAATATTCATCCATTGGCCAGAATCTTGATGAATCCGGAGTCAGGACCTCATCGATGAGGATCAAATGATCATCTTTTATACCGAATTCAAACTTTGTATCGGCAACAATAATTCCTTTTTCGGCTGCAAAATTTCTCCCAAATTCGTAGATTTGGAGGCTGATCCGCTGAACATCCTGTGCGATATCTATCCCAAGGGTTTCTACCGCCGTCTCAAAAGGAATATTCATGTCATGCATCCCCTCTTCAGCCTTTGTTGATGGTGTGAAAATTGGTTCAGATAATTTTTCCGATTCACCCAAATTGTCCGGAATAGGAATTCCGCAGATGCTTCCTTTTGAGAGGTATTCCTGCCAGCCGGAACCTGAGAGATAACCTCTGACAATACATTCTACAGGTAAGGGCTGTGTTCTTTTTACAAGCATGCTGCGGCCCATAAGCTGTTTACTATATTTATGACAGACCTCTGGATATTCGGCAGGATCGCTGCTTATTAAATGATTTTCCACAACTGGCTGTAGTTTTTTGAACCAGAATAAGGAAATGCTTGTAAGAATTTTGCCCTTGTCCGGGATCGGGTCATCCATAATCACATCAAAGGCTGACATGCGATCGCTTGCCACAATCAGTAACTGATCTTCAATTTCATAGACATCCCTGACCTTTCCTCGTTTTAAAAGCTTGAGGTCTTTAAAATCACTTTTTTTTAAAATGGTAGAATCCAAATTTCATCTCCTTGTGATTGGGCCGTACCTAAATGGTTTTGCAGGCAGGCTGTTTGTTAATTTTCAAGTTTACGTACATAATCCCGATAATATTTTAATATCTTGTTTCGAAATGATATAGTCTCTTTATATGGGGGTATCCCGTTATATTGTTTAACCCGATGAGGGCCTGCATTATAAGAGGCTAACGCCAGACTGATATCTCCATGCTGGGTTTTCATCATTTTGGAAAAGTATTTATAACCGTATTTGATGGACTTATGCGGGTTTAAACGATCGTCTGTCCCTATCTTTAACAGTTCCCGTTTATACTTTGCATACAATTCTTTCCTTTTTTGTCTGCATTTCAGAGATCTCTGCATCAGTTCTCTGGCATTTCTCGCGAATTTAAGCATATTTTTATCTGTTATTTTAGTGATTAATTCCTTGGCCTCGTGTCTTAGTTTACGTTCACGTACTAAAAAAGATCTTGCCTTTTTAAAATATACCGGCTTGAAAATTTTTTCAATCCCCAGGTTTCTGGCGGTTTCCGGCATTATCTGAGTCAGGCCTGCGGCTCCTACACTGGAAACAGCCCTGGGATTAAAAGATGATTCTTGCCTTATCAAGGCCAGAAAAAGCAAAGGATCGAAAGGATATCCGGCACTTTCATAGTTCTCAAGAACAGATTCAATATATGAGATATAGCGAGGGCCTGTTTTCCCGAAAACTTGTTTCCAGTCAGAATTATCAATTTCCTTGCTGTTTCTAATGTGTTTATCGAGGTTGAATCTCCTTAATGTGTTTTCAGAGGCCTTTTCTGTGAATTCATGGAAGACATGATTGACAAATTTTATGTTTTCAGTGTTCAAAGGAAAACTCTCATTATTTAGACCTTGACACTGGTTATAAAAGTGACCAAGGGCATCTCTCAGATTGTAAGAAGTTTTTTTTAAACTTTTTTGCAGCAGTCTTTCAAGCAGGTCTGAACAAAGATGTTCATTCAGCCTGTCATCGGTTCGATATGTCATCCTTTTCCTGTAAGCGATAAGCTTTTCCTGAGCAAGTCGAATAGATGTATTGTAATAACCAGCCAATTCACCGATCTTTTGCACATGTTCTCCAGGAAAGCGTTCCTTTTTCTTAGTGGTCATAGCTTTGACCGCTTTTTCAAAAAATTCATCTGCTTTTATATATGATTCCTTTGCTTCGAGATAATCTTTGTCTATCTGAATATTAAAACCGAATGATCGGCCAGCCTCGGGGCTAAGCCTGAGAATCCCTTCTTCACCTCGATATGACCCATCTGATAAACTGTTCTTATGATGCTCAAGGTTATACTTGATAATGCTTTTTCTCAGTACAGAGATATCAGCCAAGGCAGGGAATGAAATAGCCATCGCCAGCATGGTTATTAGAAAAATAGTTATTTGCCTCATTCTTTTCTCTCTAATTTCCCTTTTAAAATCTTAGTGTCTTCGTGATTTTGTGACTGAATTATTATGAATTATTATTGTAACGGGTCATCAGTTCCCTTGCTTTGTTTTGTAATTCTTCCATATCTTCGGTTTGGGAGGGTAAGGTATGTGTTCCGATGATATCCATATCCAATAAAACCCCTTTGATAATAGATGCCGGCATCTTTTGATAAGTGTCTTTCAGGTCACGCAGGTATTTTCCCGATTTCCAGATCTGCCGGAGATGGTCCGGATATTCCTTTTGCGCGTCTGTTTTTTGAAGAGAAGAACGTGTGATTTTTTGCCAGGCATCTGGTGCCAGATTGGCGCCCGCAGATACCACTCCGCTCATGCTTGGGTAGTCCAAAAAATGGGTTTCATCTCCATCATAAATCCTGAAATTGGTTCGTTTACGGCATGTCCTTTGGTAATTATGAGCCCTGTCAAGGGAGCCGGTGAATATCATGCCAATGATATTATCAAAGTAGGTTAATTCTTTTAGAATACAGGTGCGTATATTTTTTCTTTTAAAGGATCTGTCCAGTCCTTTTATTAATTCAGGGTCATTGTGGAGGATAATAGGCCGACCGGCAATAGGGCACAAGTCCTGATAGTATTCAGGCAATCCCCGATTGCTGCGATAGAAAAGTGGACTATCAACCCAAAATA
>Ga0233412_10000978_pt1 | contig 15657 bp, 13 predicted proteins | sample Na_anoxic_4_MG_FD_180667 | JGI IMG/M metagenome (GOLD analysis project Ga0233412, IMG submission 180667) | Seawater microbial communities from Saanich Inlet, British Columbia, Canada - Na_anoxic_4_MG | ecosystem: Environmental > Aquatic > Marine > Inlet | place: Canada: British Columbia...
ACTATATTAAATACAGTACTCTCGGAAAGTTGAATTGTGGCAGGACTTTTTCTAATAATGTTATATTGAACATATAAGTTAGCAAAATGGTTTCTATGAAGATATTTAGAAATGTCACAAGAGCATAATAAATCATTTTTATGCTCCTTTGATAAAATGGTAGATAAAGTATGAGATTTAGCAGACAATGTAATACAAGGTAATAGTCAGCATAGTAAAGAACATCACGAAATAGCTAAATGATTAAAAAGTAATAATGAGATAAGTCAAAAAATTAATGCTAATATAATTGTGCTTCATGAAGATATAAAAACTTTTAGAAATAAAATTAAATGTATTAAATAGTTTTTTAAAATAGATAAAATATGACAGAAAGTAGATTAAATATAGCTAATCATAATGCTGAAAAATTACAATATGAATTAGAAAATACCTTTCATTGCCCTAAATTTTTATGAAAACACGCAAGTTTATTAATACAAGAATACAAAGATATATGTAATGATCTACTTGAAGAAAATAAATTATATAGAAAAGAGATACTAGATGATTTTATTATTTAAAATAAATATATGAGTCAATTTACAGAAAATATTTGAATAGCACCACTTCCCAAAACTAATAAATGGACAACAACTAAAAGTGTAAGATTTTATATATATGAACTAGGTATTTGAGATTATATCGAAATCCCTGCCTGATTCCCATTTGACTGATGTTCTATACCAATATGTATATTCTGACCAAAAGTTTCACCTAAAACAATAACTCCATGTGCTTTGCATGATTATTTATTCGAAAAAAAGATATATTGATATCATTTTACAAACTTTATATTTTATAAAGCATTGAGAGTAAATAAAGTATGATTATTTAAAAGTCTAAGGTACTTGTTCTGAGTTACAATCGGTGGTTGGGTATCATACTACCAAATAGTAGATAAAATCTCTGTAGCAGTTAAAAGAAGACTTAAATTAAGTGAATTTATTTCTAATAATTTTAAATAATATGATAACAAGATTTGAAAGCATAAATACAATAGCTCTATTTAATGATCTAAATCAATGAGCTGAAAAACTTACATGGTACTGGTGTACATTATTTGCTCCAGCAATTAATTTAAAATATAATTGCTGAATTGTTTTAACAGTAGAAGATTTGACAAAAATATGATTAAAACAAGTAAGACTTTGAAAGCTTACAGATAAAATATGATGAAAATGAATAGATTGAATAAATGCAGTATATCAATATGTTATTGATAATGCAAAAACTAGATGATGGACTATTCCTAATCTAATCGAATTTCATAAATATGATACACAAGAGCTTGAAAAATGGATCGACAGAGGTTATATGACAACAATAGGTATCAAAGTTAATAAAACTTTTATAAAAGACGCTAAGGACGGAATATTAGATATGTTTGAAGATTATAAAAATTATAAATGAACTGATTTATGACATTTCACAAATATAACAAGATGGAAAATGAGGTTTGATTGAACGAAATGAAGTGATTATAATAAAGAACAATTTATAGATAGTTATGCTTTCAATAAAAAAGGTAATAAATGGACTTATAAATGTAATATAAAAGAAGTATTAGAAGATATAGCTATGCCTACAAAATATATATTTTATTAATTAGAGAGTATACACTCTCTTTTTATTTGCAAAAAAAAGAAAATATGCTATATTAGAAGAAAAAATATTCTTTAATTTTAAATATTATGGATTTTGAAGCATTACAAACTAAATTTGTAAAAAGACATTTAGATACTAGAACTGTATGGGCAGTATGAGGAGCAGACAATCTAGAAGCATTGAATGATTGATATAAAGAAGTCTATAGCAACGCAATACAAGATAGAAGTGTGCAAGAAATAATGAAAACTATAAAAACTAATGTATCATTAACAGATTGAGTATGAACATTACCTAGTGATTATTTACAACCAGTAAAACTATATTTTAAATCGGTATGACTTTATCAAGAAATAGATAAAGATGATACTCCATATAGATTTCAAAGAACATGATGAGTTAATAAAATTATATTTGATGTAAAACCTAATTTTTCTGTATATATAGAATATATTCCGAAATTAACAGAATTATTAGCTAATACAGATGAATCAGTATTGCCTACAGAATTTGATGATGATATTATAAGATATGCAATGGTGGAATATCATAGAGCTCAAAGAGATTGGGCAGAAGTTTGAAATGAACTACAATATGCCGAATGAAAAATGCAAAGTACAATTGATAATTTTTGGCTAGAATAAGTCATCTTACTTGTATAACTTTTTTGAACAATGTTTAAAGGAAATATGAATTTCAGAAAAAAAGAAGATAGGAAAGTGATCATATCTCATTTTAGAGACGCCTTATTTAGAAACTGAAGTGATGAATGAATAAGTAAAAATAGTTTACATACTTGTTTAAATCTATTCTATAATCAAAAATGAGCTCTTATAAATAGACCAACAGCAAAAGAATTATGATCAGGACTACCTGTTGATAGTAATCGTGTTACAGGTATTTGACATTCAAAAGAATTATGAGAATACATATGTGAAAAAAATTGAATTATATATAAAACAACTTGATGAGCTTGGTCTAGTATTTGAACATGGAGCTGACCATCGTCAGAAGATTATACAGACATACTAGATTTTTATACATTATGAACTACAGTAAAGAAAACCTGAACTTCTACAGTTGTAGATGAAAGATTTATAGAAACAGGTACTGTATTAACAGAAAATAATCATGTGTGACAATATTTAACAATAAACTCGCAAACTAGACTAATAACATCAAATACTACATCAAAAATATTTATAGATTGAACTTTTGAAATAACTCCTACAGTAGGAGCTACTTTTAATGTGTACGAAAAAGCGTCAGCAATGTTTTGTATAACAGATTGACCTGATATGAGAGTTCGGGACTGAACTACACTATCATCTATAACATCAGCAAAAAGATGAACTGTAGAGCATAATAGACTTTTTATAGTTGATTGAAGTAATGCAAACAGATTGAGATTTTCAATATTATGAGTTTGAGATGAATTTCCACAAAATAACTATGTAGATTTCGATTTTGATATAATTTGTATTAAAAATGTAAGAGGTAGAATTATTGTATATTGAAATTATGATAGAGCAGAATTATTGTGAGATAGTCCTGATAATTTTTCTATACTTAAAAATGCTACACATAAATGAGCATTATCAGGATGAAGTGTATCGAATGGTACAAATATACAATTCTTCTTATCAAACGAATGAATAGAAAACCTAAATGCTATAGATAATGCTTCTACAGGAGAATGAATAAGTATATCAGATAATATAAAAGATTTATTATTCTTATGAAATGATTTTGAAGACTATAAAATAAGAGCTCATTGAAGTGTAAGTGGATGAAAATATTTCTTAAATATATGATGAACAGTAATTATTTATGATATAGAAAAAAGTTTATTGTTTCAAACTCCTGTATTTAGTACAGCAGAATATTCAGAAGCCTCACAATTAACAGATACATGATATGATCAACCATGAGAATGGACTTGTAGTAGAGATATAAGTTGAAAATTATATTTTTGACAATGAGGTAAAATATATTCTGTAAATCATGATGAAACAAGTAATCTTTTCAATTATACAGCTATAATGGAAATTGATAGGTTAGATTTATGAGACAATTGAAGAAATAAAAAAATAAGGAGAGTTAAGCAGTTTTTTAAATCTTGCGAAAGAGCTACTGAATTTAAAACATATGTAAGTATAAATGATTGAACATATGAATTAGTAAACACAGCAACATATTGATTTAATTCTACTGAATATCAGGCGTGAGAAAATTTCCAGTATGAAATATTTTTAAGTAAATTATGAGAAGATATAAAAGTAAAAACTGAAATAACTCAAACATGAGCCTGAAATGTAGATTTTAATATGAATTATCAACATCTTAGAACAGAAGTATACATAGTGCCATTATCTACTTATTAAAATATTATGTGAAACACAAACCAGGAATTATCAAACAAAATAGATAGATTACAAAAAGAAGTTGAAAAGTTTTCTCAAAATACTGAACCAACATCTTGATATTTTGAGTGACAAACCTGGTATGACAAAGTAGAATGACAAATGAAAATGTGGAATTGAGAAGAATTTATATGAATTTGATGATCAGGATGACATGCTTCATTTGATGATGACGCTTGAAGTTCTAGTGTTCCATACGATGTAGTAGTAACCTGAGTATGATTTCAACCATCATTGGTAACAATTAATGCTATACATGCTACCTCAGGACATTCTATAGCTAGTTGGGGGTCTGCACATACTGGAGATCCTTGAAACTGTGTATATCAACATGATAATAGCGATACTATTGTAAGTTGAATGAGTTATCATAATAGTAAGCTAATAAGTCTTGAATGGCAAGCTGGATGATCATACCCTGATGTAGAAGCAGAACTTAAAAGTATGGACGCAGATTGATTTACCCTGACAGTCACAAGAAATGATCAAGCAAGTGCTTTTCATTTTAATTATACTTGTATTTAATATTTAATTATAAAGATATGCCTAAAAAATATATAATAAATCAATACTGAGTAAAAGTAGGAATATGATGAGATAAAACTACTTCTATAACAGAATACTTATCTTCAATTTGAGAAGATAATAGTTTTTCTGCTAGAAAAAAAATTGCAGAAGATTTATGAATAGAAAATTATAGAGGTACAGCAGAACAAAATCAAAAATTGCTTACTTGATATCAAAAAACAGAAGAAAGCTCGTGAGAAGCTGAAAAAGAGGTAGAAAAAGCATTATCTAGTAATAATCTACAAGCATTACAAGAAGCCGTTAAAAAACATTGACAAGATAAGATAGCAAAACTATTAAAAGATCAATGAATATATGATGAAACTGTAGCTAGATTAAAAGAATCTGTTAATCAAAAAAATAATTCACAATGAACTGATCAATCTCTTATCCCAACAGAAAAATGAGATACTGAAGTTTTTTGAGAAGCTTTTGATTGAAAAACAGATGAACAAAAAAGACAAGAAAATACAGACCAACTAGTAGATGAAAATAAAGCTGAAGATCCATTGTTTCCACAATATAAACCATTTGAAATATCAGATGAAGAAAGAGCAAATATAGAAGAAACTCAAAAAGCATACTATGATCCTTTTTTTAAAAGAGAAACTTCTAGATTGACAGAGGGGTATAATGTGGATAAATTAGCCTTAGATAGATTGATAGGGTATTCTCAAACAGATACTGCAAGAGATTTAGCAAAAATAAATACTACTTTTGCAAAAACTATGAGCAATGCTTCAAAAGCCTACTGAAAAAGAAATATATTATGAAGTTGAATACAAAAACAACAAGCATGAGAAAATACTGAACAATTATGAAAAGATGAATACAATAGAAAAGAATATGCAAGAAGACAAGAAGAATGATATGAAACTAGACAAGCAAATATAAAAACAAAATTCGACGAGGGATTAACTGATATAAATGAAAGCCAGGACGCTCAAACATATTTTGATACATTAAAAGAAATCCAAAATAGACAATCAGAATATACAAGACAATTCTGACAAAGCCAGGAAAATATTGATTTTAACATAACAAAACCTACTACTCCAACAGCTGAAAGTTATACTTGAACAGATGCTAACAAAAAAGTTTTAAATTCTAATTATAAATAATTATGCCTACAATAGATCCAATTACAGGAAAAGGTTCTACATCTCCAGGAGAAGTAGATGAATTTGCAAATACATATAATACATGAAATATAGATACAACAAATCTAGAAACATATGCATGAGCTCCAACACCTGAAACTTCAACTACTCCTACAGATACTCCTACAACTACTCCTACATCAGGAACAGATGAGTCTATAAGTGTATCTACTGAAAGTAGGACAGATACAGTTACAAATCCTTATGATCTAGATAGAAATGAGGTTTTAAATAAAAAATATGATGTATGATCTAAATATGCAGATTTAGTAAGCTCTTTTGATAAATGAGATATAGTAGATAAAATGAGATTAAAAACTTGATGAGTGGCTGATTTAGATAGTGCAATAGAAAATCTAAAAGTAGACCAAAATAAATCAAGACCTGCTTTAATGGAAAGATATGCAAATGTAATCGATCCAAGAAAAAGAGAAGCTTTAATATCTGCAGAAGAAAGTAATATTTCAAAACAAATAAATGATTTATCAGCAGTAAGACAATTTAGAGTATGAGCTATAAAAGATATGGCAAATGCTGAAATTTCTAGATGAGAACAAAAACTAAAAGGACTTGAAGCACAATTCAATTTGTATTCAAGTGTTTTGTGAGATATTGACAAAGCAGATAAAATTCAATCTGATATGGAAAAAACAGCTTTAGAAATTCAAAAGAAACAATTAGATATGAAATGACTTGAAGAAAAATATTGAGTAACATTCCAACCAGGGAAAACAAGTTTCTGAACTACAGATTTTACAGCATTACAAGAAAAATATCCAAACAATGCTTCATTTAAAAATAATAATCCAGGAAATATAAAATATAATGAAAACTGGGCTAATACATTAAAACAATATTGAATTGAAATAACAAAATGAACTGAAGCTACAGATGGTGGAAATTTTGCTAGATATAATAGTGTAGAGGATGCATTACAAGGTAGAAATATATTATTATTCAATACAGCTACATATCCAAATATGACTGTAGAAGACGCTATGAGAAGATATTCAAATAATGGTTATTGAGCAGAAGTAACATGAGTTGCTGGAAATAAACTTATGAAAGATTTAAGCTCATCTGAAAGAGCAAGTTTAGTTACAGGTCAATTAAAATGAGAAGACCAAGCTATGTATAAAGAATTAATTGCAAGCTGAATAGATCCAACAAAAGTTATAACTGAATGAAGTTATAAAAAAACAGGATTATCAGAAACAGAAAAAAAGAATCAAGTAGAATGACCTTTCGAAATATCTACAGTAGAAGAATTTAATCAAAAAAGTACAGAAATTTGAACTCCTGCAAAATTTAAAGAAAAAATTACGATAGATACAGCAAATTCTATATTAGATGATAATATAAATAAATGGCAACTATCTACAGCAGATGAAAAAAGATTGAAAGATATAGCAAGTCCACAAACTCTTACAAAATATAATGCAGAAAAATGAAAACATACATCATGACAGTTATTAGAAAGATTTAAGTCAGCAGATAAACCTGCAGATGTAGTAAAATTAGCTAGACAATTACAGGCTAAAAAAGTTGATACTACATTGATATGGGAAATGCTACAAAAATCAGGAGCATTAGATAGGAGTGATGTAGATGAGGGATATATATGGGACGATAAAGCATTTGACGACCTAGAAGATATATTATGAGAAAGACCAGGAGACAGTGATTATTTTAATTTAGGTTAACTTTTTAAAATTATGCCATTTATAGATGATTTAGACTTAGATACTTTAAATAGTACCAGGAAAAAAGATACTACAAGTTTATCAGATTTAGATTTATGAAGTCTAGATATAGTAGAACCAACAAAGACTACTCCTGATTTCACACCTAGTGAATACATTATTCCTGGGACTTGAAAAGGTTCTGAAAATCCTGAATATACAACTTCGGATCTAGATATAATAAAATCTAGATCCAATCAATGATTAACTCAAAAATTTGATTTATGAGAAACTTGATTAAGTGAAAGTCCTGATCAATGATTTTTTGGTTCTATAAGACAGACTTATAGGAATTTTATATCATGAGCAGATACATTAGATAGAAAAACAACTGAAATAGCAGATAGAATATCTGAAAAAGCATACCAAGGATGACAAGAAATATCTCAATGAGAGTATACATCATGAGTATGAAAAATTATATGATCAACTGCTGAATTAGCATGAGCTGGATTTGAAGTACCTTTGAATGAACAAGTGTCATGAGAGATATGAGAAACAGTATGAATGGCTATGTCAGTGCCTTTTGAAGCTGTATGATTTAGTTATAAAAACATATTAATGTGACAATGAATGGATGAAGCTAATGCAGACAACTATTCAGCTTGATTAGCTATGCTCACATTAATTTGACTATGAGCAGGTAGAGATAAAAAAAGTGTCGCTGTAGAGCAAAAAAAGATTGTAGAAGATTTGAAAAATCCTAATATTTCACCTAAATTAAAATCAATTTGGAATAAAAATGCATTAATTATGCATCCTGATAGAGCATATAAATATTCAAAAGAAGCTCAGGTTAAGATCCAGGAAAATTTTAAAGATTTTAATAAGGCATATAATATATTAAAAAATGAAAAATTAATGAATGAAGCTATAGTTAAAACAAAAAAAATTATAGCAGAAGAAAAAGCTAAATTAAAAACAAATATTAGATGATGAATGGATTTAACTAAATTTGAAAAAAATCCTCAAAATGTTCGTGATTATAATGTATTAAAAGAAGAAATAAAAAATGACTTAAAATATTCAAAAGATCCAATAGTTATAAAAGACCTTGTTTCTGATAAAATATTTTGATTATTTGTAAATAATCCTGCTCTTGAAGTTAAAATAGAAGAAAAAATGCTTAAAGAATTGTATGATGAAGCAGGAGTACAACCATTTAAAGACGAAATAGAAGTAATGCCTAAAGAAGATCAGGAACTCAATAAAAACACTATGAAAGAAGTTTTTGAGGAATGAAATCCTGAAAATCTTACTCAGGTTATTGATTATTTAGACGAAATTAAATGACAAATAGAGTGAATAGAATGATGGAAAGAAAAATTTGAACAACAAATACAATATGTAGAACAATCTCAATCTATATGAAAAGAAGCAAACCTGAATGCAATATATTGAAAAGATATAAATTCAGTTATGTCAAATTTGTACTTAAATAATACAAAAAAAAATATAACTCAAAAAACATTAGATAAATATTCTGATATAGAAAAAAATTATATTGCAGACGCACAAAAAATAGATTGATATTTAGAACAAAAATATCAATGACAAGAAAAAAAAGAAACTGTACAAGAAGCATATGAGGAGTTTTTTGATTTAAAACAACAACAAAGTAATAGAGTTAAAAAACCAATATTAGAAGAGTCAAAACCTATAAAAAAAGAAACTGAAATAGTTACAGAAGAAAAACAAATAAAACCCAAAACAGAATATAAAAGAAAAGATGTATTAAATGCTTTTCAAGAATTAGAAATACAACAAATATTAAAAAATCCTACTAAATTCAAAAAACAAGCTGAAGAACTATGAATAAGTTTAGATCCTAAAGATTTTAAAGATAAAGAGGGCTTTACTCCAAAAACAGAGAATATGGAGTTATTGCAAAACCATTGATTTATGGATAAAGATTGATTTTTTACAGATAAAATATATGAAATATCACCTAATTTTAAAACAGTTTATACTGCATTATGAAAAGCATTACATGAACCAGTTTTTAAGGTGACTAAAAAACCTGGAAAAAAAGGATTACCAAAAACAGAAAATAAACCATTTAAAAAACAACCACCAAAAGATAAAAAAATACCTACATCAGAAAAAATCAAAAAAGTGGTTAGTAAGCCTAAAAGTACAAAACAAAAGTGACAAACAAAAGTAGATAAAGAAACTGTAAAATGAGAACAAACTGAAGCATTTCCAACAGCTGAAAAACTATTAAAACTAAAACAGACTAGAATAACTGCAGGAAGAATAAAGAGATTATTAGAAAAACAAACTATTCCAAATACAAATGATATTGTAAACTTATTAAAAAACACTGAATTAGAAAGATTACAAGAAGCTACAAATTGGGCAGTTCAAAAAAATATGATAAGTAAAGAACAAGGGGAAATAATGAGTAATGCTTTCAAATCAGTAGCTCCAAAAATAAATAGAGCTCCAACTGGAAAACTTAGTAAATATCAAAGAAATGAACTACTAGATATGCAAGGATATCAAAGTATTTTTAAGCAGACTAAAGATATAAAAATAAATTTATCACAAGTATCAGAAAGTTTAAAAAATATATGAGCAAAACTTCATGTAGTTAATCCTCCTGAATGAAAAAGAGTAAAACTACCTTTTACACTAATGTGAAATAAATCAGCTACATATAGACAGGTATTAGCTCCTATGATAAAAAAATGATTAGAGCAAGGTGCAAAAAGATTTGTAGAACCATTTGCAGGAGCTTGAACATCATATTACTTCGCACCTGAAATGTTTAAAAATTGACTTGAAGAAATGCATATCAATCATTTTGACGATGAAAAATTTGAAGTTATAAAAGCTGTAAAAGAATCAGTATGAGGTTGAGAATGAAAAATGAGAGTACTAGAAGATGTAACTGAAGCATTCAATACAATTATAGATGAAATGTGAGATATACTTGCAGAAATACCTGAGATAAAATCTATTATGGAAGACTATGATGTACAGGTATGAACTAAAGGGTTCAAGGATATGGCAGAAATATTTTTCTATCCACAATATGCAAAACAATTTTTTGAGGAAAGACCTGACACTAAACTATGAATTAAATGAGAGCTATCGTCTACATTTAAAGAATGGCTTATAGAAACAAAAGGAAAAGAAACTTGATTGACATGAGAGAAATTAGACATCTTGATAGACAGTATATTAACTGATCCAAGTGTTTTTGAAACAAGATATCCACAAATTAGTAAACAAATATCAACTATACTTGATAAATATGATAATGTTCAAGTTAATTCATGAGATTATAAAACTTGATTACTTAAGTCTGTAGCAAAACATCTTAGACAAAGATGAGATAGTTGACAAAAAGTAGTATCAGCTTCAGGATGATTTCAAAATGTAATATGAACAAAAGAAAAAATGATAGATTGATTATTAGTTTATAAAAAAACTTTTATTCAACATTGAAAAAATATACATATTTATAAAATGGATTGAAAAGAATTTATCACAAAAATGTGACAAAATTTTAACAATCTTGAAACAATGTTTTATTGAGACCCTCCATATTTAAGAACTACAGGGACATATATAAAACAAACTCCATGATCAGAAAAAGCATTAGGAGAATATGCAGATCCAAGTAAAATACATAAAATCTTCGAACCTATGAAAGATAGTATGATGATGTTTACAAACGATATTGATTGAAAATATTTTGAAGCCTTAGATACAATGCTAGGAGATAGGATGAGCAAAGATATTATAGGATACAGAGAATGAACTACACCAACAAGTCTTGTTACATCTATAGAGCTACAAGTAAAGCCTAAGGATGTATGATTAGAATACTATCAAATATGAAAAGACGCATTTATAAAAGATATGTTCCAATCTCTCAAAAAAAATCTTTTCCCAAAAATAACAGAACAATTAAAAAAACCAATAGCAAAATTAGAACAACATTATATAAAAGTTTTTGAAGAAAAATTTTGAGAATTGAGTAAAATACAAGATCAACTTTTTAAATGAAAAGAAGCCTTTGAAAAACTTAATGAAACATTACCAGGTATAGTAACAGGTAGAGATAAACAAGCTATTCTAAATGAAGCTAAAAAATGGGTAAAACAAAATAAAGTTACAGGTTCAGAATTAGTTAAAATGATTGAAAAAGTAAATAAACTTTGGGTAGATAGAGAACAAAAAATAAAAGAGTTTAGATCAGAACTTAGTAAAACTTTAAAGAGTGATAAAATATATGCTGAAACTAAAAAAGATATAAGAGATTGGTTTGCAGAAAATTATACTGAAAAAAGAATAACATGACCTGAACTTGAAGCCGTGACAATAATAGACAATGTAGCAAATGGAATTGATATTAAACCTGAAGAATGGGAAATATATGAAAAATATTTAAAAGATGAAAAATTCCATAATAAAGTTGAACTAGCTAGAAAAGAAAGTATATATAATCTAGATATAGACCAAATCCAAAAACTAACAGACACATTAAGAAAACAAACTATTGAATGAAAGGACACAATAGCATATAAAGAAAAACAAGAACAACAATTAATTGATAAACATGTACAAACAGGAGCAAAAACTGTAAAATTTACATGAGATAAACCTGCAGATATAAACTATAAAACAAAAGATACTACAATTACTGAAGAAAAATATAAAAGTCAAGATGAGGCAAAAAAGGGATATATACAGAATGTGAAAGATTTATTTAGCAAAACAACTCCTAAAGAAATAAAAGATAAAATAGAGATGTCAGTAATTCCAGTACATTGGATACTAGATGAAAAAATGTGAGTAGCTAGAATGGTATATGATGTTATAGAACAAGGAAGAACAGATTGGCAAATACAATCTAATGAAATTATGGAAAGATATGTAGAATTAACTAAAAAACTTAAATTAGATAAAAAATCTTTTATAAAATTAGCATTACATTGATTATCAAGAAGAAGTGATAATAATTGAGTCCCTAAACTGGTATATGAATTAGATTTTACATGAAAAGATCCAGCAACATGAATAGAAGTAAAAACATACTGAGACATACAATTCCTTATAGAAAAATATAAATGAGATAAATACTTGTCTTCAAAAGAGCAGGAGATGTATGATTTTATGCAAGATACTTTCACTAAGCTTTGAAAAGAAGCTAAAGAAACTGCTCTAGATATAGATAATATGTTTGTAGAAATGCTAGAAGAATATTTTCCTATAAAAGGTAGCCTAAAAGACCAAACATCATCATACTGAACTCCTGATACAGATTTATGATGATCATTAACAAATTGATTATTTAAAAAAATCGAAACTGAAGCATGATTTTTAAAAAAAGCTACCTGAGTAAAATCAAGACCTGAATTAAATGCAGATTTTGTATTCAGATCCAATGTGTACAAGGTTACATATTACAATAATATGCAAAGACCTATTAGAATATTAAGTAGAGTAAAAAATCAAATGGTAAATAGTCTTTGAAACCTATGATATAAATATTTAACAGATTATGTAGATAGACTTGCAAGACAATGAATAGTATGATCAGTAACTCCTGGATGAAGACTTATAGCGCATCAAACAAGAAATGTATCAAAAACTTTTGTATCTGTAAATCCTGCTTCATATATGGTGCAATTCTCTGCATTATTAGAATGAAAGGCTGTGTGAGCAAATATAAATCCATTATCTGTAAAAAATGCTTTCAAAAACAAAAAAATGATTTTTGAAAAATCTAGAATATTAAAAACAAGAGACTATACCCATGTGCATGGTTATGAATGATTATATAAATCAATTATAGATGAAATAACAGATAAAACTATGCTACCAATGGCGATAGTTGATAAACATGTCGGTATGATTATATGGTACTCAATGTATAAACAATCATTAAAATTGGGGAAAGACGAAAAAACAGCTATATTTGAAGCAGACCAATGAGTGAAAAAGACGATAGCAGATCCAAGTTTCTTCTGAAAAAGTCAATATCATGTAGAAAATGAAAGAGGATGGGGAAGTATAACGACTATGTATAATACATTTACATCAAACTTATTTTGAAGCACAGTATATGCATGATGAAGATTTGCAAAATCTAAATATTGAAAATTTGCTAGAAGCCATCAATGGTTATTCGCATTAGTATGATGATTGATAGCAATGTGAGTAGCTCAAGATATTTCTAGAAGATTACTGGGTGGTAAAAAATATCCTGAAGAACTTAATGTAAAAATAAGAGATTACTTAATATGAATGATACCTCAATTAGGATCAATATATGGTTGGAGTAAATATTGAGGAGTATGATCATTAACGGCATTTAATGAAGTAGTTAAATGAGTTATAGAATGAGACATAAGACCATTTTTACATTGACTATGACTATGATTATGAATACCTGGATCACATACTGTGTATAAACTAGAAAAAAACAGATTGCAAAGAAAAAAAGAAAGAGAAAATAAAAAAAATAAAAAAAGAAAATGAGGATGAGATTTCTCTGATTTCTGAGATATAGATTTTTCAGATTTCTGAAATATAAATACAGACTGATTAGAAAACTTAAATTTAGATGAATTTAATTTTTAATAAAAAAGAACTAGAGATTAATCTAGTTCTTTTTTATTATAATATTTAATAAAACTAATATTCATAATATAAATAGTATAAATTTATATTTATCTTCTATAAAAATCCAATATCAAATTAAAAATAATATTCATAACAAATAAATTAAATTTTTCATAGTATTTTATTATATATTATTTTCTAATCTACCCAACATAATATGTTGAGCCTCTTTTACTCAAATTCTCCATTCTTCTATCTCCTGGATACCATATGTAAATTCTCATATAAGCCTCTCTTTTTCTACTTCAGCTATCTCACTACCTTTTTTAACTTTAAGGATGTGACGCTTGAACTGATTATACAGCTCATCGATTTCTATAAGCTTTCAATACTCGTTAATTAGAAATCTTAACTTTTGATTATTGGTCATAATTATATTATTTTATTAATAAAGTTGCTTATATTGTTATCACGAATTGCATAAGCATGTTCAACAGTTATAAAGTCAATCAATTCATTGTATGATAAATTTCATAAATCATACTTTCTTATATCTGAATATGTTTCCAGAATATATTTAGCTATTCATTCAATAAATTCAATATTAGTAAATACTGTTGCTATATCTAAAACTATTTCATATTCTCATTCTCAAAATACAATCATATTAAGATCTGCTCAATCTATTCTTCTTAAAGGGAATTCATTTCATACTATATAATTATAGTGTAAAGAAGCATTAATATATTTTACTAAGTTTGATTTTTTCATAATTTGGTTAGGTTAAATTATAGTAATTTCCATTCTAGGATTTTTTCTGTCTTTTCATCATACAACTGCATGAGCTTCAATTAAATAATCAAAATTATCATCAGGAATACATCAGAAATGAACCATGGCGTCGCAAAAGAATTTATCGACCACAGCAACCACATTCATCAAATCAGACTTGTAAGCCCAAAATAATGTATAGGTAATACCAATAGGAGTCTTAAACTTCTTTCATCTTAGCTGTTCTTCCATTTCTTCCTTATACATAATCTTTAATTGATTACTCAAATGAAACTGCCAGTTGCGATATGAATTTAGGTTCAAAGCACACTTTTTATCTTTCTTAGTCTTTCTAGGGACTATTAAATAAATTGGACTTATGATTTTAGATTCTTTACTGTTCCCCATATTCACACAAAATTATCAAATAAGATTTTATTAGTTCATCAGATGAATTCTGAAAATTCAAATGAGTCATCCTCGTAAAATCTTAACACAAAATTATTATTAATCAAGAAAGAAAAAATTTCAGTACCATCTGTAGGGTATGCTTTTATACTATTTGATACCCTTTCTAGGTAATCAATAACAATAGCAATATTTTCATCTTCAACTTTTAATCTTTCAGAAATTCTTTTATAGGTGGACATACTTCTAAACATATTTTTATAAATTAGGTATTAATATAAAATATCTCAATTTTTCTTTAAGAAAGCTATCCTGTCATCAGGAGCAGTCATCATATACTTATCAAAATTAGACATATCC
>Ga0233412_10000980_pt1 | contig 15648 bp, 16 predicted proteins | sample Na_anoxic_4_MG_FD_180667 | JGI IMG/M metagenome (GOLD analysis project Ga0233412, IMG submission 180667) | Seawater microbial communities from Saanich Inlet, British Columbia, Canada - Na_anoxic_4_MG | ecosystem: Environmental > Aquatic > Marine > Inlet | place: Canada: British Columbia...
CGGAGGAAACCTTGGCCAGGGTGCATATGGCCCCACCATCCACACCTGCAACGTGCCAAACATCCCTCTCCAGCGCTGGGTGAACCTCACTGTGAGCGTCTATGGGCGGTCCCTGGACGTATACCTCGACGGGAAACTCGTGCGAACGTGCGTCCTGGAGAACACGCCCTTCATCGACACGAAGGCAGGCGTATACGTGACTCCGGACGGCGGTTTCGCAGGATGGACATCGAACTTCCAGTACTTCAATGACGCAGTCAACCCGCAGCAGGCATGGAACATATACAAGGACGGATACGGAGGGTCCATGCTCGGGAACCTGTTCAACAAGTATGTTGTGAGAGTGACCTTCCTCAAGGACGGACAGGAGGAGGGTAGTTTAGAGATCTAGAGCTTCGAAATTTATTGTCGGCAGTATATATAGGTATGTTTGACGACTTCGCAAACAATAGATACGTCCAAGGTCCGAAAGAATTCCTCGAGGGGAACAGTATTATATCGAAACTTGCCTTTCTCATCTTCGTCCTAATCATGTTCGTGATCCTGCTGAGAATCGGTGGAGAGGCCATGGGCTGGATGTTCTCGCCTAGCGGCAGTCCGCATCTCCTGGACGGCATGATCGACGCCAAACACCTGATGGTATACCCGCAGGACCCGGCGATCAAAGGGTCTGTGCCGATCCTGCGCTCGAGCAACCAAACGGACGGTCTCGAGTTTACGTGGTCCGTGTGGATATACATCGAAGACCTAATCTACAAGAAAGACGAGTACAAGCACATATTCCACAAGGGAACCATGGATTCGCTGCTACAGCAGTCCTCGGTCGATGGCACCGGCAGCGTCGTTCCCGGGCGAAGCTTCCCGAACAACGCGCCCGGCCTATACATCGCGCCCAACACGAACGACCTCGTGGTCGTCATGAACACCTTCGAGAACCCCAACGAGACTGTGATCGTCCCGGACATCCCCCTGAACAAATGGGTCAACGTCATTATCCGGTGCGACGACACGACGCTCGACGTGTACATCAACGGGACGATCATAAAACGCCACCAGCTGAGCGGCGTCCCGCGACAGAACTACGACGACGTGTACGCGGCTGCCAACGGCGGCTTCTCCGGCTATATATCGAACCTCTGGTACCACAACTACGCCCTGGGGACAAACGCCATCGAGTCAATCGTCGACAATGGGCCAAACCTTCGTATGAAGGGACAGGACATGCTACAGTCCGAGCCCTACTACCTCTCGCTTCGTTGGTTCTTCACAGGAACAGGCGACGAGTATTTCCCCACGTCGTACAAAGACGCGGGGATGCAGAGGATAGACGCGTCAAAACCCGCGGACTACGGCCTACCCTAGTCCCGCTGGCTCGCAAACAGTATCATATAATAATATTTTGGACTATTATATGAACGGACCCAGCAGGCAGCAGGGGAACTGCAGCGGATCGATTCAGTTCATTCGACGTTTCGCCCTCCGGCCGAGATGGCTCACCAGGGCAACAGGACAGTGCATTCCCTGCGACTACGCGCCTGGCCAGGGTTGTTCCTTCACCCAAGAACAGCTCGACATGCGCAGAAAGGCCGAGGTCCTGCAGTACAAGAACAACGCAAGCTTTACCGGCGCCATGACCAAGGCGGAGAAATACTCTATGATAGCGAGAAGAAAAGGGCCGAACCAGAAAACATACGGCACACAGACGCAGACTCTAACCAACCCTAACGCGCTCAACCCACAATCCACAAACCCCGGGGCGCTTCCGGTGCGCCTGGCCTACAACGCACTCAACCCCATGCCCTCAGCGTTCGTGCCTACCGACAGACGGAACTGCCCCAGGATCGACACATCCACGCACGGTAGCGACGTGCCCGGCCCTGCCATGGAGCTATACATGGACGAGGACGTGCCGCTGACGAACTATGTGGTCAGGCGGAACTATGCGGGAAACCACTCAGCGTCAAGATTCGTGTTCAAGCCCGCCAGCTACCCGCCTACAGGCGGCACGTACTTCATCCCATCGACAGACTAGACTTACTCGCGCAGCGTGGGCTCTACGCAGATCGCCTTGCTCGAGAAAACCTCACCCGAGGTGCACTCGTCGTTGACCCCGACCCTAACGCAGCTCCTGAAGCCACGGTCCTCCCCTACGAAGCACCAGCCGGCCTTCCCAGCGCCCTTGCTTTGCTGCACCGTGCTACCAGAGTCGTCGGGGACGACATCGTCGTCGCGTTTTTTCTTTCGTGGTTTGTCCACGGCATCGGCAAGGTTTTCGTTTTCCTGTCTGCGCCGCGCCTCGTCGTCGCCCGAGTCCTTCCCGCCGAGCACGTCCTCGACTTCGTCTATGGCGTCTATGGTCACGTCCCTGGCCGCGTCGACGGCCTCCTTGCTGCCGGTCGCGGCGTTGTCCGTCGTCTTCTTGAGAAGGTCGCCGACGCCCATACCAATACTGCCGAACAACGTCTTTCCAACGCCACCGACGACGTCGAGGCCCTCCCCCGACATTTTGAGGACGTTGAACCCCATGAATAGCAGGATCATCACTACCACGAGGATCTTCTTGAAGGAAAAGTCGAACCAGCCGCTGGCCTGATCCGGCACAGCGGGCGCGGCGCTGGGGAGAGGCGGGGGAATGGCGGGAGGAGGGGGCGGCTGGTTGCTCTGTGCGGTGAAAGGATTGATGGAACTGAGCCAGCTCGACGCCGGGGGCGCCTGTGCCGCGACCCTCTGCGGCGTTCTGGTCACTACATTATCGTTACTCAGGCTCATTTATATAGATGTCGACAGAAAAAGTTAGCTCCAAATGCGAATTTATTTCTTACCTAGATATATATGAAACTGACGACAGCCCCTAAATGTCCGGAACATTTCAGGTTGAACAAGGACAGCTGTCGTTGCACCATCAGCGAGGCGCGTTTAGAAAAACTCATGGGACGCAAGAAGACCGCGAAACGAAAGAAATCGACAAAGCCCCGGAAGGCCGCGAAGCGACGGGACCGCCTACCTAAAGTCAAGATCGCGCCGGACGGAGCGTCTGGGCGCTGCCCCAGAGGAATGTTCTACAACAAGGCATACCAGATGTGCGAGCTGAACGTGCTTCGCCCGCAGAAGACCAAGAAAAACCGAAAGGCCTTGGCCAAACCCAAGAAGCGGCGAATTAACATTGGTGCGGCCCTGGCCCCTGACAGCGTGTCCATCCGCCTGGATTCCCCAAAGAAGCGCGCCAAGCCGAGGACGAACCGGTCCAAGACCGCCAGGCCTAAGACCGCCAGGCCTAAGACCGCCAGGCCTAAGACCGCCAGGCCTAAGACCACCAAGTCCAAGAAGAGCAAGCCAAGGACGAACCGGTCGAAAACCCGCAAGGTGCAGATCATCGACAACAAAACGCCTCGTATGGACCGTATCCTCGGCAAATTCTACCAGAAGCAGGCCGTGGAGACTGGCTCTGCAAAACCTGTGACGGCGAAAAAGGCACTGAAGAACCTAGACAAGATTGTCTCCTTCTCGCCCGAGATCAACCAGCAGCTCGTCCAGATGAAGTCGGTCGCCCGAAACACGTTTGACGACTGTGAAACTTTCGGCACGAACAGCCCCAGGATACGCGTCAAGGACGGGCAATGCCTGCCGTTCGACAGCGCCGGTGCCCAGGAGTTCTTGCTGGCCAACCTGTCGTCCAAGGCCAAGATTGACTGCAGTCGGGTAATAGCTCCCAAACAGGTCGCATCAAACTGTTGGTTCAACACCATGTTCATGTCGTTCTTCGTGAGTGACAAGGGGCGGAAATTCTTCCGGTTCTTCAGGCAGCTGATGATACAAGGCGTGAACTCGAAGGGCGTGCCTCTGGCGAAGAACCTACGAATCGCGTTCTTCCAGCTCAATATGGCTGTTGAAGCGGTCCTGGGAAGCCAGGCAGGGAACGACGATGCGGTAGCCAGGAAGATGGCACTGAACATGAACACCAACGTGATAATCCAGAAGATATACAGCGCGATTCCGCCCGCATACAGACAAGGCATATACCGAAAGAACCAGGCCGGGAACCACCTGACGTACTACGAGGCAATCATACGATACCTGGGGGGCGACTCGGTCAGGATGCTTACGGTCGACCGCGGCGCCGGCGAGCGCTGGGGCAGGAACTGGGAGGACGCGCTGAGGGCCGCGATGGCCGCCGGACCGGACGACGGCCTCCCCGACGTGATAGTTTTTGAGTTTCACGACGAGGAAGGCGATCCAAGGCGGACGTTCGAGCCCGTGAGGCGGTCAAACAAGCCGACCAAGTTTACGACAGCGAGCGGTGGGCAAGAGGCCGACTACGTCCTAGACTCGTGCATCATCCGGGACACCGAGAAGGACCACTTCGCTTCCCTGCTCACATGCAACAAGAGGCAATTCGGGTTCGACGGTATAAGCTTCGGGCGCCTCAACCCTTTTGCGTGGAAGGGACTCATCAACACGAGCAAGAGATGGAAGTTCGCCGGATCGGACACCGACTGGAACTTCAGGGATGGCTATCAGTTGCTATTCTACTACAGGTCCTAGTCCTGCGTGAAGGGCATGCTGGTTTACTATTTCCATCTTTTGTATGGTCTTGTCGAGGCCGCTCTGCTTGGCGTTCGCGAACAGATAGTCCGTGTTGGGCGAGTCCTCTCCTTTCTTAATCTGCCTATATATTGCATCTATGTTCGAGACGATCTTCTCGACTTCGCCTTTGCTCGGTATCATACTAACACCAAGGTCGAGTCTGTCGGTCAGCACACTGATGGCAAAGTATATGAGGAACCGGCGTTTCTTGATACACGGTGTCTTGTAGCGTATGCAGAAAAGCGCGAGTATGGCGTCGACGATGCGACGCACGGGACCGTCTTTGCCCGCCAGGTCGAGTATGATCTCCCAAAATATCCATATGCTGTCCATCTGGAACTTTCCCTCGACCGGCGCAAACGACCTCCTCTCGCATCTGCATAGTTCCTTCTTCCGCCTGCACCTGCTGTCGAACTCGATTATCCACTCTACCCAGTAGCACGCCTTCAGTGGGTCCCTTACGTCCGGAGATATGCTGTAGGCGAACTCGTTCACGGTTATGAATATCTCCTTTGGGTCTTCGGCAAGGAAATAGCTCTGCGCAAACGTCATGTCCGGAGCCTTCAGCCTTCGCGAAAGCTTGCTTATGTCGAACGCCTCCGCCGTGTCGATCGGTGCGGTCCCGAGTCGGTTCTTTTTATTGGAAAAGCACAGCACGCACACCATTTCACAGAAAAGCTTTCGTATGCCGGGGTTGTTCCTCATAGCCAGCTCATTGCCCACGTATCCCCCACCGACGATCTCGCGGAAATGTTGGTACCGCGCCATGACGTACAGAGGCAGCTTCGGGTTGGCCAGATGTATGTTCTTTCCCAGGAGCAGAAGGATCGTCTCCCACAAGTCCACATAGTGCCCGGCGCAAACCAGCTCGGCGCACCAGTTACATGCCGACTCAATCTTTTCCTCGAGGATATTATTTAGCAGCTCGCGCTTAACCTCGGTCTTCTTGTACTTGGAAAAGGTAACGCCCTTGAAGTCCTTCGATAGTCTCGTGTCGTTGATGTCGGTATCGTTCATATACTTAGGATACAGACAAAAATTATAGCACTAATACATATAGGCAATGCAGGTAAGCAAGACGATCGCCAGACTTTACAAGAAAAACACAATGTGGACAAACGTGATACTGCTTATGTTCACAGTCATACTCGCACGGTGCGTCCTCAACGGGCTCACGCCGGCGAGAGAAGGATTCCTGCACAGCGACCGATACGCGATCGAGGAAGGCTTGGTGGTCTTTGACGATTTCTATGCCGGGTACTATGATAAGCTCGCGTTCAACAACTCGAAAAACGTCTTCGAGATGGAGGAGATTACGACTCTCACGGACCTGTCTAGGCACAGCAAGGTCCTGGACATCGGCTCGGGGACCGGCCACCACGTCGCGCTGCTCGCGGAGCATGGCATACCCGTCGTCGGGATGGACAGCTCGAAAGCCATGGTAGCCTACGCCGAGAGGACGTATCCTGGTCTCAACTTCGAGCTGGGAAGCGCCCTAGATTCAGGCGCTTACCCAGCCGGGTCGTTCACGCACATCCTCTGCCTCCAGTTCACGCTTTACTACATGAAGGACAAGGAGAGATTTTTCAGGAACTGCATGAGATGGCTCATGCCTGGAGGTTATCTGGCAATTCACCTCGTGGACAGAAAGAGGTTCAATCCCGTCATGCCGAACGGCATGGCCGACTTTAGCCAGAGACATGCCGAGGCCGGAAGGTACAGCAAGACGATCATCCGGCTCAAGGACTACGACTATGTCAGCAACTTCCTCCAGGACCAGAACGAACCGGATGTGTATCTTCTCAAGGAGAAGTTCACCGACAAAGCGGGGAACGTTAGAGAAAACGAACATACCATGCACATGAACACACAGAAACACATCCTTGGCCTCGCCAAGCGTGAAGGTTTCATTCTTCTCGGCCAGATAGACATGTCCCCGATACAGTACAACTACCAGTACGTATACATACTGCAGAAGCCCAACTAGCAACCTGTGAGATGCAAGTAGAATATTATTATAAGGACAATATTCTATGCTGGGACAGGCCGTGTACGGCGTCGTGGCCCTAGTGGTCCTGGTGTATTTGGTGCGCGCGGCCTACATCAAGGTCACGCATCCTTTCTGGTCCAGACTGCCCATACACCACTCGTACAACATCCTCAACCGCGTCCGGCCCCCGGGCGTGATCGCAGACGAGCCTGCGGAGAGACTGAGATGGGTTAACGACACAAACATCAAGACTGTCCGCTGCGACAGGCTCTCCAAAGAGCAAAAGGAGAACATCGTGCGCTTCCTAGAAGATAACACCGCGACGCGGAGCAGCGTATCCTACAAGCCTACCACCAGAAGCGTGTTTTCCTACTACAACGCCCACAGTCAGCCGGCGTTTGTGAGCATGTATCGCGAGAAACACCACGGGTCGTTCCCTGACGACACCATCAACCCTACGCTGGGAATAATCATGTCGCGTCCTCTCACCGTGCGGATCTGCGGCGAGAGACTGTCGACCCACCTCGTGGAGAATCTAGTCCTGGGGAAGGGCCGAGGCAGGGACGCCGACGAGATCGCGCCAGAGCTGATCTACACGACCGTGTATAGGCAGCCAGAGAGCAGAACCTGCATGTTTGTGCGCAGGGGGAAACTGGGGATACCGGTCGAGACGCTAACGAGCTATAAAGTGCTCTTCTTCTCGACTCTGGGCTGGGAAAACCGCCGCTCGCTCCCGGCTAGCCACCAGGTAAAGGCGATGGACGTGAAGAGTCTCTTCACCGTAAGGGAGGCCCTGCGGGACAGTGTGCTGGGAAGGTTCAAGTGCGTGGCCATGCCTGCGTGGGACAACATCAGCGAGCTCGTTGCGACGAGAAATCTGTTCATATACACCCTCAGCAGCAACGGGACCACGCTTGCGCTATACCTCTTCAAGGATCCTGCCACTGTCCAGTCCGGGGGCAGGGTCATAGAGTGCATCGGCTCCGCCAACCTCTGTGGGAGCGCAGGCCTGTTCGCGTCCGGATTCAACGACGTCCTGCGGGACTTCAGACAGAGCCACGGAAACGTTCTCGTGCACAGAGTGGCGGACTCGGCGACCCTCATCGACGCGATCCAGGTGAAGCACCGGGCTCGCGACGCGACCGACCATCATGTTTTCCTCTACAACTACGTGCATCCACGCGTAACGAGCGGAGAGTGCCTTATGATCTACTAGCGCGTATACTTGCCCACCTTTGTGAATGAATCGACCACGAAGATGACGAAAATGCCGAGGAAGATGTAGAGAATGAGTTCCTCCGTGAGGTTGTTGGTCCTCTCGTTCTGCTGCTCCTCGAGTAGATGAATCATGTAGTTGAGCTTCTTCAGGAGAGCCCTGTTCTCGGCATTCGAGATCTCCACCGGTGACTCCTGGACGTTCTGGCGCAGCCTGTCTTGGGCAGTCATCTGTGACTGTGCGAGCAGCGGTGACCACTGCTGGTGGGTAGCAAGGTATTGCTGGTATGCTTTCTCTGCGTAGCCATTCTCGTCGTTCCCCGCCCCGAGGGTCTTGTACTCGTGCTCAGAAACCGCACCGTCGGCGTCATCGGCGCGGCCCGCGGCGGACGAATGTGGCTTTGGCGGGAAGTCTGGCAGGCCGCTTTCGTCTAAAGATTCGTAGATTTCGGTGGTGAGGGGCTGGGACGGTTCTGCTTCCAGGTCACTTTTAGCTAAACGCCGCTTGAGCGTTCGGTTCTTCTTGCCGCTACCTGCGGTCCCCTGCGGAGGTCCATCTCCTGGCTTGACAGACCCTTTATCGACATCATAATCAGAGATAATCTGTGACAGATTGAACATTCTTACTAAAAAATGAGATAAAATTTTGTCGAACGCTACATGAAATAAAAATCTCCTACAATGGTATAAGAGATGGGCGACTACACCATAGAAATCATAGTGTTTGTCATTATCGTGCTGGTCGTAGCGAGCAAGCCGTATGGCGCCATGCAGGCAGCAGAGTCTATTCTAGGAAAGTTCGTCTTGCTCGCGGTTGTGGTGATGTTGGCTCTCAAGAGTACTATCGCCGGCCTTCTCGGGGCGTTGCTGCTGATTGTGCTGTCGGAGGGAATGCGCGAAGGACTCGCAAACAACGGGGGAAAAAACAAAAAGAACAAGAAGGAGGCGAAGGAGGAGAAAGCCAAGAAAGACGGCGAGAACGCGGGGAAAGGCGAGGCGGCAAAGGGCGCGGCCGGGGGAAAGAAAGCAAAGGCCCAGGGGAAGAAGGCGGACAAGAAGCCCCCAGCAACTAAAGCCGATCAGCTGGGCATAACTGAAACCATGGAAAAGCTGCAGAAGCTCGCAGCCATAACTAACAAACTCTCCTAAATGTCCACCGTGAGAAGCTCGACCCGCGGTTCCTTGTCCAGCACGACGTGTCTCAGGACCCTGTAGTGTGTGGTGCTGAGACCGGACCGCCGGATGATATCTATCTTCTTCTCGTGGTCAGCGGCGTCGAAGTAGTGGTGGAGAAGCGCGTTCTGGTGGCTCCCCCCAGGGAAGGGGCCGGGGAGAGGTTTGCTCTCGGGTGCGGGGGCAAGGCGAAACATCCAGTCGCGATGCCGGCTGTCCGGGCTGCACACGACCTTGCACTGCACCCCCGCCATGTCGGCCCTTTCTCTCAGGGCTAGATCCTCCCACCCCCATCCCCAGTAGTTCGTAGGAAACCCGTTCATTCTCTCGAACGATGATTGCGTCAACTTCGTGACTCCTCCAAGGGTGTACGGAACGGTGTATATGCCCACCGCCTCCGCGCCCCGTGCGGCACCCGCGTAACAATTGGCGACCGTGGGTTCCAGTGGAAGCGTGTCCACGTCCTGAAGAATCACCGTGTCGCCGGCCTCCTTAACAAACTCCTTCACTCCCACGTTCAGCAGGAGACCGCGGTTGAACGGCTTTGTGTTCCCCTGCTCGACGACGACGATCTTGAAGTCGCCTAGATGTTCCTTGAACAAGGGCAGACACTCACAAAGAAACTGACGTAGGTTGTCCTCGCGCGAGCGGTAGGGTATTACTATGTAGAGCATTTAACCATAACAGCGATAAGTTTTTTGTCATTATAATGTATAGTGATGGCAAAAAAGCAAGCATCGCTCACCGACAACCTTGTCTACTACTACGGTGCACTAAACAATAACAAGTTTTTCGCCGGGGTCGTGATGCTCGTTATGAACATTGGTGCGAAGTATGCGTCGATCGAGTTTAGTAAGACACAAGAACAATACCTCAGGAACATATTCAGCAAGCAGATACTCATCTTCGCGACGGCATGGGTGGCTACGCACGACATCATAATATCGATCCTCCTAACGGCGGCGTTTGTCATTCTGTCTGACTTCCTCATCAATCCCGACAGTAGCCTCTGCGTCTTGCCGGACAAATACAAGGCCATGCACCGCGTCCTCGAGAGCGAGGCCGACGGAATGGTGGGAGAGGCCGAGATCAAAAAGGCCAGGGAGACGCTGGAGAAAGCACGCAAGCAGCAGCAGCGCATGGACTTCATCGAGCGTATGGTGTGATCGTGGCCAGCCGCACATAAAATATATTATACTAGTACAGATATGTCCAGCAGCGACCAGAGACTAAAGATGCTACAAATCAAGCTAGACGTTAACATGAAGGACCACCGAACGATGGTGTATGCGCCGTACATGACCATCCCCGGCCAAGGCGCCACGGGCGTGTACTTTATGCCGACGATACCTCTCGGGAGATCAGGTATCGCAGAAGCGCTCGAGGCAATTAACAAGACGAAACCAAGTCGCGACGACATCATACGTGTGTTTTTTAGCAAGGCCGAGATGGTGGCAGTTATCGGCAAGATGGCCGAGATAGCCCGCTCCAAGGGCACTCCCCTGTTTCCCAGGCAGTTCACAAGTGAAAGCGACCTCATCGGCGGCACGGTCGCGAAGGCCGATGCATCCAACCGTTTTGTGTTCAAGGGTAAGGACGGGCGGGTCCTGCGGCTCTCGGCGGTCTCCGCCGCGCTGCAGGACGCGGACGGAGTGAAGGTTCGCAGCATGAAAGTAAGAGCCGTCAGGGCTGCGGACTACAAATACGGATCGACCATACTCGTATCGAACCAGGAGTTTGGCTCGCCGAACAAGGACGCGGTCGTCTTCAAGTTCAAAAACAGCGTGAGGCCCCTGACCATCAGCCAGGCCGCCGAGCGAGGGATCGTGCGAAGAAACATAGCCGTGATAGCGGAGCTTCTGTTCGGCTCGGGCCAAAAATTCTACTACAAGGGCAACCCACGGTTCGACTACGACATATTCTCCTACTCGATCGACAAGTCGCCTCGCACGCCAGGGCAGGTGTGGGACCTGGGCACGGATGGCAACACCTTCGCTGTCACAGTGCGGCTTCGTATAAGTCCGCTGGCCAGGGTTCTTGACAAGCAAATGGCGCAGAAGATGAACCAGGTGCAAGGATGCGAGCTCACGCGTGCCGCGATAGTGCGCCAGTGGCATGAGCTGAACCAGCGCTCCGTGCCTCCTGGGCTCGACTCTGCGGGCCTAGTGGACCCGCCAGACATACCGCAGTCGCGGCAGTTCCGGACCTCGACAGCGCTACCCGGAAGGACCGGTCGGGACATGAACCGCGCCATCGGCCCTCCCAGGCCCACTGCACGGTACGCCGGCGGCGCAAAGACTAGGAAGAGACGGGCGTCCGGGCGACAGTCCCGCCGTCATCAAAGATAAAGCTCCAGAGGAATATCGTGGGTGAGCTTCTCCGCCGCTATCTGCCGGCAGAAATATACGTGCATGATGTGCTGCTTCTTCGTGATCACGTCTTTCATCTCCCGATAGAGTCTAGTAAGATGCACTGCCGGCGACCACCTACCGTCGCACAGCAGCGAGTCGCAGCAGAAGCACCGAGGGTAGCCGATCTCCTGCCCGATGCGGCGAAAGCGATCCATCGACCTGCCGACGAGACGATAGTAGTCCTTGCCGTTTATAAGGGTATTGACCGGAGAGGTGAAAGGGTAGCGGCTGCCTACTTCAAACACGACCTCGAGGTCGAACAGCATGATGCGCATGAGGCACGTCGTCACGCCTGTGGCGTCGTTGTGGCGCGACGACACATTCACTGGCCCGCAGTAGCTCACGAGCTCCATCACCTCGTGGCCAATGCGTTTCCTGTTATAGCTCATGTTAAATACAGCTTATAAAATTGTGTTTAACATACTTTTCTACATATTTGGGGGCTTGCACGCCGGCATAAGCTGGGGAACGATGCCTGGCTCAGCCAGCAGCGCGCAAAGAGGCTTTGAAGACTGCCATATGTTGATGCCGACAAGGCCGTTGCCCGAGACCTGACTCTGGAACTCATTGATGTAGCAGCTGTTGTTCCCACCGACGGCCATGCCCAGGATGAGCTTGTCCTTATGTGGTCCCATTGCATCTATCCACATCGTGAGCCGTTGCTGGGTGACGCCGGGGTTATTGCACGCCTGTAGACCCCATCCGTAGTCCGTCATGCCTTCGCCGTAAAACATGACAGCAAGCTTGTAATCGCGCGTTGGGTCACTATCGACCAGATCTATAAACTGCGTGGCATAACTCGTGTCGTCACTCCCCATCACGGAAAACTGGACGGCAAGAGTTTTGTCGATGCCGGCCTCGACTGCCGTCACAACATCTGTAGTCAACGAGCCGACCAGGTCCTGCCCTAGAAGGTTAAGGCCCTCCATATCGAAGTCGAGCCCGTCGAACTTGAACCCGTCTTTGTACGTGGCCACGAGATCCTGGGGGTTCACATGGACGGGCTCGGGGAGTTCCACGAGGGATTCCCCGACCGCACCGACGCCTCCGAGCGTGATGTACAACGTGGCTGGTCCGTTTATGGCCCTGATCTTGTCGTATTCCGTCTTGCCCACCGGTCGTGGGTGGCCAGCGCCGTCGATCTTAGGGACACCAGGCCGGCAGTCCGGGGCGGGATTGCAGGTTGTCTCGAATGCGCCGATATACAGTCTATCCAGCCCTCCAGGCGTCATTGTGGAATCCCATGCGTTGAGGTTAGTCGCCCACACCCCATACGAGACTGGGGGAGGGGGGATCGCGAAGTCCTGCAGCAAGGTGCCTCTAGGCTGCTTGGCGTGAGCCTGCCCTGAGGTGGCCGACTGGTGGCGGTCCGTCGCGTGAATTCCCACGTGCCCATCCCGAGCGTTGAGCCTATTGGGACACCAGCCAACTCCATCAGCATTCGGTGCAAACTGCGTGTTCTTCACATTGCCCACGCCTCCAAGCTGGTTGATGCAAAACACCCTATATCTCCCCGGCGCGCTGCCGCCGGCCTTGCTCCGGTATATCCTATAAGGGGTCCGCAGTCCCGTCGCGGGCGGCAGCCCCTGGAGTTTGTCGCCGTACTGGATTTGGTTTACGTTTGCATTGCCGTACAGCTTTGTCGTCGAACCTGCCAGGCCTGCTCCCATGGTCCTGAGATATCCCATGCCGTGTATACATATACGCAACAAATTACTCGCAGGGCAACCTAAAATAGTTTTTCAGCCAGGTCGTGTTTTGACTTCTGGTCTGACAGAACCGAGTCACATGGCGACGGGTCAAGATCCGCGAAGCAGTTGCTCATCCCAGCGCTCGTGCAGTCCTCCTTCGTGGCGCAGGCCTTGTGGCAGTTGGTGTTGGCGTCGCTCCAGTCGCTGCCGCACCGGGTGGTGGGCTTGCTGGGACCCGGGGGTGCGGGAGGGCCGGGAGGGCTGGGAGGAACCGGACCTGGGTCAGTGCCAACGAGCATTGCCGCGAGGCCGTTGAGCACCGCAGGTCCATTCTTCGACGTCGCCGCGGATACGGACTGATATGTGAGTATAATCTCGTTCTTCTTCCACCCCGCACTCTCCCATCTCTCCAGCCACCCCTTTATGTCGCTGATACCTTTGCTGTCGTAAGTAGTGTTGCCGTAATACAGCATAGGCGCCAAGAAGTCGAACGCCTTGCACTTGTCCCGGCTCGGTATAGACCCTGCGTCGAGATCCCCGAGAGGGCACAAAATGTACTTCAGCGGTGCGCTGACTTTCTCTTTAAGCTTCGGGATGACGTTGTTGGACAGGTCGCTCACGGTGTCTGCCAACTGGCCCCCGTAACACCCTTCCGCGTCAAAGCATATACCCGCTGGTTTGTTGTCGTTGACCCACTTGGCAGCTGCGTCGATGAAATCTTCTCCCGAGCAGTCACCGGCCGCTCCTACACCGTCGCCGCCAAGGGTGAGAAAAGTGTTCGAGGTGCCTTTGACGTCCGGGTTCGGCAGCACCGACGGATCGCCCTGGAAGCCGCCGGGAAGAAGGGTGTTCACCGTGGCATCGGTCCCCCAGAGAGAAGGATTGCTGTATGCAGCCAGGACCCATCCTCCGATCATCTTGCCCCCGGTCTCCTTGCCTTTGAGAGCCTCTTTGATGAGGGCGATATTGGTCGTATTATCCCCGCTGGAAGGCGCCGGCCATCCAAGCAGGCCTGCGTAGCCGGCCGAGCTCGCGAAGCCCTCGACGCTGGTCGGCCTGTGGAAAAGCATTGCGACTATTATGAGGACGAGACCAACCATGCAGAAATACTTCATACTCTGCTTCATTTATATACTTGGTCGACAAAATTTTAATGAAGCCCGAGGCAGTTTCGCTTAAATGACTGGACCAGGTCCTCGGGGATGCGGTCGAAATCGACCAGCGTGGTGTTCGCATCAAATGCCTTCCTGATCTCCGGGTCCATAAGCTTGGCGTCCAGGGCGGAGCTGCTCTCGATGAGCTTTATGGCTGTCTTTGCTCCGCACCCCCTGAATATAGGTGGTATGTTGTCGCTCTTGTCCCCCATAAGGATTTTGTGCATGAGGTCCTTGGACGGGTCCTTGAGGCTGCTCTTCATGTCGGTAAGTTTCGAAAACTTGAGGTTGTACAGATGGACTCTCTCGTGGGCCAGCTGCAGATAGTCCATATCGCCCGTGATGATGTAGATCTCGGCGTCTGGATACGTGGCCATGATATGCCTGGTGGTGATGGCGATGCAGTCGTCCGCCTCCAGTCCCTCGTGTCCCAGAGTGACAGGGAACCCCCCTTTGGCGAACATGTCTTCAGCGTAGGCGGCCGCGAAGAAGGGGGCACACTCTGCGTTGCTTGCTCGCGTGCTCTTGTATTCTGGATACAGCTTGTTCCGCCATATCTCTCCTCGAGGGCAGTCCTTTCCCACGAAATTTATGCTCTCCGCGATCTTCAGCTTCTTCGGTATCTCCTTCAGCTTGCTTGTGAACGTCCTGTTGAACGCCTCCACGAATATCTCGTTCGCGGCTGGATCACCAAGCTCATCGTGAGGATGGGCGTTCTTCCACCAGAGCCTCAGTGCGTGGAACCGGTAGAACAGGTAATAGCTCCCGTCGACGAGGATAAACTTCATTATGATATACGATAACTTACTTCCTCTATATCAATTTTAAATCCGCACCATACAAAAAAAAGGGTCGAAAAAGTTTACCTATGTTATCTCGGACTGTTTTCTGATAATTTCGAGAAATTTTCGAGAGAGAGAGAGAAATTCAGGACATAGGGTGGGCATAAAACCTCAAAAAATGGTTCCCCCCATCATGGGGGGATTTTTTCTGTGGATGCCTGGATGCCCATGGGGGGCCGAAAAAAAAGCACTATGAAAAAGGCACCACAAAACTCGCCGAGAATGTTCCTGCTACTTTTCGGTTACCCAAAAATGGTAACTTTTGGGGATTTTTTATCCCCTCGTTTTTCGAGGGTCAAATAGGGTAAGTGATGGTCTCTGGGAACGGCCCATGTCCTCACGATTTTGTTACTGTCAGTCACAAAATGGTAAAAAATGGTAAAAAAGTAGCAGAGATTATTCTTCCACTGCAAGGACAACGTTGTTCGCTGACGCTGGATGCTCTGTCTCAGTGGCAGAGCAATCGTTGTTTTTGAACGCGTCAGCTACGGCGTCTTTTATTGCGTCTTTGTCGGCGCCGGAGGCCCGGGCTTCGGCCGTGCGCTTCCGGCGGTGCGCGAACCTCTTCGGTGCGTCCCCCCGCTCGCT
>Ga0233412_10000981_pt1 | contig 15640 bp, 13 predicted proteins | sample Na_anoxic_4_MG_FD_180667 | JGI IMG/M metagenome (GOLD analysis project Ga0233412, IMG submission 180667) | Seawater microbial communities from Saanich Inlet, British Columbia, Canada - Na_anoxic_4_MG | ecosystem: Environmental > Aquatic > Marine > Inlet | place: Canada: British Columbia...
CAGCGCGTCAGAGTCTGACTGAGGAAATGAAAGTATTACTTGCCGATTATCAGCCGGCACCGGGTGACACGACGGTTGGTGGCATTCCGGTAGACAGTGAATATATTATTTTTGTTATCGATTCGTCAGGCAGTATGAAGGCTGGTGCATGGCGTACCGTCGTTGACAGGGTCGATGAAACCCTGAAGGTTTATCCCAATATTAAGGGTATACAGGTAATCGATACCGATGGTTATTACCTTGATGAAAAATATGCCGGACGCTGGATACCGGATACACCTAGTAGCAGGCGGCGCATTCTGAGTGGGGTCAAGAATATGCGCCAGGCACGTAACTCAAGTCCGCGTCGTGGCGTACAAAAAGCAATTGAGAAGTTCTATGAGCCGGGGTTGAAGATCAGTATTTTCATATTCGGTGATGATTTCGATGAAGATCGAACCACAATTGAGCAAATAGCAAGTTTCATTGACGGTATCAATCCATCAGACGAGTTTGGCAATCGCCTGGTACGTATTCATGCTGTCGCATTTCCCGTACACATTAATCAGTTTAATTATCGCTTTATTCGCTTCTCACAATTGATGCGCACTTTGTGCGAACGCAATGGTGGAACATTTATTGCCCTAACGGAGTCTGTTGGTGGCGGTGGATTTCGAATTCAGATTGGTGCGCGACAATCTGCAGGAACGCCGGGTGGCTGAAGTAGCTGAATTGGCAGCCAGGCATTGTGCGCCCTGTGAAAGCGGGGCGACACCACTTGAGACTGATGCCATTGCATTGCTGATGCCCGCCCTGCATGGTGACTGGGCGCTCGCGGCAGACGGTAAATCCATCCTGCGCACGTTGGCATTCGCCGCTTACCCTCAGACAATTTCATTCGTCAATGCTGTCGCCCGGATTGCGGAACAAGAGGGGCACCACCCGGACCTGATCGTGCTCTATGGCCAGGTAGATATTCTATATACGACGCATTCAATCAGCGGATTATCTGAAAATGACTTTATCTGTGCGGCGAAGATTGATCATCTGTAATATAGCAGGTCAAATTTGTTGATCTGCTATTGGCTGTAGGAGCGGCTTTAGCCGCGATTTCCTGCCATGGCATCTGATCGCGGCTAAAGCCGCTCCTACAGGTAAAAAATATAATTCTGGGGAATCCATCGATGAGTCGCGACATGGCTGTCCGCAATCCACGCACCGGGGAAAACGATTATTCAATTCATCCGCTTGATGCCGGGGAGGTCGGACTAATTACCGACGGACTGCGTGCCGCACAGCCTGCCTGGCTTGAAATCGGCGTAGAGCGCCGTTGCGAGATTGTCCGGGCCTGGGCTGATTCTCTGCTGGCTAAGCCCGATGCGGTCCTTGATGCGTTGTCGATCGATACCGGTCGGCATCTGCTGGCGCTGATTGAAATTCGTTCTCTTGACGGCATCGTTGCCGGCTGGAGTGCGACTGCGCCGGGATTACTGGCTGATCATGGCGAACGACCCTCGCTGACAGACGGTGTCGGCATTCGTGATCAACTCGTGCCGTATGAACTCATCGGCGTCATCAGTCCGTGGAATTTCCCGGTACTGTTGTCAATACTGGACTCGATACCGGCGCTGATTGCCGGCTGCAGCGTAATCGTCAAACCGAGTGAAGTGACACCACGATTTATCAGGCCGATGAATGAGTCATTGGCGGCATTCCCGGAGCTGGCGGCTGTGTTTAGCTGGGTCGAAGGCGACGGTGGTACTGGTGCTGCGATGATCGACAACGTCGATGCGATTGCATTCACCGGCAGCGTCGCAACCGGGCGAATCGTGGCCGAGGGTTGTGCACGTAACTTCATCCCTTCTTTTCTTGAATTGGGCGGTAAGGATCCTGCGATTGTTTTACCGTCTGCCGAACATGAAAAAGCGGCGCGTATTGTGTTGCGGTCTTCGGTGCAGGCGACCGGGCAGGCTTGCCAGTCACTCGAGCGGGTGTACGTGCAGGAAGACCGATACGATGCGTTTGTCGAGGTGCTGGTCGAGATGGCCGAGCAGGTCGAACTGAATTATCCTGATATTCGCAAAGGGCAAATCGGCCCGTTGATATTCTCAAAGCAGGCCGAGATTATCGCCACGCATATCGATGATGCGGTACAAAAGGGCGCCAAAATTCGTTGCGGCGGCAAGGTTGAGAGTCATGGTGGCGGCACGTGGATTCGCCCGACAGTGCTGACTGGCGTCGATCATTCGATGCAGGTCATGACCGAGGAGACCTTCGGCCCGGTGATTCCGGTCATGCCCTATAAGGATGTCGAAGCGGCGATCAAGCTGGCTAATGATTCACAGTACGGTTTGTCCGCATCCGTGATTGGCCCTGATGTTGCTGAGGCGGTTGCAGTTGGTCAGCGCATCAATGCGGGGGCTATCAGTATCAATGACGGTGCCATGACGACCGCAGTGTACGACGCGATGCACGATTCATTCCTGCTCTCGGGGATGGGGGCGGCGCGAATGGGGGCCAGTGGAATCACGCGGTTTATGCGGCAGAAGGCTTTGTTGATCCGACATGCTGAGGCGTTGGGAATCGAGTCTCTTGAAGAAGGTCAGTTGAAGTCTTAGTAGCTTCCTGACCTTCGACACTTTAGTGGAATTATGGGGACAGTGACCTTAACTCAGGCAGATTCTGAAGTATTGGCCTGAGTTAAGGTCACTGTCCCCATAATTTCAGGGCTCTGCCGCTAATCTATGGCAGCGGTGTTTCAGAGGGGTCAACGACGAAAAAAACCGGTCAGGGAAAGACCCAAAATCGAGGCAAGTAGCTACTCCAGCGTTAGCTGGCTAATCAAAACATCGAAGATTCGTCGAGCTCGCTGTCTTCGTCACTGTCACGGCTTTTGATGAAGTCGCCGGTGATCATGCGATCGTACGACATGCCCGGGCCGACCATCGGGTAGACAAAGGCATCAATGTCGATGATGACTTCGAGAAAGGCGGGGCCGTCGAATTCGATAAATTCTTTAACCACACGTTCGACATCTTCTTTTTTGTCCAATCGTACGGCATATTCAAAGCCGTCAGCCTGCGCTGCTTTGATGAAATCCTTGCGGTGCAGAGATTTGTCGGTGGCTGAGAAGCGTGCCTTGTAATAAAGCTTCTGCCACTGGCGCACCATGCCGTCACCGTAGTTGTTCAGTACGATAACCTTAACCGGCAGGCCGTAGGTTGTGACGGTTTCCAGTTCACCGATATTCATGCGAATACTGGCATCACCGTCGATGTCGATGACGAGACGGTCACGTTTGGCGAATTGTGCGCCGATTGCGGCCGGCAGACCGAATCCCATGGTGCCCATGCTGCCGGATGTCAGCCACAGACGCGGGTGCTTGAAGTCAAAGTACTGCGCGGCCCACATCTGGTGCTGGCCGACGCCGGTCGAAATGATGGCTTCGCCTTGGGTGAGCTTGTTTATTTCTTCGATGACGTAATGCGGCTGGATCAGGTCGCTGTCACGATCATAATTCTGCGCATGTTTAATTTTCAGTGCGGCTATTTCATCGTGCCATTGTTTCAGGCTTGGCTGAATATCATGTCGTTCGGCGTATGAAACCAATGCAGTCAGGTCACGCTGCAGGACGCCGACATGGTGCCAGTCGACACTTTTTACTTTGCCTATTTCTGACGGATCGACATCGAAATGAGCAATATGTTTTGCATTAGGTGCAAATCTTTCCGGTAAGCCGGCAACGCGATCATCGAATCTGGCGCCGACAGCGATCAGGAAATCACAATCTTCAACCGCGTAGTTTGCAAATGCAGCGCCATGCATGCCTAGCATGCGCAACGACAGTGGGTGGGTTGTGTCCTGTGCGCCGATACCCATCAGCGTTGTCGTTATCGGAATCCCGAGGCGTGCAGCAAACTGCCGTAGTGTTTCAGCTGATTCACTGTTGATAACGCCACCGCCAGCATAAATTAGTGGCCGTTGAGATTTTTGCAGCATGTCGAAAAAAATCTTGGCCGCACCGGATGTCAGTGCATTTTCTTCAATTGCATTGATGCGTTGGCGGTAGCCGCTGATCGGCAACAGGCCCTTGCCCTGATATTCGCCAATCCAGTTTTGCACATCTTTTGGCACATCGATGACGACCGGGCCGGGTCGGCCCGTGCGTGCAATTTCAAATGCCGTGCGCACAGTTGCTTCGAGTTTATGCGCCTCGGTGACCAGAAATACATGTTTGGCAACGGCTGAACCCATGACCGCCGAGATCGGTGCCTCCTGAAATGCATCGGTGCCAATTGCATTTGTTGGCACCTGGCCACAAATCACGACAATCGGGGTTGAATCAGCCATGCAATCGCGTACCGGCGTGACAGTATTGGTTGCGCCGGGGCCGGATGTAACCATGACGACGCCGACCTTGCCGCTGGCGCGGGCATAACCGGCAGCCATGAAGCCAGCACCCTGCTCATTGGCGGGGACGATCAGCGGCATTGGCAGGTCGTCGTTTTCATCACGGCGGTCATCGTTGTAACGAAACACCGCGTCGTATGTCGGCAGAATTGCGCCACCGCTGTAGCCGAAGATAGTGTCGACACCCTCGTCGGCCAGAACCTGGACAATCATTTCGGCGCCGGACATACGTTTTCCAGCAAGCGAGTGAGCCGTGTTATCAATTTTCTGTGATGGAGTTGTCATAAAACCAGAATCTGTCGCCCAAACCGGGCCAATCCAAAAGAAATTCTTATTATTCAGTGAGTGTCGAACAAATGTTCTTTCATTGCAATAGCGAACGTTCTGGGCGAGACTTGCCAATCATTTGGAAATTAAAGGTTTTTCCAATTCCTGGGAAAAAATAGGCTATGCGTCACGTCATCTCCATACTGTTGCAGAATGAAGCAGGTGCACTGTCACGTGTCGCATCGTTATTTTCGACGCGCGGGTACAATATTGAATCACTGAGTGTTGCGCCGACTGAAGATTCGCTGGTGTCACGGCTGACACTTGTGACGATTGGTTCCGATCAGGTTATTAACCAGATTACGCATCAGTTGTTCAAGATCGTCGATGTCGTGAATATCGCAGATATGACGCTTGGCGATCACATTGAGCGCGAATTGATGTTAATCAAGCTGAGTGTCAGTGCGGACAATTTATCGGTGGTCAAGGATTTGGCCAGCCAGCATGATTTACGCATGCTTGATGATGCGCTGGCTAATTACACACTGGAGTTGGTTGGCAGCAGTGGCCATCTCGATGAATTTGTTGACCGTGTCGGTGAGCACGCGACCATTCTGGCTGTTGTTCGCAGTGGTCCGCTGTCAATTGCCCGTGGTGCGCAGGTACTCAGCGCAACCATCTAACCCGGCGCTAATTCCATGACTGCCGATTTAAATACTATCAGGGTAAAGCCCAAGCTGGCTGATGCGGCACGTATCGTTGTCAAGATCGGCTCATCGTTGCTGATTGATGCAGAGTCCGGCCGCCTGAACCGAGCATGGCTGGAGTCACTGGCGGATGAGATTGTACGTCTGCGTGACCGTGGTCAGGAGGTACTCATCGTATCTTCGGGGGCCATTGCGCTGGGTCGACAGTATCTTGGTCTTGGGCCGGATCAACGTCGGCTTGAGGAACATCAGGCAGCGGCAGCAGCAGGACAGGTATTGCTCGCGCATGCCTATCAGGACCTGCTCGGTGAACGGGATATCCGGATTGCACAGGTGCTGTTGACGCTTGATGATACCGAAAATCGGCGTCGTTACCTGAATGCGCGCAGTACGCTTGAGACGTTGCTGCGGCTGGGTGCTGTGCCGGTCATTAATGAGAACGACACGGTTGCCACCAATGAAATTCGTTACGGTGACAATGATCGGCTTGGCGCGCGCGTGGCTGAGATGGTCAGCGCCGATTGCCTGGCGCTATTGTCTGATGTGGACGGTTTATACGATGCCGATCCGGTCAGTAACCCTGCGGCCCGGCTGATTCCGGAGGTTCACGAGATCACTCCGGAGATCGAGTCATTGGCCGGTGCGTCGAGTACAGCGTATGGATCCGGCGGCATGCGTACCAAAATTATGGCCGCACGGATTGCTCTGGCAGCCGGTTGTGCGACTGTGATTGCTAACGGACACAAACTGCGACCGATAGAGGCCATTGAAGAGGGTGGACCCTCAACATGGTTTATTCCACACAAGACGCCGCGTGCTGCACGCAAGCAGTGGATCGGTGGCAGCCTGAAGTCGCGTGGGCAGCTCGTCATTGATGCCGGTGCCGGCAAAGCGCTGGCGAACGGCAGCAGTCTGTTACCGGTCGGCGTCGTTGCGGTTGAAGGTGATTTTAAGCGCGGTGATGCGATTACGATTGTTGACGATCAGGGGCATGAAATAGCGCGTGGCCTGGCTGCGTATTCAAGTGATGATGCGCGTAAAATCTGCGGCCGTCGCAGTGATGAAATTGAAGGGCTGTTGGGCTATACAGGTCGCGATGTGATCATTCATCGTGATGATCTGGCATTGCTGGATGGTTAAGGTAAAAGGTAAATGAACGCGACGACTGAAACTGTCGACAGAAATATCGCTGACGTTATGGCACAAATCGGCCGTGATGCGCGTGCTGCTGCCCGTGAACTGGCAAAGGCGACAACCGAGCAGAAACAAGCGGCATTGACGGCCGCTGCCGCTGCAATTCGCGAGCACAAAGCCGAGATCCTGGCCGCAAACGCACAGGACATGGCGGCTGCCACCACGCGGCAACTTTCCGGTGCGCTGCTCGATCGCTTATTGCTTGATGCAGATCGTGTCGAAGCCATGGCTGCTGGTATCGAGGAGATCGGGCGCCTCGATGATCCAATCGGCAGTGTAATTGCACAATGGGATCGTCCGAACGGACTTGTTATCCAGCGTGTGCGTGTGCCACTCGGTGTCATTGGTATTATTTATGAGAGTCGTCCAAACGTTACGGCCGATGCTGGCGCACTGTGCCTGAAATCCGGTAATGCGGTCATTTTACGCGGAGGTTCAGAGAGTTTTGCTTCGAGCACTGCGATTCACGGTTGTCTTGAACAGGGATTAACGGCTGCGGGGTTGCCGACCAAAGCAATCCAGATGGTGCCGACAAAAAGTCGTGATGCAGTCGGGTTGCTGTTGTCCGGGCTCGATGGGTGCATCGACGTGGTCGTGCCGCGCGGCGGGAAGAGCTTGATTGCGCGTGTGCAAGCTGATGCCCGGGTGCCTGTCATCGGTCATCTCGAAGGGCTTTGTCATGTTTATGTGCATGAATCAGCTGATGTGCAACTGGCAACGGATATCGTGTTGAATGCGAAGATGCGTCGTACCGGTATATGCGGTGCGGTTGAAACTTTGTTAATAGATCGCGGCGCACTAAGTACGCATTTTCCAGCCATTGTCGATGCGTTGATTGACGCCGGTTGCGAACTGCGCGGTGATGCTGAGGCCTGTGCGGCTGACTCGCGGCTTAAGGCCGCCACCGAAGAGGACTGGACGACCGAATACCTTGATGCAATTTTATCGATTCGCGTTGTTGATGGAATCGAGGCTGCCATTGAGCATATTACGCATTACGGTTCCGGGCATACCGAGGCTATTTGCGCCGAAGATGCGGCAGTGGTTGAGCAATTTTTCCACGATCTCGACAGTGCAATCCTGCTGCACAATGCATCGACACAGTACGCCGACGGCGGTGAATTTGGTATGGGCGCGGAGATTGGTATTGCAACAGGGCGAATTCATGCCCGTGGTCCGGTCGGTGCCGAACAGTTAACCAGTTATAAATATCTGGTGCGTGGGTCGGGACAGACCCGGCCTTAAGAAGCCATTGCCTTATCTTCGCACTGCCACACTCTTGATCTGGGCAAACAGCTGGTCACCTGATTTAAGCTCCAGTTGATCGCTGGAGCGGCGCGTCAACCGGGCCATCAGCAGGTCACTGCCAGCTCGCAACCGAACCAGTGCGTAAGGCCCATGGCCGGACTGAATCTCGTCTATGGTGACCGGAATGATATTCTGAATGCTGCTGTCATCCGGCCGACTGCGGCACAGACTGACATCAGCTGCCCTGATGCGCAGGCGCAGCGGCGTACTTTTTTGGCCGAATCGACCGGGGATCAGTAGCGTGCCGGCAGAAAACTGCAGCTCGGTCAGGTCATATTCCGAGTTGTAGGCATGAATCGTGCCCTCGATCACTGCTCCTGCTTCCTCACCGGCCAGCAACGGCAGGTCAAGGTTTACCAGCACTGATTGAATTTCACCGTCGGCTAGAACCTTACCGCGATCGATGACGACCAGGTGATCGCAGAGTCGGCATACTTCTTCGATACTGTGGCTGACATACAGAATCGGTAGAGAAAGCTCCGCGTGTAGACGGTCGAGGAAGGGCAGAATCTCATCTTTGCGGACACGATCCAGTGCCGCCAGCGGTTCATCCATTAGCATCAGTCGTGGTGCGCGCAGCAATGCCCGGGCAATCGAGACACGTTGCGCTTCACCTCCGGATAATTTATCCGGTACCCGGTTAAGCAGATGAGTGAGATCGAGTAAATCGATTATATGTTCAAATTCGACCGCATTACCTGACTGGAATTTCACTGCGCGGCGCCGGGCGTACTCGAGATTGCCGAGTACGTTCAGATGACTGAACAGGCGGGATTCCTGGAATACATAACCGATTTGCCGCTGATGAATCGCCCGTGAGATCTTTTGTGTCGTGTCTTGCCAAACCTCGCCGTCTACAGCGAGCCGCCCAGTTATTGGTGTCTCGAGTCCGGCAATACAGCGCAGCAGGGTGGTTTTTCCCGCTCCGGATTCACCAAATATTCCGGTGATACCACGTATTGGAATCTTTAAATCGATATCGAGTGAATTGTCAGTACGATTAAGCTTATAGCGAAAATCGACCGTACCGATTACGTCGCTGATGTTCTTGCTGGTGCTCATCCGGGTATTCTTTTGCGTTGCCAGCGACGATTGAGGGTGTACATGAGTAGCAGGATCGTGAATGCAAAGACCAGTAAAATGGCTGACAGTCGATGCGCATCAGTGTATTGCAGCGATTCGACCTTATCGTAAATTTCAATCGAAATGACCCGGGTCTCGCCGGGAATATTTCCACCGACCATCAGTACAACGCCGAATTCGCCCATGGTATGTGCAAAGCTCAGAACGACGGCATTTAAAAACCCCCGCATGGATTGCGGCACCACAACCGTGAAGAATGCATCGAGCCGCGATGCGCCGAGCGTCCATGCAGCTTCGAGATCGCGCCGATTCAATGCCTCGAAGGCATTTTGCAGTGGCTGGACCGCAAATGGCAGGCTGTAGCAACACGAAGCAATGACGAGACCCGAAAATGAAAACGTCAGCGTCTCACCAGTCAGGTTGACCCACCAGCTGCCAATGGAACCATATGGCCCGAGCAGGATCAGTAAATAAAATCCCATTACCGTCGGCGGCAGGACAATCGGCAATGCGACAGCCGCCTCGATAACAGACTTCAAGCGTGATGCAGTACCTGACAACCACCAGGCCAGCGGCGTGCCGATCAGGATTAACATCACGGTGGTGACTGCGGCCAGTTGTACCGATAGCCATAGCGGGCCGGATCCGGGAAAGCTAAGCATGCTTATTTATCGTGTGGCTGGATCGGGAGTGTATAACCATGGTTTGCAATTATTGCGCGTCCGGTCGTTCCGTGCAGGAAAACCATGAAATATGCTGCAACAGTATTATCGGCGCCATGTTGCAACAGGACCGCTTGCTGCTCGATTGGTTGATGCAATTGTGGTGGTATTGGCCAGGCGCAGGTCATTTCCGGAAGGCGCTCCAGATGTGACTGGGCTGCAGCGATAAATCCAAGGCTTGCATTGCCCGATACAACGTATTGGAGTGTCTGAGCAATACTTTCACCAATAACGAGCCGTGGTTCCACTTGATCCCAAAGATTGAGGCTAATCAGGGTTTCTTTGGCGGCTGCGCCATAAGGCGCTGTTTCGGGGTTCGCAATGGCCAATCGTTTTTGCCCCAGATTTGCCAGTGTATCCCGGCAGTTGGTTCCTCTCAATGCGGGATCCCGGGACCACAGCATGAGGCGGCCAATGGCGTAGGTTGACCGGCTGCTAGCAACGCCTTGGCCTGAGCTTTCGAGTAGTTGGGGGTGTTTGATGTCGGCTGCAAGGAGTACATCGAAGGGTGCTCCATGCATAATTTGGGTATAGAGTTTCCCTGTCGAAGCAAAAGATATCCGAATGGAGTGCCCGGTTTCGGCTTCAAAGCGCGCGGCTATCTCCGGTGCTACCGGCGCAAAATTACTCGCAACGGCAACCGTAATTGTTTCGGCGCTGACGCTGATCATGCCAAACAGGCACAATAGCGACATGAAAATCCGGATGTTTAAAGGCACTGCGTTCCCGCTTTGCTTGCTTTTATTGTCTGCCATCCTGCAAGGTAGCTGATTCCAAGTTAACCGGCCAGTGCTGTTGTGTGTGCCTGATTCATTTGCATGACTACTGATTTCGATCTGATCATCATCGGCGGCGGTATCAACGGTGCCGGAATCGCCCGAGACGCTGCGGAACGCGGGCTGCGAGTCTGCCTGCTGGAGCAGGGAGACTTGTGTAACGGCACCACCCGCTGGTCGAGCCGACTCATTCATGGCGGCTTGCGCTACCTTGAGCACGCTGAGTTGGGCCTGGTATACGAATCACTGCATGAACGGGAGACGCTGCTGCGCATCGCACCGCATCTTGTGCAGCCACTTAAACTGCTGATACCTATTTATAAGAGCGGCAGGCGCAGCAAGTTTATAATCGCAGTGGGTATGTGGCTTTATGATTTGCTGTCAATCGGTAAATCTTTACCCAAGCATCAAATGTTAGATGCGCACGATTCGCTTGAGGAGTTGCCTGCGCTCAATCATCAAGACTTGGTAGGTGCGGCTACTTATTTTGACGCGCAGGTGACATTCGCCGAGCGTTTGGTGGTTGAGAATGTATTGGCAGCAAGGGAGGCGGGTGCGCAAATACTTACTTACAGTCGGGTCGACCAAATACTGTCGAATAATCGGCGGATTGGGGGCGTACGCTACACTGATTTACGCTCTGATCGGCAGTATGATCTTTCTGCGCCGGTCGTTGTCAATTCATCCGGCCCATGGGTGGATCGTGTGCTGGAAAAAATGGCACAACCGCCGCGCCGATTCATGGGCGGGACGAAAGGGTCGCATATCGTCGTACCGCGCTTTCCCGGTCAGCCGAAGGTTGCCTGCTATCTGGAAGCTGAATCGGATGGCCGGCCTTTCTTTATTCTACCGTGGAACAATATGTTATTGATCGGCACGACAGATATTCGTTTCGATGGTAATCCGGGAGAAGTCTGTACAGAGGAAGCTGAGATCAGCTACTTATTGTCTGAAACTAACCGTGTATTTCCCGATGCCAAACTTAATAAAAAGAGTATTCACTTTTATTACACGGGTGTTCGACCTTTACCACGTAAAGAAAAAAAGGCCGAGGGCGATATCACGCGCCGGCACATCATCAAACATCACCGACGGATCGCCAAAGGATTCTATTCGGTGATCGGCGGCAAGTTAACGACTTATAGAAATTTAGCCGAAGAAGTAACCGACCGGGTGGTGCGGCGACTCAAACATCACGGTGCCAGGTGTCGGACTGCACGGCAGCCATTGCCGGGAGCAACAATAAAATTATCCTGGATAGTTGATCAACTCGATAATTGCGATTACATCTCGCCGGAGTCACGTGTCCATCTGCTAAACGTTTATGGTAGCCGTGCGTTGCTGATCAGAGATTTGGTGAAAAATAACCCCCCCCTCGGTGATGAGATCTGCCCGCACAGTCACGCCATCGCTGCCGAAATTATCTTCGTCTATGAACATGAAATGCCAACAACACTCGCTGACGTACTTTTGCGCCGAACCATGATCGGCCTGTCGCCGGATCTGGGTCGTGCGGCACTGCCAAGAGCACTCGACATCGCCCGCGGTCATATCGGCTGGAGCGCCGCCAGGGCGGATGAGGAAGAACGGCGCTATCTCCGGGAAATCGGACGATTGATGTGCTGATGGGCTGATGGGCTGATGGGGTCGGACCAGCACAACATGTTGATAAATAAAGTAAATAGATCGATAATTCCCTGTATTCATAGGCTAATCACGCTATATAGAGGCTAAAAAGGTAATTTATAGGTAGCGCCAGTCTCGTTCAGACTCTTCACCTCACCAGTAGATCTGATTTGTCTATGCATGCCTTTTCCCCCAAGTTGTATCTTGAGATTCGTCAGGAATTTTTCATCCCCGACTGCTACGTTATCTGTCCATATCGGATCACGCTTTGACTGTATCCCTGCATTATCAATCCAGTGGTTATGAGTTATCTGTAATTTTTCAATAGTTGATAGACTAGTTAACTTGCAAAGCATCTTGAGGTCGATTGTTCCCTTTCGTTGAAAGGGATTCTGAATTTCATGATAGCCGCTGATTTCCCATTCACTTGGATGAGTTACTACACCTGCACGAACCATATTCAGGTCAATATAGCTTAGGCAACGAATCAGATGATGATCTGATTGCACCGCTGTTGCATGGTACCTATCTTCCCAAAAAGCACCATTCCGTTTCTTACGCCTATTGTATTCCTGCGCGGTTCGGCCTGCGATCAACCGAATTGATGCTGAAATTTCCTGATCGCCTTTGTCGACGACCAAGAGGTGAATGTGGTTTGAAGTAACGATGTAATTAAGAACGCACAATCCATAGCGCCGCCTCGCCTCAAACAACCAGTGGCGCCAGCGACGCCGGTCACGTGCAAACTTAAGCAGAAATGATTTTTGGTGGCAGCGATGAGTGATATGCCAGATGAAGCCTTTACAGAAAATGCGATTTGCACGGGGCATGTTCTTCCCTTCAGATATTGAAAAGGTATGTGAAATAGCTACTTTAGGCTTATGAAACAGTGCTTTTCAATTGATATTTCTAGGTAAATTAACTGGTTACCGAGGTCCGACCCCTTTATTGCCTTTATTGCTTATAGGCTATTTCGATGAAGAATTCGCGGCTGCGGCCTGGAAAATATCTGTAGGTGCCGAATGCGTAGTCGGCGCGGTCGGCATAGAGTTTGTCGGCCAGATTGTTAATCCGGCCGGTGAGTAGCCAATTGTCAGCCATGCGCCACTGGGCGCGTAAATTCAGCAGATTATGGCCGTTATATTTGTGTTCATTCGCTGCATCGAGCCAGTAGGCACCCTGATGCACGGCCTCAAATTCGATGCGGCCCCGGCCGCGATTCCAGCCGATGCGCAAGCTACCCAATGTTCGTGGTGCAGTGTCTACATCATTGCCCGACATGATGGCTTCACCGCGCGCCACACTGCTGAAGTCATAGGTATGCCGGGCCCAGGTTCCGGCTACTCCGGCATAAATTCCGGTGGCGGTATTATGTGCTTCGGCTTGTAGTTCGATGCCGATATGCTGGCTTTTGCCGTCACTGATGTTGTTGCGATCTGCATCCTGGAAAATGTAGTTATTTTTATGCATCCAGAAAGTTGTGACTTCTAGTGATGCGTGTTCCGTTTGCCGGTGTATGCCGAGCTCCAGGCTGTCAACTGTGGTCGTGTCCAGATCTGCGACCGTCTGATTTTCCTGCAGTCGATATAACTCTGTTGCTTGTGGCGCACGAAACCCGCGTGACAACGATGCAAAAGCAGTTGTTTGAGTATTGATCCGGTAAGTCAGTCCGATGTTTGGTGCGATGTTGAAAAAATCATCGGTACGATCGGCTGGCCGATTATAGCGACAGCCGTCGGGGCAGGGTGTGCCATCGTCGCGGCTATTACCATCCAATAAATTGTTGTCGTAATTGTAGCGCAGGTATTCGAGACGCAAACCTGCCAGTAGTTGCCAGGCCGTGTTGAGTGGGATTTCGATCTGCGCATAGGGTGCGGCCAGAACACTGGCTACATCAAAATCGTATTGCCAGCCTTGTGGCAACTTATCCACCAGGAATGGTGGGCTGAGCGTAGGTTCTGCCTGGAATTGTTTTATGAAGCCGTCCATGTATTCAAGATCCAGACCTACAGTGACGTTTGCCGCACCCCAGGGATGTCGGGTAGTCAGGATTATGCCGCCTGAAACCTGACCGTTTTCTTCCAGTGGCTGGCCCGGCAGGAAATGCATCAGGAAGTTCATGTCGGAGCGCCGCAGGTAGACTCGCAAGTCAGTGCCCAACCAGCTGTGATCGTTATCTGCTGTCCAGTGTAGTGACAGCCGCTGGCTGTCGGCATCACGAAAGGCCTCTGGATTCTCGTTGCCAACACGCAGTACCGGATCCTTGTAGGCATCTTTGCCGGTGATAAAGCCGGCTGTTTCCTGATTGAGGTTCTGTACGCTGAGTGACCAGTCAAGCGTACTGTCGGTTAATGATTGATTGAGGCGTATGAATCCTTTTTGTTGTTGGTACCCGGAATCGTCTCGGAAACCGTCGTAATGATCTGCCAGTATGCCGAAGACCAGATTGGAGCCGTTGATGTCTCCGTCCCAACCCAGTTTGCCGCGATAAAACTCGTCTGGTCCGATGCTGGCACTACCGGCCCAGCCGGGCGAAGCACCCGGCGCCGGCAGCAGAATATTCATCGTGCCGTGTAGTCCGTTCGAACCATACAGAGCGTTTGACGGGCCACGAATGATCTCAACCGACTGACTGATTTCGGTGGGCACTTCGAACAACTCATTGATATTGCAAAAGCCGGTTGGCCTGGTCGGGATACTGTCCTCGAGAATTAAAAACGCACCACAGGCACCGGGCCCTGTCAGGACTGGAGAACGAATTGCCGGCAAGGTCTCCTGACCGCTGCCGCGTGTCAGCCATGTTCCTGCTACCTGAGCACCGAGTTCATATATGTGTTGATGATTTGTAATCTCGATTCGGTCAGTCGATAAACTTGTTGTGTTGCCGGCAAGTTCAAGAATCGGTGTGTTTGTTTTTGTCGCGGTGACAACTATTTCATCCGCCATGGCGTTCGCCATTGCTAATGTGAAAAGGGCGAGAGCGGTCAGAGGAAAATGGGGTCGAACCGAGGTTTTAGCAGTCAAAAAATAGTGGCCCAAACCAGACTCTCCAAGTGCTTAAACCTCGGTTCGACCCCATTAATTAGCGTTCGATAGGTTTGTACCGCAGGGTCGGCACATCTCCGCGTCGTGAATATTCATGACGGCGGCTCATATCTGCCAGTGCGGTATCTCTGTCGATGGCGCTGGCAAACCAGTGAAAGGCTTCCCAGTGTTCAGCCACCAAGCGACGAAAAGGGTCGTTTTCTGCCAGGCTTATTTGAATGCCGTAGGGCTGTTTGTCATTTTGTGCGACAGAATTGAGATTATGTGGATTGCTAAGCATAAGATGGGTATTGCGATTCGCGTCGGAGTTGACTTTCAACGGCTATTGCGACCGAATAGCCGTTGAAAGTCAACTGATAAATGACCTGCATGAGTAACGAAAAGCGCAATAGTAAGTTTTATGTCGTCGGTGGGCCGGTACAGCCTGACCGCAAAAGCTGCATTATGCGTGACTCGGACATGCAGCTGTATGCGCGGTTGATTGAAGGCGATTATTGCTATGTTCTGGCGCCCGCTCACGAGG
>Ga0233412_10000982_pt1 | contig 15628 bp, 19 predicted proteins | sample Na_anoxic_4_MG_FD_180667 | JGI IMG/M metagenome (GOLD analysis project Ga0233412, IMG submission 180667) | Seawater microbial communities from Saanich Inlet, British Columbia, Canada - Na_anoxic_4_MG | ecosystem: Environmental > Aquatic > Marine > Inlet | place: Canada: British Columbia...
GAAGCTATCCAAGGTGTGTTAGAAGATATGAAGGCTGAATCTATAGAACTATGGTTTCGTTCCACACTCTTCGAGATGTACTTAAAGGAACCTAACTACTCTGAACTTGCAAGGCAAACACAGATACCTCGAACATCTATTAGTAAAGCGGTTGACGAAGCCAGAGAGTACATTAAGCAAGTTTTAAATAATAATAACATTAACTATGAATAGTATTATAGAAATCCTAGGCTTCGCTGCTATAGGTCACTTAACCACAGACTTTATTAGTTCTTTTGATTTACCAGAGCTACCAGACAAACCGTTCCGTTGTGATATGTGTATGACGTTCTGGATTGCCTTAATACCTATGATGGTTCTACACGGTTTCCATGGAATACTAATGGCCGGTATTTCAAGTATACTAGCTAACTATATTTACAAATGGGTATGATGACACAAGAACACATTCAATACGTAAGAGACAATATGTTATTGTTTACTACTAGCCGTAGGTATTTACCAGAAGAGCTAACACAAATCTATGCTATTTACAATGCCATTACTAATGAGCGTAAAAAGACTACGAGCTGTGGAAGGTGCCTCGAGGCCGTAAAGAAACGTATCATACTAGAATATAATAAAACATTATGATAAAGCAAGAAATCACAATTGACGGTAAAGTATTTACTGTAAGAAGTTCAACGCCTCACGGTGTTGCAGCTGGAATCAAAGCACTAAAACAATCTGTTAAGAGATTGAAGAAACAAAACAAAGAGGAAGATAACGATGCCATTTAAGAAAGACGATCCAAACATTAACCGTAACGGTAAACCAAAAGGACCTAACAAGGTAACTAAAGAAGTCCGCGAAGCTTATCAGAAGCTAACCGAGGATAACTTAGAGAACATGTCGGTTTGGTTAAACCAGGTAGCTGCTGATAATCCTGAGAAGGCAATGGACCTTATGCTTAGACTATCGGAATATGTGATCCCCAAACTCGCACGTACTGAGGTTACCGGCCAAGATGGTGAGGATTTCTTCAGAGGCATCTCATTTAATTTTGGGCCGTCTATAAACGATAAAGACAACCGCCAACAAGATGAAACACTTTGAGTATAAAGTACTTCGTGATGATAACACATTAGAAGCTTTAAACAGAGAAGGTAAACAAGGATGGCAAGTAGTCTCATATGATTACAAGCTTGTCTTATTAATGAGAGAGTATGAAGATAGTGCAAGGACCTGATTTACATGCAGGACAACTTAGAGCAGTAGAATTAATTAAAGGTACAGCCAAGTACGTTACAGTAGTTGCGCCACGTCAAACTGGTAAGTCGTTCCTAGCTATGCAAGTAGTTCTTTATTGGGCTTTGAATAACCCAGGTGCTGAGATCTTCTGGGTATCACCTATCTATGCTCAAGCTAAAAAAGTATTCGACCAGATCTACGATGCGGTTTATCCATCAGGGTTACTTAAGTCAGCTAATAAGTCTGATGTAACTATAAAGTTTAAGAATGGTTCGAAGCTTCTATTTAAGTCAGCAGAGAGACCTGATAACTTACGTGGTTACACTGGAGATTTCATGGTAATTGATGAAGCTGCTTATATGCAAGATGAAGTTTACAAAGCGGTCTTACGTCCTATAATGTTAGTTAAAGGGAAAACCACACTTTTTATTTCGACTCCACGTGGATCTAACTGGTTTAAAGAGATGTATGACTTAGGACAATCACAAGATGATGAAACCTCAGACTACACTTCATGTAGAATGCACTACTCTGATAACCCGTTTGTAGACCCTCAAGAAATTGAGAATGCAAGGTTAACACTACCGGCATCTATCTTTGCAGCAGAATACGAAGGTTCTTTCGAAGACTCTGGACGGAACGTCTTTGACCTCACAAATACTAAAACATTTGATAGTTACCCTAGACCTCAAGGCAAAGTAGTGTGTGGAATCGATTTAGGTAGAGCTAATGATTATACTGTAGCTACGTTCATGGACTCTAAGGGACAGATAGTAGATATCTATAGAGATAATCTCCGTGACTGGTCTGAGATGGTTAAGGCTATCTTAGAACGCGTTAAAAAGTGGAATGCCTCAGTACTCGTAGAGAAGAACTCTATTGGCGATGTAATTTTTGAGCAAATAAAAAAACAATGGGTAGATACACATCCTTTTAACACTTCTAGTTCTTCGAAGAAAGAAATCATAGAAGGTTTAGTTATAGATTTAAATGAAGGTAACCTAACACTACCGTCCGAGAATCTATTCCCACCAATGTTGTTTGAATTAAATATCTATGAGTATGGATATTCCCCTAAGACAAGACAGGTTACCTACTCCGCTCCTTCAAATATGCACGATGATGTTGTAATGTCTTTATCGATTTGTAACTATCATAGGAAGCAGAACCAGAGTTACGGCACTTATGCAGTACTCGGAAGCTATAGGTAGTTCATATCCCTTAACAATTATATTTATTATAGATGATAACAGTAAAAGTAAACGATACTAAGTGGAAGATACCCGAAAGGATAACTATCAACGAGTGGTTAACTCTACAAAAGTGGGACTTTGCTAACGAAGCACATTGGCCTTGGATTATTAACTCAATCTCAAGCATTAAGGTTTCAGAGTTTGATGGAGCTCAAGAGGATTCGATGCAATTGTTTATGGGATTTGTAATCTCGGCAGTTAACAAAAGAACCTTAAAGTACCAACCAGACTTTAACGAGTTAAACTTTGGCCAGTTCGTAGACTTAGATTGTTATATCTCGTTAGGTGTTGAGAAGCACATATTAGATATACTTAATGTACTTTCTGTGGATACGCCATGGGCCGATGAAGCATTAGCAACTATCGAGCAGTATATTAAATGGAGAAACACAATATATAAGCAGTACAAGACTTTGTTTGGTTTAGAGGATTCAGACTTTGATGCAAAGCCATCAGATGAACCATTTAACCCTAAAGAGGTTTCACGAGGCTGGTATAACGTTATAGTAGATTTAGCGAATGATAACCTACTAGATATAGATAAAGTAACTGAGGAGCCACTACAAAAAGTACTAACGTTCTTACAGATTAAAAAAGAAAAAGCTTTGGCAGCTGCTCAAGAAGCCCGCAAAATTACAAACAGACAGAGATGACATACAAAGAGATCATAAACAGATTTAGAACGGCAACAGAGAACCATTACATGTTGCAAGACTTTGGCTACGGTCAACTATCAGACTTAAAGACTCAAAGTCAGTTAGGTCCAGAAGAACAAGGTGTGGATTACCCGTACTTATTCTTACTACCACAAGCACATAACAGACAAGGTCCTGTAATGAGTTACACATTTAATATGATTGTAATGGATATGGCTAGAACTGAAGAAGGCGATGTCTACGATAACTACATTTCAATTCAATCTCAATGCCAACAGTATATCGATGATATTTTAGCTTATCTTTATTTTTCTTACAAGGACCAACCAGAGATTCAACTAACTAATATTCAGTATAACGCATTTAAAGAGAAGTACCAAGATGAGTTAGCAGGTATGACAGCAACTATAACTATTCAAGTACCAACACCACTAAACGATTGTATAACACCAATAGTTAAATGACACCAGAAGAACTAGCAGCAGAATTAGGTCAGTTAGGCGATGCACTATCAAACCCTCAAGAACTCTTAGCTGAGCTTGGCGATGATATTGTTACGCGTATGAAGGCTAATGTACCGGTAGATACTGGAGCGTTAAGAAACTCTATTAGATGGGGATTCAACGGTCTATCTGCTATTGAATTCTTTATGCTTGACTATGGTCAATTTCAAAACTACGGTGTACTTCCACAATACAACACAAGAAGTTACCACAAACCATTTGCATCAGAGTTTGGAACTTACAAACAACCTATTGCAAACCCAGAAGGAATATTCGGTATGTACAGAAGTAGAGCATTCGGGTTACCTTCTAGACAGTTCTATGATGAACTACAAATAACAGACTTCATTGGTTCACAATTCCTTGAAGATATAACAGTCGAATTTTAATTATGGCAGCAACAATCTCACAACAACCGCAAGCAACTAACGGAGCATACGTACCAAACGTTTGGGTTTTAGACGGTTTAACAACAGAAGATAGATACGTACTTAATGTACTTATTAACGGTACTATCGTATCTACTATCAAGCAACCAGCTAACCCGGCAGGTGTTGGAATCTTTGATGTATCGAAGATCTTACAATCATACCTAGAACCAGGTTTTGTAGAGTTAACTCAATTCTTTGCAAGTACTCCAGGGTCATATATGTCTTACCAAATACAATACGGTACAGAGACTGGAACATCAGTAACTATTGATGGAACGTCTATAACTAAGTTTGTGATCAATGCAACTGATAATTGGAGAACTCTAAACATGGATCTTTCAGACTTTATACCGGTTCCTGTTGCTCAGCTTTGTGAAAACTCAAATATTACTGCAAGGTATGCAAGTCCATATAGCTTCTTAACTAACTATCCAGGTGATTACACAGTACGCTCGAATGAATACAAGACTCTAAGTTTCTTTGCTAAAGTAGATGTAGGTGGTACTAACTTTGGCCCTAACGCAGCGCCATTCTTTGCACACGTGGAATACTACAATGGTCTAACTAAAGTACTAGAAGTAGTATTTACAATCGGTTCTGGTTACGGCTCAGATATACGTACAAACTGTCAAGATATGACGGTTAACCTAACTAACAACAACTCTATTACTACAATGGGTGTTGGCCCTCAAAACTTTGCAGACGCTGGAATTACTCCACCTGCTCATGATAGATACGAGATCCATATACACGCATACAACAACTGTGTAAACACAACTATTGCAGACTGTCAAGACTTTAGTGAGATTCTAGCTGATGGTTACCTTGGCGACATTATCTATGAAGCTTCATTTACTATTGATGATTCTTGTGAGAAGTTCGAACCGGTTACCGTATCATTTATGAACCAATACGGAGTAAAAGATTACTTTGATTTTACTAAGAGAAATACTAGTATAACAAATACAAGTAGAAATAACTACACTAAAGTTAATGGTACTTGGTCTTCTTCATCTTTTAGCATAAACCAACATGGTCGTGGTAAGACAGTATTCTCAAGTGATGCAACAACTTCAGTTACAATATCTACAGACTGGATGGAAGATAATATATCAGAATGGCTCGAAGAGCTTTACATTTCTCCATCAGTACAATTATACATTGATGGTCAATGGGAACCTTGTGTAATTACTCAAGCCTTATATGAAGAAAAGACATACGCAAGAAACCAATTATTCCAGCATGTAATTACAGTAGAATACGCAAACAACCAGAAAATTCAAAGAGGCTAATATGCTACAGATATACGTATATGATGACACCGGTGCTAGATACGAACTAGACCTTTACAAAGAAGAACCTCTTAAGTTAACACTATCTGTAGAAGATACAAAGGATTTACCAAGAGTTAACTCAGCGTTCTCTCAGTCTTTTAGAATACCAGCCACACAAACTAACTCTAAGGTATTCCAATGGTGGTACGAAGTAAATACAGTAGACTTTGATATTACGCGCCGTGTGGCCGCTGATATCTATGTTGATGGGCTATTCTACAAGTCTGGTCATATCAGAATTCAAGCAGCATATGTAAATGATGATACTTCACAAGTAGATTTAGAGATTGTATTCTTTGGAGAGACCAGAGACTTTGCAAGCCAGATTGGTGAAGTCACTCTAAATAATTTAAATCTAACAGCTCTTAACCACAACTTAAATTTAACTAATGTACAAAATAGTTGGGACCTTAACCTTGTTAATGGTAATGTAGTTTACGGTTTAGCAGACAGAGGTTACTCGTATACAGATGCAGGTGTAAATGAGCAAGGTTCAGAGATTGCAGATACTCAGCAACACAACGTTTCGTTTCAGAAGTCACAACATCCGTTAGACATCTCACAGTTTACACCATTCATACGTGTTAAAGCTATCATCGATGCTATCTTTGCACAAACCGAGTACTCATACTCTACTGATAGTTTCTTTAACACAAGTTTGTTTGAAGATCTCTATACTGATGGTTTACCAGATGCATCGCCAGTAATTCAAACAAAAGAAGGGTTTGTAGACTCATTGTCAACTGGTCAAGACTTTCGTTTTACTGTAGATGTATTGTTTCCTAATGAAATAGAAGATCCATCCGGTATTTTTAATGAGCAAACTAGTAGATTATTTATTCCATCTACTGAAGTGTATGATATTTCTACAACTCTTGATTTAAGATTCGCCAGAAGCATTCTAAACACTACAGTATTCTATAGAGTTAATATTATTAGAAGTACTAATGGTGTAGAAACTGAACTAGCTACTACAGGTGATTTAACAACGCCAGCTGGTATAATACCATATAACACTACTGTAAATCTATCGTATGATAACGGCGGTGCACCTATACCTCAGAGTACTGGTCCTGATGATTACATATTTGTAAGAATAGTTACTACTTCAAGCAATCACGAAATTAAAGCTGATAGCTCATTTGTAGTAACACCTGCAAGTGTATTAAACCAGTTTATAGCTGTGCCAACTCTAATGAAGTACGATATAAAATCTATAGACTTCCTAAAATCAATATTGACTAAATTCAAGTTGATTATGGTCCCTAACCCTGATAATGAGTTTGAGTTCATTGTAAAACCATGGAAAGATTATATCGGAAGCGGTGATAGACTTGACTGGACAGAAAAACTTGACTTATCTAAAACCGTTCAACTAAAACCAATATTCTTTGAACAATCTCAGGTGATCAATTTTACAGATCAACCAGATGAGGATATGCGTAACAAACCCTTCCAAGAAATACAAGGTCGTACATATGGAGAATTGCAGTTTGACTCACAAAATGATTTACTAGTAGATACTAAGACTATTGATACTGTCTTTGCTCCAACTCCAGTAGATATTGTAATAGGTTTTGATCCAGCATCAGAATTCGTAATACCATATCTTGCAAAAGAAGGTACAGAACTAGCAGATCACGGTACATTACAAATACTACCAATTAAACCTAAACCAAGATTATTATTCTACAATGGTAAAGCGTTACAAGGTACTAACGAAGCCTGGTACTATACTGACGGAACAACAACGGTTCACAATACCACTGATTACCCAAGATTTACACCATATTCAGTATTTCCAACTGATGCCACTACAATCAATCTAAATTGGTTTAGAGAAACTCCATACTTTGCAGGACCAAATGACGGTAAATCAGTTTACGAAGAATACTGGAACATATACATCCAAGAACTATATAGTAAAGACGCTAGAGTCATGACTGCATACTTTAATCTTGATTCAGAAGATATGAGGATCCTTTCATTTGATGATCTTATCTTTATTAAGAATGCATACTGGAGAATACTTAAAGTCTACGATGCACCACTATCAGAAATAGCAACGGTTAAAGTTGATTTAGTTAAAATCCTTCAAACTCTAACATTTGCTAATGGAGGTACTCCAACACCAAGCGGTGGAGGTATTGATGAAATTATTGTAACTGGAGGTGGCGGTTCGCCAGTTGAGCCACCAGGTGATGATACTTGGGGCGGTAATGATAACAACTACGGTGACGATGATAACACTTGGGGAGGTACAACATACTTCTATCACACGGTTGAAAACTGTGTAAACCCAGGTGACACATTTGTTGCAAGACATTCATCACTAATAGCTATTGGAGATAGTGTTCAAATGAGTGGTGTAATACACGCAGGCGAATGTTATGAAGTTATAGCGCATACAGTTGCACCAGAAGATACAACAGTATTAGCAGTATTCCCAGATTGCTTCAGTTGCGCACAATAATACTTCAAAACAAACAAGATTTATATTTAATATTGTATGGCAGATAAAATAGTTAAAATAACCTTTGAGATCGACGGCCTAGAGCAGTCGGTCACAAACATAGATGATGCTAAAGTTGCATTACAACAACTAGAAGCACAAGCTAAAGAAGCAGGTAATGCTGCTGATAATGCTGCCGATGACTTTGATAAGTTAGGTGATGCATCTAAAGACGCTGGAGAAGCTGGTGAAGGTGCTATATCAGTACTTGACGAAGCAACTGGTGGACTTGCAAGTAGATTTAAGAATGTAATTACTGGTGTAGGTAAGATGGGTAAAGCCCTAAAGACCTCATTTAAAGCTGGTGTACAAGGTGCAAGCTCACTTAAAAAAGCTATTATCGCTACAGGTATTGGAGCTTTAGTAGTTGCCTTAGGTTTAATTGTTGCATACTGGGATGATATTAAAGGTTTAGTATCTGGTGTAAGCAAAGAACAAAAGGCATTAAATGCTGCAACCGACGCTCAAGTACAATCACAACAAGATGCTTTAGATGCTATTTCAGCACAAGAAAACTCATTACGTTTAGCAGGTAAATCTGAAGATGAGATTCGCCAGTTAAAGATTCAGCAAACTAAAGAAGTTATTAAAGCAACTGAACTTAGTTTACAAAATCAAAAGAATACTAAGAAAGCGCAAATAGACGCAGCGGAACGTAACAAGAATATCTTACAAGGTATTATTCGTTTCTTAACACTACCACTTACTCTATTACTTGCAACAGTTGATGGATTAACATCAGCACTTTCAAAGATACCAGGTATCGATATTGCTACTAATCTTGAAGAAGGATTCTCAGGTGGTATTGCAGAAATGATATTTGACCCTGAAGAAGTTGCAGAGGAAGCAGATGCGACAATAGCAGAGACTGAGGCGGCCCTGATTAGGCTTAAAAACCAAAAGGATGGTTTCATATTACAAGGACAAAAGGCTGATGAGGATGCAGCTAATAAAGCCGCAGCAGCTAAAGAAGCAGAAAACGCTAAAGCATTAGAAGCAGCAAAAGCAGCTGCAGAGAAATTAGCAGCAGAAGAAGAGAAAGCTCGTCTAAAGAAAATAGCAGATGCTCAGACGGTAGCTGATATGCTACTACAAGCTGACCTTGACCTAATTGAGAGTGCATATGAAAGAGCACAAGCTGAGTTAGAGATTCAACGTCAAACAGATATTGCAAAGATTACTGCAGCCGGTGCTACTGCTGATGAGATTGCAAGGATCAATCAACAATATGCTAACAAGGCTAACAAACTTGAACAAGAGAATGCTGAATTTAAGAAGCAACTTAGAGCTCAAGATGTCGATAACGCTTTAGCGGCAGGTAGCCAGATACTTGGTACTATTGTTGGACTATTAGGTGAAGGTTCAGCCGCTGCGAAATCTGCGGCACAAGCTCAGAACGCTATAGATACTTATGCTTCTGCTACAGCAGCTTACAAGTCTGTTGTAGGTATACCAGTTATTGGTCCTACTCTTGCACCTATTGCAGCCGGTGTTGCCGTAGCAGCAGGTATTGCAAATGCTCGTAAAATTGCAGCAACAGAAGTACCAGGTGGTGATGGTGCAGCTGCACCAAACATATCAATTCCAGGTGGTGCTACATTTAATCCACAGCAAGCAGTTCAAACACCACAAGCTGGTAATAATGTTGTTACTCCTGAAGGAAGAACACAAGATTCAGCACCAGTAATAAAAGCATATGTTATTTCAAGTGATGTTACCTCACAACAAGAGGCTGATGCTAAAATAAATAACCTGGCAAAACTTTAATATATAGCTTATGAATAAGATAGTAGAACTAGTAATTAACTTAGAGGAGTTTGAATTTGAAGACCTTGGTGTCGAAATTCTTTCGTTAGTAGATAAACCTGCAATTGAAGTAGAATGGATGGCTTTCTCAGAAGAAAAAGCTATAGTAGATAATACAGGATTTGAAGCATATAAGAAGTTCTTAGATGACAACAAAGAATTACTAAAGAAACCAGGCGGTGGTGCAGCTGGTGATGGTGGTGTAAACCACGGAGAGCAAATGAAACTACTAAATGAAGCTGGTATTAATACAGAATATCCATTTGGTTACTGTTTCCAAGTAGCACAATTCTTATTCTATGCAACTGGTGGTTATTCTGGTGATTATGATCTAAAGCTAATCAAAGGTATGGAATACCAAGTAGGTGGTGTAGATTTTGCATCAACTCACTGGTACATTCAACATAAAGAAGACGCTACCATAGTAGACCTTACAGCATCCCAGTTCGATGGCTTACTTAATATCAATGATTACTATTCTAAAGGTGCAAGAGCTAATCTAGGGTTCCCATATTACAATGTAGGCGACAAGAAAGTAGAGTTTGAAGATACTGTACCAAGTTTACAAACACTTAAGCTATATAGCAAGTGGAGAGAGGATAACAAACAACTACCTGAGTTAGAAAAATACTATAAAGCTGCTAAATACGAAAAACTACGTAAAGACTTTACTGAAGCTTCTTTTGCACAGTCTACTAATGAAGTAGATGATGAAATTAAAGCATTCGAATCAGCACTATTAAAGTTAGCAGCTAATATAGGTGATGAAATAGATCCATCAGAAATTGTATATGTTGATGGTACTAAAGAGAACTTTGCAACAATAACTGAGATATTAGAAGGTATTAAAGCTTTAGATCTTTTAGAAAGAATACCTGCAGACTTAAGAGAGCAAGAAGGTGAGATTGTTTACAGATACACAGGACCTAGAGGTCAAAGAGGATTCTGTAGAACTATGGTAGGACTTAATAGAGTATACTCTAGAGCTGATATTACAAGAATGAATTCACTAAACCCTGGCTTTGGCGCTGGAGGTTCTCGTTCATATTCAGTATTCAAATACAAAGGTGGTCCAAACTGCCAACACTATTGGGAAAAGCTAATGCGTTACAACAATGGTAATAGAGATGTTCTTATTAGTTTAGGTACTGCTGAAGGTGATGCTGGCGAAACTAACAATGAGAATTATGGTTCACCTACTGGTTCTCTAACGAACAATGGCTATTTAATGTCACAAAACTGGTCATTCTCAGCAGATGATAAAATGATTATCACAGGACCTGCAATGATTCCAAGATCTTTAATAGCAAGAAGGGATGAATTAGGTAACCTATTCCACGTTTACTTCTCAGAAGAAACTATTGAAAAGATTGCACGTAAGTTCTTAGCAGATAACAATGCACACAATACTGATATTAATCACAATGGTGATGTAGTAACAGAAAACACATTACTAGAATCTTGGATTGTAGATAATCCAGAAATGGATAAATCTAAATCTCTAGGGTTTAATGTCCCTAAAGGTACCTGGATGACTAGTATGAAAATAAATAATAAGGAGACTTGGAATAAAATTAAAACCGGTGAACTAAACGGTTTTAGTGTTGAAGGGTCATTCTTAGAAATTGTACAGAAATCATGATAAACTCTACAAAAGATAGCGTAGCAAATTTAACAACAATAGCAGGAACAGGGGCAATGGTAGTAGGCTGGAATGAAATTTTAACTTTTTTATTAATATTAACAGGTATTGTCCTTAATATTATACGTATTGTAGAGATACGTAAAAGAAGCCAAGATTAGAAAACCATATAAGCTGAATTCTCAATAGCTTCAAAGCCTAACTCGTAATACCATTTACGTAGTTGTATAGTTCTTTTGATAAACATATTATAGTTAGGTTCGCCTTGTGAACAAGCTACTAGTAATAAATCTAATTCTTTAGCTTCTGCGATATCTTGTAACAAAGTCATTACATCTTTACCTAAACCTGAACCTCTTGCAGATCTGTTAATCTTGATACACCATAATTCAACAGATGTGTCAGACATTTCCTTAAATTCTAAGTGGATATCACCACATACAATTACAGTACGGTAGTTAACTTTATCAACCATCTCACCCCAATGTGTAGTGTGATTAATAACAGTGTTGTGATAGTAACCACTAAACTCGTATGACGCTAATCTAACGTCTTCATTTGGATACTCGGCTTCTAATGCCTGTTTAACTACCATAGTATATGATATTAAAGATTCAAAGCTTGGACGTGTATCAAGTAATGATACAAACTCAGCTTCGTCTGTTAACATACTAGGTGTTTCTTGTACCATTGTCTTGTTGACAAGAGCTTCGTACTTTTGGTGTTTGTTTTTAACTGTGTTCATGTTGTTATCTTTTTAATTACAGTACTAATATAATCATTTTATTTGACACTAAAAAACTTTTTGGCAATTATTTTGCAATTATTTTTGTCAATATTAGTTAAATATATATTTAATAATATCTGGGGTTAACTCAGAACTAAAAATACTTATTATTATGACAGTACAAGACATGGTTAAGAAGCTAAGAGTTATGCTCGCAGCTGACGAAGCGGTTGTAACTGAGCAAATCTTTGCAGAGGCAACTCTAGAAGATGGTACAGTTGTGTATACTGACGGTGAATTAGTGGTTGGAGCTACTCTTCTTATTAAGACAGAAGAAGGCGAAGAATCACCATACGCTCCTGAAGGTATCCACCAAACAACTGATGGAAAGTTAATCGGTGTTGGTCCTAACGGTGAGATCATGGAAATATCAGAAGTTGCTGAAGAAGCTGCTACTACTGAAGAAGTTGTTGAAGAAGCAATGGAAGAAGTAGAAGTAGAAGTTCCAGTATCTGAAGAAGCTATCCCTGCAACTGAAGAGTTGTTAACAGGTATTGCTGAAATGATTGCTCCATTCACTGAAGAGATTGCAGCATTAACTGAAGAGGTTACGGCACTTAAAGCTCGTTTCAACAAAATTGCAGACGAACCTGCAGCAACACCAATCAGAAATACGTTTAGTGAAAACAAAGCGATTAAAGATGAAATGTTGGCAAAAAGAATGGACGCTCTAAGAGCAATCCGCAAAAACTAAAACTAAAAATTAAACTAAATTATTATGGCATTTGGCTTTGACATCACAGCACTTCCAGCATATACAGATCAGCTTTCGCTAGATTTAATATCGAAGGTCGTACTTAAAACTGATCTACTTGACTACGTAGATCTAAGATCAGGTTTCACTTCTGGAACTGTATCTATTAACTTAGTTGACGCAGACTTACCTGTATCAGCTCTATCATGTGGTTGGTCTTCTGACGGTGAGGTAACTTACTCTCAGGTTCCAGTAACAATCGAATCTCTTCAATCTAAAACAGAAATGTGTGTTGAAGATCTACGTTCAGTATACCAATCAGCATTCATGAATGCAGGTACTGGTAACGATCAGATTCCTTTCGAATCAGTTATCTCTGAATCTTACTCAGACAAATTAAGAAAGTACAACGAAGGTTTCCTAATCAACGGATTCGGCGCTACTACTGGTCTTAAAGCACAAATCACTTCTGCTAACGGCGCAAACCTACAAGCTGGTACTCCAGCTGCTTGGACTGCTTCTAACGCTTACGAACAAGCTTTAGATCTTTATGATGCAATCGCAGAAGAGGTAAAAGACAGAGAAGACCTAATCATGGTAGTTTCTCCTGATGCTTACAGAGCACTTGTAAGAGCTCTAGTTGCTCAAAACCTTTACCACTTCAATTCAGTTGAAGGTAACGATGTTATGATCCTTCCAGGAACTAATGTAACTATCGTTAAGTCTTCAGGTCTTGTAGGTTCTAACTACAAATTCGCTGGTCCAGGTAAGATGATTCTTGCTGCTACTGGTTTAACTGATGAATTAGATACTTTCAGATTCTTCTACGACGAAGCTTCAGATGTTATGAAGTTCCGTGCTGCATGGAGACTAGGTGTAGGTGTTGGTCAAGTGAACGTGTTCGCGACTAACGATATGGCGTAAGCCAAACAAAACTATAGGCTAGGGGCTTCGGCCCTTAGCTTTTACTAACTAAAAAAAATCTGATTTATATGTCATGTTCAGCAATCACAGCAGGATTTTTAGACCTTTGTAACGACGGTACAGCAGGTATTGAGAAAATCTTTATCGGTAACGGTCCTGTAGAATCAATCACAGAAACAGCTGGTGTTATCACTGCTATTACTGTAGGTGGTTCAGCTATGACTCCAGCAGACTTTTTTGTATTCGAAACACCTCGTCAAGTAAGTTCAATAAGCGAAACTACAACAGTTTCTCAAGAGAACGGTACGTTATTCTTTGACCAACAACTAACTATGGTTTTCAATAAGATGGAAGCTACTAAGAGAAACGAACTATTGTTAATGGCTCAGGCTACTTCAATGGTTGTTGTTGCAAAAGACGGTAACGGTAAGTACTGGTCAATTGGTGTAGAAAAAGGAGCCTTTATGGTTTCTGGTTCTGCAACTTCAGGCACGTCTTACGGCGATAGAAACGGATACGAGATTGTACTAGGAGGTCTAGAGGCTTCACCAATCTTTGAAGTTACATCTACTATCGTAGAAGCGTAATTCAAACTTTCTATAAACTTAAAGGGTATCTATTAATTTAGGTACCCTTTTTTGTTATTTACAACTTTACTAGTTTCTATATTTAATAGTATAGACGTTAAAAATAGTCAACTATATGACTTTAGAAGTACCAGAAAGTAATTTAACACGTGAATTTAGTTCAAATCTTGCAAACCTAGCAGTAGGTTCTTATACATTTACACTAACTTCACAGTATTCACATCAACCATTACCGCTTGATGCTACTTTACTTTTATCAAACGCAAGGTATAGTACGTTTAGAGTAACCTTTCCAGTAGGCTTTGGTGATGCCCATAAAAATGGAATATATAATTATGATATTAGTGTATCAGGTACATCACTAGAAAAAGGTTTAGTTAAAATCATAACAGAACCTGGAGGTGGACTTGGAACTACAAATTATACAAGTACACCAGCAACAGAAGAAAGAGTAGCAGATGTATTCTTTCGACCAAATTATTAAGATAAGATATGAGAAGTACTCCAGAAGGTATTTATGCAATTAACGGCTCACAGTTTCAAGCTGTAGACGTACCAACAATACACGAAGTACGTGGTAAAGATTATATGTACTACGGTGAAAGGAATCTATTCCCTGCTCAATTAATCGAGTTATACGATACATCAGCAATGCATCACACTTGTATTACTGCAATTACCGCAGGTATTACAGGAGATGGTATTGAAATTATCGGTGATGAGTACATTAATGAAAAAGGTGAGACTATTGATGAGGTTTTTGAAAAGATCTCATTAGATTACACACTTTATGCAGGTTATGCTATCAATGTAATATGGAATAAGGAACGTACTAAGATTTCTGAGATTTACCACTTACCTTTTAACAATGTAAGGTCTGGTAAACCAGATGAACAAGATGAAGTTAAAGAGTATATGTACTCAGCAGACTGGTCGAATCTAAGAAAGTACCCTTACGAAACCTACAGAGCATTTGATGCTACTGATAATAAAGGTGATAATGCTTCACAGATCTATTACTGCTATGGTTACACACCTGGAAATCAGGTTTACCCTCTTCCAGAATACGTAGCGGCAATGTCGGATATTTCATTAGATGCACAAATCTCGCGTTTCCACGCAAATAATATAGCTAACGGTTTGGCACCCAGCATGATACTGAAATTTCGTAATGGCGTGCCGAGTCCAGAAGAACGCAGAGATGTGTACAAAGAAATTGAAAGAACGTTTACAGGAACTGAAAATGCAGGTCGTTTCTTTTTAACATTC
>Ga0233412_10000984_pt1 | contig 15613 bp, 11 predicted proteins | sample Na_anoxic_4_MG_FD_180667 | JGI IMG/M metagenome (GOLD analysis project Ga0233412, IMG submission 180667) | Seawater microbial communities from Saanich Inlet, British Columbia, Canada - Na_anoxic_4_MG | ecosystem: Environmental > Aquatic > Marine > Inlet | place: Canada: British Columbia...
ACCATCTCAGTATAGGCAAGTCCATATCCGAACTGTGCGCAGACAGCCCGAAAAGCCGCATCAGTCACTCCCGCCATCGGAGCAAGAAACAATTTATTTTCAATTTTAACATTACCTATTTTCATCGCCTCTATTATATCAGAATGTACATGACCACCGATGGATGGTATGCACATTCAACAGTTATCATGTACATATTAAAAGAACCGCTGAATGATAAATATCAATTCCAACGGCAATTTTTTTACTGTATCTGATGGTGAATCGAAATCAATCCACCAGGTGGCGTCCCGGGCGGGAGTCGAACCCGCATCGGTGGAACCGGAATCCACTGTTTTATCCATTATACTACCGGGACACGCCATCGCTAAAGTATTATACTATATGCACTCCTTATAATAAACCCCAAAATCTGGGCTATAATAATGTAATACCAGACAGATGCAAGGAGATAGACAATCAGCTTTTTTTTAGCGGTTTCTTCAAAAACCGAAAAAATGCATCTGGTTATCATTGCCCCGGCCCAAACCGAAGCAAGTATTGAAAGAATAACCGATGCAAGCCTGGCAGTATTATAATCCATAGTAGAAATGAAAAAAGTCCTCAGAAGGGCTGAAACTGCACCTGTATATATAACTGCAAACAGGAATCCCTTGGCTACTTTCATTCTTTTTACAGTTATATTCATTTTCCCCGAGGCTTTTCCTATGGAAGCGGACAAATCAGCGGTGGGCCAGCTGTAAACCACCATTGAAAAGACACCGCAGAAAAACACAAGCACAATGGTCATGATAATTGAATATACATTATTAAAGAAACCAAAGCCATGCTGGATCGAGTAATCAAGCATTATTACAAGACCTGCCCCTGTACACAGTAACAGAAGCAGTGATCTTTTTCTCAATGGTCTTTTATATACATCAGCTTCAAGCAGAATATAGTCAATCAGCTTATTAATCATAAATTTATTATACCATGTTAAAAACGTTAATATTGCTCATTCGTCCCCGGGATGACAATGCAAAAAAACATAAAACCCGCTTCTAAAAACGGGTTTTTGTCTAATCGATAATTTTATTAGTATAGAGGGCCCAAGGTATCGCAGGCTCTGTAATCCGCACTTTCTAATCCGGCGGTGCCGAATGCATTCCACGTGGAAGGCCTGTAAATTCTTTCCTCGGGAACATTATGCATGCATACAGGAATTCGGAGCATTGAACATAGGGTAATAAATAAATGACCTACATGCCCATAAGAAAGCACTCCGTGATTTGCTCCCCAGTTGGCCATGACTGAATATACATCTCTGAAAGCGCCTTCGCCACTGACAGTTGGTGCAAACCAAGTGGTGGGCCAGGTCGGGTTTGTTCTTTTATCCAGTTTGTTATTTACTTCCTGCTCCAGTTCAACAGTATATCCTTCTGCAATCTGGAAAACAGGTCCGATTCCATCTATTATATTGAGCCGTGTCATTGTTACCGGCATTTTACCCATTGTAAGGAAGGTTGACGAAAATCCACCGCCTCTGAAATATCCAAGTTCGGCAGGTCCCCATGTTGTATTGTCCAGGCATTCCTGGGCTTCTTTAAGGGTAATATCCCAATAAGGCTTCATTACAGGTTGGCCGTCTGCCATCTGTCTGCCGGTGCCGTCTAGTGCAGCAGCGCCGGAATTTATAAGATGAATTATGCCGTTTGCTGCTTTTCCTGTTAAATCTTTTCCTGTAACACGTTTTACTGCATCGGGACTCCAATATGTTCTGACATCAGCAAAAATCTGGGCTGTTCCTGTCAGGAGGTGCCCGAACATCATGCAGACGCCGTTAAGTCCGTCGTTTTCAGTGGCTACAGTATATGGTTCCCTGATTCCATTCCAATCAAATGATGAATTTAATATTGCTTCGAGAAAGTCTCCGTTCGGCATGAAATCTGTCCATTGCCTCTGCCCCTGGAAACCAGACATTATGGCATTATGACCTAATGCTTCTTCTCCAAACCCGGCTTTTTCCAGCTCCGGATTGCCAATCATAATGTCTCTTGCAATCATTGCCATCTTGACACAGGTTTCCCAGTCACCGTCTTTTTGCTCACGGCTTCTCTGATCATCCGCAGAATTTGGGTCTTCACCCTCTTTGCAGTTATCCTTAGTCCATGCAAGGGCTTTTTCAAATTCAACTTTGTCATAAATTTCTTCATTTATTCTACGTATAAATTCTGACATATCCACATATTCGTTGCGAATGCCAAGATATTTCTGGAAAAAGTCTTCTACTGTTATCGAACCGGCTATACCCATCGATACCGAGCCAAAGGATACATACGATTTTCCGTTTATATACGCCGCAGCAATTCCCGCACGCACAAAATTAAGAACCTTATCTTTTACGTCATCCGGTACGGATGTATCCCCTAAATCCTGCACATCCCTTCCGTAAATACCAAATGCAGGGATACCTTTCTGACTGTGGGCAGCAAGCACCGCTGCAAGATAAACAGCCCCGGGCCGTTCTGTTCCATTGAAGCCCCATACTGCCTTTGGAGTATGAGGGTCCATGTCCATTGTTTCAGAGCCATAGCACCAGCACGGTGTTACTGTAAGAGAAACACCAACGCCTTCTCTTTTGAATTTTTCCGCACAAGCTGCAGCTTCCGCTACCCCTCCGATACAGGTGTCTGCTATTACGCATTCAACGGGCAGTCCGTTGGCATATTTCAAATTGGCTGAGATCAGTTCCGCGGCTGACATTGCCATATCCATTGTTGTTTTTTCAAGAGATTCCCTGACGCCGTTCATACGCCCGTCAATCGTAGGTCTGATGCCTACTTTCGGTAGTGTCCCGATTAATCTTTCGCTTGGTCTATTTGCTTTTATTTCCATGGTTTTCCTCCCTGAAAAACTTTTTTTTAATTGTATCATATATGCATTGCATTTATCAGTTGCAGGGCAGTTTATATCTTAAAATTTATCAAAACTACCCTGGAAATTTTATTAAAAAGTGTGCAGCCGCTATAAGTTTGGCTGCACACTTTTCATGCATGTTCAGTTAAGTGAATTTTAGTAAGAACTAAAAGATTTATAGTATCCTACCTCATATTCGGGAAGCGCTCTTTTCTCGGAAAGGAAATTCAGCATTTCTCCATATGCAATGTTGCTTTTTACATCATCAATGGCGTCTTCATATACAGTCCTCGATACATACTGTGTAATATGGAAGCCAATTTCAGATTCCAGCAAAGCAATTTCCCCTTCAACCCTGCCTTCTTCAAAAGTCCATTCCTCCAAGGCTACCAGTCCAATCTCACTCTTTTTAGATTTATACTCGCCAAGTGTTTCCTCGACAGAAGGATCTTCTGACAGTTCAAGTATTAACGCATCCAAATCTTCTCCGTTATTCACCCGTTCAAATATAGCTTCAGCCCGCTCCTTGGCATCGGCGTATTCTTCATCATCATAATATTCCTGGGCCACAGTATCGAAGGTGGAAATGAAAAGCTGTTTTAAAACGACTTGGTCAATATCATCTTTAAAATTTTCATAGTATTCAAGCGCTGTGTCATCTTCAACTTCTAATTTATATCCGCGGATTAAATCATCCTGATATTTGCTTGATATCCAGGTTTTTTCATAGATATCCAAAACTATGTCAAATTTACATCCATAGAGGTCCTTGGCGGCGTCATCGAGTTTCTGTCCTGTTTGGTCTGCATATTCAGAAAAACTGTTTATAAAGTTCTCCTTGCTGTCTTCAAGTTCAGCTTCATCATAGACATAGCCCTCTTTTTTCGCTGAATCAAGCAGAATCTGAATTTCGGATACTCGTTCAAGTGACAGCTGTTTGGCAAACTCATGGTATGTCATGCCTGACTGGTACTCGCTCATCATGAAGACTTCCATCGAAACATCAGGATAATACTGAAGAATCTGCTGGTATAGCATATTTGTCTGTTCATAATAATGATAGTCAAATTCGTCTTCTGTTATTTTTTCATCACCAATAGATAATACGTTATTAGGAAGCAGACTAATTACTGCAAAAGCAACTATACATATAGCGAGGATAATCCCAAGGGCTAAAAAACCATATTTTATAATGGTTTCCTCCCTGCCTTTTTTCTTTTCTTCAACGACATGGGTTTCCTCGTTGATTACGGCCTTGTCTTTCATTGCGGCCCTCCTATTTCATTTATACTCTGCTACATTATATATATATAGCCTATCCATTTCAATCACTTTTCAACCGACCTGTTCAATGTTCACAAATCGTTAATAATTTCTTCATGGTACAATAGACACAGTGCTAAAAGACCTGTAAAATAAATCAGCGGGCTTGAAAGGTTTGGTATGGAAGCTTTAAAAAGTTTATCAGATAAAATAAAAAAAATCCATTTCATTGGAATCGGCGGAGTAAGCATGTCCGGTCTGGCTGAAATATTACTGGGCATGGGATATGAAATAACAGGTTCTGATATTGAAATATCAAAATTCACCGAGAAACTGAACACCCTTGGCGCACGGGTCTACCTTAATCACGATGCAGATAAAATGGGAAAGCCGGATCTCGTGGTCTATACCGCTGCAGTGCATTCGGACAATTGCGAATACAGACGGGCCGAGGAGCTTGGAATACACATTCTCAACCGCGCTGATCTTTTAGGAGAACTAATGCGGGCCCATAAAGTAGGAATAGGCATTTCCGGTGCCCACGGCAAGACGACCACAACCACCATGGTTTCATACCTTTTTGAAAGGTGCGGATTAAACCCGACAATCCATATCGGCGGCGAGGCTGATTTCATTAACGGCACCACAAAGAACGGCGACGGTAATTTTTTTATCACTGAGGCCTGTGAATATACTGATACATTTTTAAAACTGAATCCGTTCATAGGAATTATCCTTAACATTGATTATGATCACGTCGACTGGTTCAGCGATCTTGCGGATATGCAGCAGTCATTCCTGGAATTCGCACAGCTTATTCCAAAAGACGGTTATCTTATAGTTTGCCATGATGATGAGAACTCAAGGTTTTTGGAGACTTCAGTCGACTGCAATGTCATTAAATACGGACTCAATGATAAAAACCTGGAGTATGCAGCATTGAATCTTGAATATGATGCAGAGGGAAAGGCATCATTCGAGCTATACGCAAATGGCGGAAAAGTCAGTGATGTCAAACTGAATATTCCAGGAACCCATAACGTTCTCAATGTGCTATCAGCAGTTGCCGCGTGCATGATATGCGGCGGCAGTATTGAAAACATAAAATCGGCCCTTGACGATATGCCGGGACCGCGGAGACGTTTTGAATTGAAAAGCGATTCCAATGGCATTAAAGTCTTTGCAGACTATGCCCACAACCCTGCTGAAATAAACGGTACTCTTGAAATAGCATCAAATATGAAACATCGTGAAATCTGGGCTGTTTTCGAACCCCACACTTATACACGCGTACTGGTTTTGTTTGATGATTTTGTCAACAGCTTTAGTTATGCGGACCATGTGATTATGGCTGACATTTATAACGACCGTGAAGAAACAGGGACTGAAGTCAGCAGCCGGCTTGTAGCGGAAAAAGTAGCGGAAAAAGGCAAGGATTCTATCTTCATTCCGGATTATGGGTCAATTGCAGAGCATCTATATGATAATATGAAACCCGGCGATATTGCAGTAATACTAGGCTCAAAATTTATTGAAAAAGTCGCCGATATGTTAGCGGAGCGTTATAAATCATAGTATTTTACTCCTTTTTTTATTTTAATGATTTATAAGAATTAACAATTGCCCGATGCGGGTATATACTTGATAGTGTACTTATATCAGGAGGTTATTCTAAATGAAAAATTTTAAATATTATGCGCCTACCAAAGTCGTTTTTGGTAAAAATACCGCCGTACAGACAGGAAGCCTTGCTGCAGAGTTCGGGGCGACAAAAGTACTTATCCACTATGGGATGGGCAGTGTCGTTAGAAGCGGCCTCCTTGAGATTGTGAAAAAATCACTCGAAGCAGAAGGAATTTCATTTGTTTTACTAGGCGGAGTCAAGCCAAATCCAAGACTGTCTCTTGTCTACAAAGGGATTGAACTTGCCAAATCCACCGGTGTTGATTTTGTTCTTGCGGTCGGCGGAGGAAGCGTAATAGATTCTGCAAAAGCCATTGCCCTGGGTATTGCCAATGACTTTGATGTCTGGGATTTATATTCAAAAGGGAAAAATGCTGCTGCATGCGCATCTATCGGAACAGTACTAACAATATCTGCGGCAGGAAGCGAAATGAGCAGCGGTTCGGTAATAACAAACGAAGAAGGCTGGCTTAAGAGAGCTTACGGCGACGATATCATAAGACCAAAGTTTTCAGTTCTCGACCCTGAAACCACATATACCCTTCCCTCCTACCAGACTTCATGCGGGGCAGTAGACATGATGATGCATACTATGGAAAGATATTTCACAACAGAAGAACCCATGAAATTGACTGATAATTTAGCTGTGGCACTGATTAAAACCGTTATGGAAAACATAAGGACTTCCCTGGAAAAACCCGATGATTACCAGGCACGGGCAGAGCTAATGTGGGCATCGAGTCTTGCTCATAACGACCTCACTGGTTGCGGGGGCACCGGCGATTGGGCTACCCATGATATTGAACATGAGCTGGGCGGAATGTTTGATGTTGCCCACGGAGCCGGTTTAAGCGCTGTATGGAGCAGTTGGGCAAGATATGTTCATCATATAAAGCCATCAAGGTTTGCTAAATTCGCGCGCGATATATTCGGAATTGAAAATAAGGATGACGATGAAGCAGCTTTGGCAGGTATACATTCTATGGAGCTCTTTTATCGCTCGATCGGAATGCCTGCCTCGGTTAAGGAAATGGGCATTGAACTCACCGACTCCCAGATTGAGGAACTTGCCCATAAGGGAACCGATGGTGATACAAAAACACTAGGTAACTTTAAGAAACTGAGAAAAAGAGACTTGAAAGCAATTTTTAACCTAGCGAGATAACAAATAAAAATTATATCAAAGCAACGATATTACGATAAACCCCGCCAGTCCGAGTAAAGTCCCTATAGATAGGGTATTGGAAACGAATTCCACCTCTGCTCTGTTTGTTGAATCCATGAACACAGGTATAACAAAGGGTCCGGGCAGTACAAACATTGAAAACAGGGGGACACCCAGCAAAGGCGATAAACCAAGTGGCTTAAGGGCTAAATGAAAAATAACAGCTGCAAAACCAATAGAAAGAACGATTTTCATAACAGCCGTAAGGCTCTCTACTTTCATGCGTCCGAATGAAAATTTCAAACCGCTACCTATCACAAGGCAGATAAGGAACGGTGTCGGGAGGGCTATAAAGTCCAGAATGTTTTCGATTGTTTTAAAGGCTACCGACTCTGAAAGTTTACCAATTCCTGCAATCGATAGAATCAACCCGATTAAGATTGACCATATTACCGGGGATTTTACAGCCGTTTTTAACGACTGCTTGAAGAAACCAACCTCTTTATCTTTGTTGTGTCCTGCAATCAGGGGTACAGTAACAAGAAAAACAAAGAGAACCTGACCTACGTCAACGATGCCGAATTCTGACAGTCTATCAAGTCCGTAAATTCCACCGTAGAGAGCATACCCTAACATTCCCGCTTCAAAGCCTGTCAACAGATATGGGAAATATGGGGATTTGATTTTGAGTATTTTAGCAAGAGCCTTTCCTATCAACAGCATTATGGCACATGCAGCAAATACAGATGTGAAAACCAAAAGGTATTTTATCTGGAAATCAATCGACGCGAACGCAACCACAAGTCCTGCCGGCAATGTCACATTCACAACAATTTTTTTAAATCCATTCAAAAAAGAATCTTTTAGAAAACCGTTTCTATAAAGAAAGTATCCTAAAACCACAGTTGCCAGCAATGGTAATATTTTCATTAAAATTTCAATTGTATCCATATCTAGATTCCACCATATTGTTTCTTTTTTTGCAAATCTTACTGCATTTTATCTATCAGAATAAGTAAAAGTCCTCCCGTCATGAATACGGGAGGACTTCACTATTAAGATAAATACTTTTTAGTCATACAACAGTTGTGCTATGTCTGTTTCATCCATATTTGCGGAATCATACCATTTTGCACCAGTATCAACATCCGCTACAGCATGTCCTCTTGAGGCTTTAACTGCCAGCTCAACGGCTTTATAACCTATCTGATATGGATCCTGTGTAATCGAACCCATAAATGTGCCGTTTCGCACAGCGGCTTTCTGACCGGCACCTGCGTCAAATCCGACAATTTTTAGGCCGTCTGCTATTGTGGACCCTGAATTAACTGAGGCAAGCAGTCCGTTGACAGCGCCTTCGTTTGAGCAGAAGACTCCCAGGAGATTATCAGTATTCAAAACGCCGCTTGCAGCATTTGTCATATCGGTAATATCCGGTGTTGCACCAACAACTATCTTAACATTAACCGCAACAGCTGAAGGGTCTCCGGTCGTAATAGCTGCAAAGTCACCGCTTATGGCTGCACTCTGTCCGTCTCCGGTAACCAGTGCATACATTTTTTCAGCAAAACCTTTGCTTCTTCCGGTAACTGATGCACTCGTTGCATCCTGGGAAAGAACAACAACAGTAACAGGATTAGCAACAGATGCAGCAGCAATGTCAGCTTTAATTGCTTCATACATATGCTCTGCGCCAATAGCAGCTGCATTTTCGTTGTCTGTCGATGCATTTGCCGCAATCTGTCCTGCTGGAGCATTCGGAACGCCCGAGTCAAACCCGATAACAGGGATTCCCTTGTCATATGCTTCCTGAAGCTGGGAGAATATTGCTTCGGTATTCAAAGCAGCCAATGCAATAGCCGCTGGATTTTTAGCTAATTCAGCATTAATCATATCAACCTGTGCTGCCTGTGCACTTTCTCCTTCAGGACCTGTGAAGAAAATTTCCACTCCCAAGTCAACCGCTGCCTGCTCAGAACCGGCCTTAACAACCTGCCAGAACTGATGCTGGAATCCTTTTGCTATTACTGAGTAATAGTTGCTTTCTTCTTCCTTCTGTCCGCATCCTACGAGAAGAACAAAAACCATAGATACTACAAGTAGTACCGCCAATAGCCTTTTTCCGTTTTTCATAATTTACTCCTCCATTTAATATTTTTATTTGCTTATTGCAAAATTAAGCCTAGATTTTTTTTAGTTCGTTAGCTTTTTTATTTCTGTAAACATCCATGAGCACAGCCCCGATGACAACAAGTCCTGTAAAGAATGTTTGATAAGGGGCGGGAAGGCTCACAGAAATTAACCCGGTTTTCAGGATGCTCATTATGAATACCCCGATCATTGTACCGGTCAGCGACCCGACCCCTCCTGACAGCGATGTTCCTCCTATGACTACCGCAGCGATAGCTTGAAGCTCAATTCCATTACCAGTATTGGGAATTACAACTGTATAAGTTGCAGAATATAGTATCGACCCAAGTCCTACCCCAAGTCCGGCTATAATATATGCCAGTGTCTTCCAAAGCCCGACTTTTACACCTGACAACCTGACAGCTTCTTCGTTATTACCAATAGCGGTTATATATCGGCCTATTTTTGTCTTGTTTAGAATAATGAAAGTCAGAATGAAAAATACAAGCAGATATACCGCCCCCAGGGGGAACCCCCCTGCGGATTTAAAGAAAGTCCTTCCGAACCATCCGTCGGGTTCAAGAGGCGTAGGAAAGTATTTTGACGAAGTATTCGTAATAATCGAACCAAGCCCGAGGCAGACCATCATCATTCCGAGTGTAGCGATGAATGGCGGCAGTTTGAGCTTTGTTACCATAAGGCCGTTTATTAAGCCTACAAGCATTGCAAATAAAATCATAACGACCAGGCAAATCCATAAAGGCACACCTAAATCTCTATAAAGTTTGCCCCCAATCAGAGCAGAGCACATCATAAGTGCACCAAGCGACAGGTCTATGCCTCCGGTAATAATAACAAATGTAGCACCAAGAGCTAAAAACCCTACATAATATGATGATGCCAGTATATTTAGCATGGTTGATGAAGATGTAAAGTTCTTTCCGGTAAATGCAAAAAATATGTAAATTATAATCAGCGCTCCGAATGCCAATATTTTCTGCATGCCCACTTTTCTAAGATTGTTTAACATTTATTCCCTCCATTAATGCTGGGTAGCATACTTCATAATAGTATTTTGGTTAATTTCATCGGCACTAAGTGTTGCTGTATGTTCACCCTCGCACATGACCAGTACCCTGTCGCTCATACGGATTAATTCAGGCAGTTCAGATGAAATCATTATTATCGCCTTGCCCATTGCGGCAAAGTCATTCATTAATTTATAAATTTCACTTTTAGCACCGACATCAATCCCCCTGGTAGGCTCATCAAATATCAGAATATCGCAGTTATTTAAAAGCCATTTTGCGATAATAACTTTTTGCTGGTTTCCACCAGATAAGTTTTTTACAAGTTGCTGTGAACTCGGTGTTTTTATATCAATCTTTTTAATATACTCATCAGCGGCTTCCTTGATTTTCTTCTCATTAATAAACATCCTGCTTATGAAATCCTGCAGTTTTGTAAGCACAATATTGTTGGCAATGCTCATGCCTAGTACAACCCCATACCTCTTCCTGTCTTCAGACAGATAACCAATACTTTTTTCGACTGCTTTATTAGGACTGTTGATAACTGTTTTTTTGCCGTTTATATATAAGTCTCCGCTCTTCTTTGGATCCGCACCGAAAATCAGTCGTGCCAGCTCAGTCCTTCCAGCTCCTATTAATCCCGCAAATCCAAGGATTTCACCTTTTTTCAATTCGAATGAAACATTCTTTACATCAAGGGAGCTGAAATTTTCAGCCTTCATGACCACCGGCGTATCTATTCCTATTTCGCTAAGCTTCTTATGCTCTTCATAGATAACACGACCAACCATCATCTGAATAATTTCATCCAGCTCAACGGAATCCGTTCTGCGTGTTCCAATGTATTCGCCGTCTCTTAATACTGTAACCCTGTCGGCAATTCGTTTAATTTCATCCATTCTATGTGAGATATAAATCATGCTGACGTCTGTTTCCTTCAGCTCTCTCATAATCACGAACAGCTGATCTATTTCTCTATCTGTCAGTGCGGCGCTTGGTTCGTCAAATATGATGATTTTGGCATCATAGGATATTGCTTTGGCGATTTCTACAATCTGCTGGTGGCTAACAGACAACCTTCCAACCTTTTCCTTTGGGTCGATATGGAAATTAAGTCTGTCGAATAATTCTTTTGCCCGAATATTTATTGAATCTTCATTTAAAAACAGGCCTTTGCTTTCCCGGCCAATGAAAATATTCTGTGCAACAGTCAAATTTTCCATAAGGTTTAATTCCTGATGAACCATTGAAATTCCAGCGACCTGAGCTTGCTTTGGAGTTGTGAAAACCTGTTTGTCTTCGTTTAAGAAAATATCTCCGGAATCGCATGGAATAATGCCCGTCAGGATATTCATAAGTGTGGATTTTCCCGCACCGTTTTCTCCGACCAGCGCATGGATCTCGCCCTTTTCAAGATTGAATAGACATTTTTTCAATGCATAAACACCGGGGAATCTTTTTTCAATGTCTTTCATTTTCAGGAGTTGTTTTCCCATGAATCTCCACCTTAATATTTTTTACTCAGTGATAGAATCATTTTATATTCATAGAAGCAATTTTAACATTGGAAAATGAATAATGAATTTGTGATTTTTAACACAATCGAACCGTCATCCTCAGGATGACTTATTGGAAATCCAAGTTCCTTCTTAGAAATAAATTTATAAATTCCGTATGAAGGGTCATGTATATACTACAAGAATTAGTTAACGGAAATTTAGTTGATAAACGGGAATACTAGTTTTTGGTTTTCCGGAAGATACATATTGTTTTTGTTAATTACAACAGTACCGGTGCTTACATTCTTCGGCATCGAAATACCGTTGATTGCATCAATGGCATATTTTACACCGAGATAACCCATGCTGAATGGATTCTGAACAACAAGCAACTCGATGCTTCCACTTTCAAGGTATTCAATTTCTTCCGGTGTGCTGTCAAAGCCTATAATTTTTATTTCGCTGGTTTTTTCCATTTCTATGATTCCCCTTGCAGTTCCAACGGTAGCATATGCATTCAAGCATACAAAAGCATCAATATCCGGGTATTTGTTTAGTGCATCAATGGTCAATTGCTTTGCAATCGCTTCCTCGGAATTGCAGTACAGTACATCCAGTACATTAATATCCGGATATCTGCCGACAGCTTCTAATACTCCCGTTTCCCTCTTATTGGAAGAGGAAGCACCTTTTACAAAACTTACAATTACTATATCAATATTCATTCCGATTGCTTCGACCATGGCTTCGCCTAAAACCCTGCCGGCTTCAACATTGTCCGTCCCGACAAAACCATTCATTTTGTCAGAATTAATATTTGAATCTATTATGACTACCGGAATACCGGCTTCTTTCGCTTTCTCAGCTGCCGGCACTAGACGCTCATAATCTATTGCTGCAAGGACAATGGCATCAACTTTATCCTCAATGGCTGCCTCAACCATTCGAATCTGCCCTTCAATATCTTCTTCGCTGGTGGGGCCTATATAGTCGACATTTACCCCAAACTCCCGGCCGGCAGCCTCTGTTCCCATTTCAACAACCGCCCAGAATTCATGATTCTGTTTTTTAACGATGACTTTTATATTAATGTCCTCGCCTTGCCCGGGAACGGTGCTTGAAACACATGACGTCAGAACAGCCAGCATCAAAATGATGATAATATATTTGATTATTTTTTTCATATTTATTCCTCCGTAATCGGAATTCTGATAAAAACCGTTGTGCCGACCTCGGCCTCGCTTTCTATGCTGATGCCGTACTCATCTCCATAATATAATTTGATTCTTTCATTAACATTCTTAAGGCCAACCCCGGACGAATGTTTGCTTGTCGATTCGCTGGTAAATATGGTCTCAAGCCGGTCCCCGCTGATTCCATATCCATTGTCAGCCACACTATAAACAAGTATCTGCCCTTCCTTTTCAACCTTTATATCTATTAATCCCTTGTCGGGAATTTTATTAATGCCGTGGTATATAGCATTCTCAATTATAGGCTGAATAATCAATTTCAATGTAGAATACCCGCTAAGTTCTACCGGCAAGTCTATAGTAAACTCAAATTTATTTTTATACCGCATTTTTTGAATCGCAAGATAACTCACTGCGTGCTCGATTTCATCGCTTACGCTGATTATTTCTTTTCCCCGGCTTAGGCTTATCCGAAATAGTTTAGCAAGCGCTGCGGTCATTGCAGAAACCCCCTCATGGTTTTTGTTTTCATTCATCCATATGATTGAATCCAGTGTGTTGTAAAGGAAATGCGGGTTTATCTGTGCCTGGAGTGCTTTTAATTCATAATTGCGCTTGGCTTCCTGTTCAGCTATTATCTGTGTCATAAGCTGCCTGATCCTTGCAATCATCAGATTGAATGACCGTGTTAATTTTTTAACTTCGTCCTCTCCTTTTACTTCTAAGTTTTCGACATTAAAATCACCGCGTTCTACCCTGTTCATTTGGTGTTCAAGACGTTTAATGGGTTGGGAAATTTTATATGATATAAATATTGATGCAACAATTATAAAAGCTATCCCGAAAAGAAGAATTACAATAACTATATTACTTAAGTTTCGTCTATTTTGGATAATTTCATCAACATAACTGACTCCTACCATTTTCCATCCGGATGTGCCGACATCCATAATAACAGTGCTTCTTGACTCTCCATTTAATTTTTCAAGGTAAGAACCTGTTTCACTAAACAGCGCTTTTTGAATGTTCTCATCTTTCAATCCCGCATAAATAATCTGTTGCTGGGGATGATAGATAATCTGACCTTCTCCATCGACAATATATATGTAACCCCTGCGTCCAAGCTCAACCTGGCTGCAAACTTCCTCAATAATGCTGAAATTCATATCAACTACACTTATATAACTGCGGAATCCCCCGGGATATTCAATGGTTATTCCCCTGCTCAGTGTAACAACCCAAGGTCTTCTCCCCTCATATATCCGCTGCACGTGCGGAGGTTGGAATATATATTCAAACGGATTCGCAGCTGCATAGGTGAACCACGCCTGTCCTGCGGCAACCAGATTGGCATCAAATTTATAACCGGGAGATGCTAAAAGTAAAGCTCCTGTATCAGAAAAAATAGTGATGGATTCAATGTCTTCCCTGATTTCAAGGGTTATATTCAGGATTTGCGCAAGTTTCTCTGTACTACCAGCAGTAAAGCCTTCTATATTATTTTCTATCATATCGGCAATATCCACCATGGAATCCAGATAGAATTCAAGGTTCAGGTTGGCCTGGTTCATTATCTGTGTAGTACTTTCAGTGGCACTATTCTTAGCATTTTCGGAGAAAGTGCTGAAAAAAGCGATGCCGATCATAATCATGGCTATTGTAATAAGAGCTGCAAACGACAGGGTTATTACAGATTGGATGCTTCCAAACCTGAAACTATTACTAACATTGTTTAATTTCTTTTTTAACCTGACGTCTTTTTTCATGTCTTATCTCTATCCATCTCAGATTTTTTGTATTCCCTTGGTGACTGTCCTGTGTTTTTTTTGAAAAAGTAACTGAAGTAACTTACATCGGGATATCCAACTTTTTCCGCCACATCAGCAATCTTATTATTGTCCAATAACAGCTCTTTAGCTCTTTCAAGACGTATTCTCATAACATATTTTAGAAAAGTCTCATCCGCTCTCTTTTTAAATATTATACACAGATAACTTGGGCTGATAAAAAGATGATTTGATAATTTCTGTACATTAAGCTCTGGATCGCTGTAGTTTTCATTGATATAGTCCTTTGCTTTTTCAAATAGAACCTGTGCAGCATCAATCCTTTTGCCGGAAATACTTTTCATAAGGTTTAGGCTTAATTCACCTATCCATGATTTTGCATGTGCAATTGAATCAAATTTATCAATCTCAATATACATACTCTTGTCTTTAGGCAGCACATGCGAAGACTCAATTTGAAACAATCTTGCGAGTTTCATCAATACAGATATGATTTCCATGAAATATAACTGGTATTCTTTCAGGGAAGCGCCCGAATCGCTCAATTCTGAAAACAAGCTGTCTACTGAATCAGAAACATCTGCTTCCACTCCGAATTTTATACTTGAAATCAGACTTTCTTCTTTCTCCTGCGCCAAATGGAAAAAGCTGTTTATACCTGGTTCCAGGTCTTCTACGAATATTACTTTATCTCCTGACAGAATAAGTTTATAGCTTCTTGCCGTCAGGGATGAAAGGTGTGACTCCCTTATAGAATCAAGTCCGGCTACAATCTTTCCAAGGCCAATCGATGCCGTAAGCCCAAGATATTTTTTTACAGACTGCCTTGTCTCATCCAATATGGAAAACATCTTGTTTCTGGCAGTATCCCGCTCCTTACATTCCACACCAAGTATGATTACAATTCCGTCATCGTGGAAAAACGCCTCACCTGAATCACTTCGACTTAGGATGTCTTTCGACA
>Ga0233412_10000985_pt1 | contig 15613 bp, 19 predicted proteins | sample Na_anoxic_4_MG_FD_180667 | JGI IMG/M metagenome (GOLD analysis project Ga0233412, IMG submission 180667) | Seawater microbial communities from Saanich Inlet, British Columbia, Canada - Na_anoxic_4_MG | ecosystem: Environmental > Aquatic > Marine > Inlet | place: Canada: British Columbia...
AATGCGTTGATGGAAGTGTATAAAATATATATGTATCGTTCGACTGATATGGGTATTCAAGGTGTCCAAACTTATATTAAAACGGAAAATACCATTAATAAAGGGAAAAATAGAATTGAAGGTGCGTATGATGATGCTATGAATAAAATAAAAGAATCTCAAAATAAAATTGGCGATGCGGTGGCGGAAACCAAGTCAAAAATACCTACTGTTCCCAAATTAGATGTTCCCAAAATGGATGTTCCCAAAGTAGATGTTCCCAAATTAGATGTTCCCAAATTAGATGTTCCCAAAACATCAGTAGAAACAAAAAAAGAAATGAAAGGGGGCAAAGATAGGTTTATTCCTAACAAAAATATAGGAAATAAGATTATAAAAGGTGGTAAAAGACTTCATAAAACAATGAAATTATTTCATAAAACAGTACCTAGAATTAAATTTACTCATAGAAATAAAATTTATAAACATCATAAAAATCGTAAAAGTCGTAGAAATAAACAGAAATATACGCGGAAATTATAATAAAATGAATGGTTTGTTAGTGCCTTGTTAGTGCTCGTAGTGCCTTTTTTTTAGTTCCTTTTCTTTAGTTCTCTTTTTTAAGTGACATTTCTTTCCATTTTATGAATCCAACGCTTTTCTTTAAATGAAAGGATGATTCTAAATGCGAACGCGCTATTTCCATTGTCTGTAGTTCTTGTTTTGTTAAAGATTTAATGTATTTACTTTCTTCGCTTTCTTCTTCGCTTTCTTCACTAGTTGATTTAATTGATTTATCTTTTTTGGATAGCTTCATCTTATCTTATATTGAATTCATTTATTAGTTTTAAATAAATTCAATTTTTACATTTATTCCATTTTTATATAAATTCGATTTTTAATATTGAATCATACAAATTAAATTTCCATTCATTTTCACATTACTTTTTTGAAATATTTTGGTTATACTTGTATCTATTGTATAACCATTATTCATTAAAAATTCAAATAATAAAGGTAATTGATCAATACACATTAATTCGTTTCTATTATCTATTTGTGTTATTGCGACAATACAATTTGGTTTTGGACATATATTGGTATTGGCTTCAAAAGGAGATAATTTATTTAATCGAACGGTTTTTGTTATTTCTTTTAATGGTCCTAATGCTGATTGATTCAGTGTTAATATATTTGTATATTCGTTTTTAATAGAATCATAATAGGGAATGCTTTGTAGTGAATATAATATCATCTTATTTATTTTAATATATTATTTTAATATATTATTTTAATATTATTAAAATAGTAAATATTAATTAAATTAATACACTGATTTAAAAAGAAAATTGAAGTGTCCGTTTAATAAAAAGTAATTGATAATTCGAACCACCTATATTATTACAAATGACTACTGAAAATCCTATTTATCGATTTAAATTTTCGGATGAATTTATTATTGAGTTAAATTCATTTTCTAAATTATATCAATATTTTGATAGACCATCCTATAAAGAACAATGGACACGTTGGGTAAACAATAATAATGAAATTATTACTCAAGAATCTGACAGACTAACTACAAATGGCTATAAGGGAAATATTTTGGATAAAATGTATAAAAGTGGAAGATATTATTTTCGTAATAAGAAAAATTCTAATCAGCAACAAGGAGAAGGACAAGGACAAGGACAAGGACAAGGAGAAGGACAAGAACCAAATAAAAGAAGACCCTATATTTCCTTAGATCGAGAACTTATCGAATCAATGGATAATCATATTTCTACTGTTATCGGAGTTCAGCCATCTTTATCTTATGAAGAATTCTGTGAATCTAATACAGATAGTATGAACCAAGAAATGGCTAGATTAATTATAGATGGTTTAAATAAGGATTATATTAAAGCCAAATTTAAAAAAACATATAAAAATAGATACTTCTTGTTGAGAAAATCTTAAAAAATAGATACTTCTTATTTGGAAAAACTTAAAAATATTTTAATATTTATTGATAATTAAATGACTGAATTTATAGAAAATTCATTTTCTCTCAATAACAATATTTCTATTTCAAATAGAATTAAAAATATTCCTTTATTTTTTATTCATTTTAATCCAATTGATCATTTTAAAAATTTGGATAAAAATTATAAACTTTTACCTTTGTCTACTTCTAATCTAATACAGAGAGAAATTAAGTATAAAATCATTCAACATTATACAAAAAAAGACTTTCATTTATTTTTATTTACTATCGATAATTTTCCCACATCTCTTTATCATATATTTTATTCTGCCTCTATCCTCCATCAAAATAAAATTTCTTATACTGTAAACCCTCTTTCGTTTATTTCTAATGATAATAATGATAATAATGATAATGACTTTAATAACTTGCCTTGTTTAATGGATTTCTCTACCTCTTTTTTTTTTCCTTCTATTCAAACTAATAATCAATTAAATCAATTTAAATTATATTTCCCTTTCTCTCTTCTTAAAAATAAATATATCTCTCTTGATGTTTTTATTATTGTTTATTTACTAAAAAATCCTATCGATAGTTTTAATGAACAAATATCCCATTGTATTATTCATGACTATTTATCTACTAGAGAGATAATCGATAAAAAACAATTATCGAATATTCTCTCTTATTTTTATAATTATAACTCAAATCAGATTATTACATATTTATTTCAATTTAAATATACCTGGACTTATTATTCACTTTGTTATTTCTTTATTTGTAATTATTCTGATTTATTAAATCATTTTTCATTATATCCTTTATTTCATATCTATATTCATTCTTCTTTTAAAGAGAGAAATTCCAATTTAATTCAAGATATTCATAAAAATTTATTTCAGATAGATTAATTGATTAATTGATTTTACCGTTATATAAAATATTTTGGACATTTTATATAATTTATTGTTTGTTTATTGTCTGTTTATTGTCTGTTTATTGTCTGTTTATTGTTTATTTATTGTTTATTTATTGTTTATTTATTTCTTTGATTTCTTAGTTTTCTTTGATTTCTTGGATTTCTTGGATTTCTTTGTTCTTTTGACAGTCTTTGACTTTCTCTTGACAGTCTTTGATTTTGACTTTTTAGAACTAGCATCTCCTGATTTTTTGTATGTCTTTCCAGCAGCTTTTAATACATCCTTTAACATTACAGTTTTTCCTTTGGCGTTGGCCTTCATACTGGCCATTGTTTTCTTAACGTGTTCTCTCCATGCGTTTGCCATGATATATATTTCCTTAATATTATAAAAAATTGAAATTGAAATTGAATTAATTAGATGAATAACTATAACTTATTCATTATAACTTATTCATTATAACTTAATTATAACTATTCATTATAATTATTCCTTAGTTATTCATTGAATGTCTAAACTTATTTTAACGCGGTTTCTATATATATACGATGAAGTGGGTTTCTCTTTTATAACAACATTACTTAAAAAACAATCTTTAACAGAGTGTTACTTTTGGATTTCTGAATTGTTTTTATCAGGCTTTGAACAAAAATCTTGGGAATTATTATGGTTTATTTATTTTGATTTCTATTATATTTATAATCCTCAATTCATTCGATTTCTTTCTAAAAAACATAAATTGGGCAATTTGCGTGATTTATTAACTGTTGTTAAAAATTTATTTTCATTTCGTTCTTCCTCTGAAATATTCATTACTCGACAATACAATATGGCTATCAATAACATTACGCATATATTTAGAGGTAAAAAACCCAACTGGTTAATAACTGCTATCCCTTTACACTATCACGCATTATTTCGTTTTATCGATAAAAAATTATATCATTGTGCCGTTTCCTCTTTGCCTAAAACAGTTGAACCAGACTTATTTGATGCTATTCAAATCTATTTCAATATTGGAAATACACAGATTGAAGAATTAAAAAAGAATTACTATGGATATGATGGCACTGGTACTGGTACTGATGGTACTGGTACTGATGGTACTGGTACTGATGGTACAGATTATGAATATTATGATAATAATCATCATAAAATTTGGGCTATTATTTGTTTATTAATATTTAATCCTGACTATACACAATCTAAAAAAAAGATGTTTATTGGAATTCATGATTCTGATTATAAAGATATTATTAAAATTCATAATGATCCACTTACTTTGGATACTTTGGATACTTTGGATACTTTGGATACTTTGGATACTTTGGATACTTTGGATCCTTTGGACCCAGTAGCATCAGCAGTAAGCTACTTACCGATTCGTAAAACTCTTTTATATAAATGTTTATATTCTATCCATCCATTATCCTCATCCTTTTCTTCTATGAGAGATGAACAATATAATATTGGTGATTGTTATTGGTATCATTGGGAATATTATGCTTATCATTCCCCTATTTGGAAAGAACGATTTGATCAATATAATATTACGATTGATGATGATTCTCGAAAAATCACTTTTGATGATGATGATGAATTAGAAGATTTTTACGAACAATATGGTTATGAACCTGATGAACAATCTTCCGAAACACAAAATAAATTGTTTGGTTGTTTACCAGAAAATAATTGGAAAAAATGGATTGAAGATATATTTTCAAACAGCAAATGTATTTATGACTTTGAAAATGATTTTAAATTTAATTATTAAACAATTAAAAAAAAATTGAAGGTATTTTAATATTTATATTTTTTAATATATTATAAGTAAAATGGTAAAGAATGCTGGCGGTAATAAATCTAAGAAAATGGGACGCAAGTTTCTTACAGCTCCGGTTGATAAGAAAATTCGATTGTCTCAAGAAGAGGCTGAAATATATGCGGTTGTCACTAAAAATTTGGGAAATGGTATGTTTTATGCCAATGACCCCGACGGAAGAGAACTATTATGTATTATGAGGAGAAAATTTAAAGGACGTGGTAAGCGTGATAATACTGTATCTCCTGGTGGTTGGGTTTTGGTTGGTCAAAGAGAATTTGAATCTTGTGCCAAACCAAAACACGACTTACTTGAAGTATATAGTGAACATGAAAAACAAAAACTAAAAAAAACTGGAGATCCTGTATTTTCAAAACTTAAAAGTGAATATGATAAATCTGATGATATGGATGATGATTTTACATTTGATAATGATGATTTTAATGATGCGAATAAATATAAGGACCTATTAGCTCAAATTGAAGAGGCGGATGTTGGTACTGATGGAGCTGTTGGTACTGGTACTGTTGGAGCTAAAAGTGCTACGATAATTGATGATGATGGTGAGGAAGTTGATTTTCATGATATTTAATTACCAGATATGTCTTGTATTTCTTGTATTTCTTGTATTTCTTGTATTTCTTGTATTTCTTGTATTTTTTTATTTTCTTGTATGTCTTGTAAACTATTTATTATAGCTTCGTTTAAATCTGTCTCTTCTGTCTCTTCTGTTCTAAACATATTTCTAATATAGGAATGAGGTATTGTATTTATCATTTGTTGTCTTCCAAATGGATGAATTATATTTGTTAAAGAATTTAATGATTCTAAAAAATTATATCTTGATGTTTGTAAGGGGATTTGACCTTGACCTTGACCTTGACCTTGTTCTATCTCTTCATATTCATTATTTCTTATTTCGGTAGAGTCTAATTTAAATCTACAAATTGGGCATTCTGGACATTGGGTTTCAAGCCATTTTTCTATTGCTGATGTGGTAAATCCATGAGCACATGGTAAAATAGTTATTTCATACTCGTCATTAAATGTCTCTTGTGTAATTGGACAATCCTCGTTTAAACAAATTCCTTTTGTGTATATTTCTTTTTTTAATAATTTTTTTCCTTCTTCGGATATTACTTCTTTGTATACATTTTCTTGATGTAAAGAACTATTAAATATATCTGGATTATCTTGATTGTTCAATAAGAAATTTCCGAATAGTTGTCTGTCATTTGATATTTCTAGAATTCTGTTTAATCTTGTTTGATTTTGGGATATATCTTCTTCTAAATCCATATTAAACCCCATCCTACTCATACTAATTCCACTCATTCCTATTCCGCTCATTCCTATTCCGCCCATATCTATTCCGCTCATATCTATTCCGCTCATATCTATTCCGCTCATATCTATTACTTCATTAAAAATATTAAAAATATTCATTATATTAATTCTATTATTTTTTTTAAATCGTATTTTTTAAAAAATTAACAAAAAATTAACAAAAAATTAACAAAAACCAGATTTTGAAAAAAAATTGAAGTTTTTTTTTTTAAATACAATTAAAATACAATTAAAATACAATTAAAATACAATTAAAAGTAACACTAACACTAACACTAACACTAACACTAACACTAACACTAACACTCAATTGAACATTAACTAACATTAACTAACATTAACTTTAATATTCAATACAAAATGACAACACAACAGGAGGTAATTCATACTTTTCGGAATAAAATTGGTATAGAATTTAGAAATAAAACTACTCGTTCCCAAATAATATCACGAGATTTGTGGATGAATGTCGAAAAAAATAAATTTATGAATAAAAATAGAAATAGAAATAGAAATAGAAATAGAAATAGAAATATAAATGAATTTATATTAAACTCAAATAAATTAGTTGAGTTAAATAATTACATAGATCGCTATACCCATATTGCAAGGGTTAATCATGTTAACAAAATGTTTAAATATATATATGCCAATTTTCATATATTATTTAGTTTTACTCCAAAAATTAAAATATTAATAAAAGAAATGGAAAAGAAAAAAATTGAGCTTATTAATGATATTAATGAATGTTTACACTGTGGTAAATATACTCGAAAACAAAAACATTATTTATTATCTGCATTGAAAACTTTCAATCGAAAAATGCCACAGAGAAGTCACTTTATAGGTAATGTTCTAAATCGTGTATTTATAAAAGATGTCGCATTACACATTACTGAATTTATCTAATCCTATCTAATCCTATCCTATCCTATCTAATCCTATCCTATCTAATCCTATCCTATCCTATCTAATCCTATCTAAATAAAAAAAGTCACCTTTCCAGGTTACAACTTTTTTATTTTATTTTTTCTTTCTTTTATACATTCTCAATATCGAATCTCAATTGAGTCAAAGTATGGTCTGTTGGATGTATTCCATCGATGGTTTTATAATCCATCATAAATGTGGTGATAAATGAACAATTCAATTTATTGATACATTTTTCATAAAATGAAGTCGTTTGTAATGGGGGTAAGATGAGGCACCACTTTTTATACTTTTTATTCTGTTCTTTTAAAACCAAGTAATTTTCAATCACCTTATCTTCTGGAATACCCATTGCTAAATCATTTGCTCCAAAGCAAAAAATATATTCGGTATTTAAATGTGATAATAATTCGTCTGATGGATTTGATACAAAAAATTCTAATGTCATTCCTGGATAACATATAGTATCATGATATTCGTAGTGTTGAATTAAACTATCTCCTACTACGGTATAACTCATTATATAATATATAATATATAATGAATTGTTTTTATATCTTTGAACTTATTTACAACAAGTATAGGTTCCTATTTTATTAGTGTTCCTATTTTGTCATATCTCTTGTTATCTAACATTTTTACCAACATATTCCAAGGAGTAATTTCTTTTAGTGATTTCATTCCAACTTCTACAAACGAATTTAATAACATGGGACTATATCCAGATAACATGGTTACATTCTCTTGATAGGATACTTCGGGAAAACCATCCGAACTTCGTAAATTCCAAAATAAAATATGTGGTAATTTGTAACCCTTTCCACAAATCTTTATTCCCGCTTGATGAAATTTCTCCTGTAAAATTTGTCGAACACATTCATTATATGTGGAAACTACTCCCGTTTTCTCGGCTTGATCAAATTGCATATCCGATAATACGGTTAATACTAGATTCTCTACTTCTTCTGCTGGAACCTTATTCTTTATAATTACATCTAGAATCATATCCATTGCTTTATGGAAATTGGTATTCATTCCCCATCCAGCTTCTCTTATTGAATTCACCTCTTCGACAAAATCTTTACATCCATCTAGATTTATCCATTGCGGATTGTTATTAAATGTCATTATTCTCTTGCCTAATTTTGATTTTTCACTAATACGAATACCTAATCCCATCGCACTATAAAGGGGATTATTATTTTCACATTCCATAGATCCTGAAGTATCCACCATGGCAATCATATTGTCCAGTGATTTGATAGATTTACCATTGTTTTTCCATGCTTCGTTAATAATAAATCTTTCTTCTTCGGTATTTACTGTTAAGGCTTCTTTAATGAAATTAACCATACTCGTATTTTTCCCTTTTATTTCATATTTCCCTTCTTTTACTTTTTGAATATGATTCAATAGGTTTTCTTTACAATTTCGACGATCTTCCTCCGGATTCTCTTTCTCATTTAAGAATGCCTTTTTCTGTTTCATTAGTGTTATACTGGTTACTTTATTAAAATTTATTTGTGACCAGTTCTTTCCACATTGATTGATCTGTGTTGTCTCAATATATTTATTTAAAGAACTAATTAACTTTCTATAATGGGTTTTTGCTTTATTAATAGCACTTTTACTCCAACCATTTATGCTTCTACCATATTCTTGAAAATAATTTTTAGCTAATTCTTCGTTTATCCAACCGAATTTTGAACTCTTTTCGCGAGGAATCCATTTTGCGGCTAGTGAACAATTTTTTGTTGATTTCATATTTTCATCATCCATTCTTATTTGCCCATTAAACACCTCCAATAATTCTATTGGTAATTCTTTTTCTATATCCTTTATTTCATTAAAAAAATACTTTACATCTTTCCAAGATCCGATTGGTTTTACATCTTGTTTATGTTCTTCGTAACCAACAAAAAATATTAATAATGCTATGGCTAGTGATTTATAGTATATATATATTTCTTTCAAGATTGAATAGGTTAATGCGTATTCCCCCTTTCCATTTTCTATATCTCTTGTATGTGCCAATAATTTTAATAAAATAATTTTATCTTCATTACTACCATTTATAAAACATTTCATAAATTTATTAGCCAATTCTTCTTTTTTATTACTATCATTCGTTCTTACTATTTGAAACGATATCTGTAGTATCTGTTCTTGTTGAATATTACTCCATTGATATTCAATATGATTATTCTCTCCATATTGAATATTGGTTGTGGTGTCTAATGCTGATACTAATGATGCCATATATTATATATGTTTGAGTAATCTTTATATGACTTCGTTATATAATATTATGATTTTTCTTCTTTCGGGTTTTTGAATGTAATACATTAAACCTTACACGTTTTGTATATTGACCGGGTTTTTTATCTTCCTCCATTAACACTATGTATATATTATTTATATCTTGTAAACAATTTATAGTTGATACTAGCTCATAAGTATCTAAATTTTTTAAATTAGTCATAAAATCATATTTATCCGTATTATGTAGAAAGTTTTTTATTTCTCTATTCTCAATATTCAAATTATAAATCAATATACTTATTAATTTATATTTTTTTTTATCCAACTTTTCTGAATCTTTAATCCATTTAATCCATTCCTCTTTTTTAATAACATTCTCTGTTGTTAATTTTATTTTTTTTTCATTTATTTTTTCCAGGTCTTTATTTTTGTTAATATATAAAATATTTACTTTAATATCTTTATTCGGTTCTGGATAAAACATATTATAATGTTTTTCTTCTTCTTCATACGATTCTATCCAACTTGTATCTATCCAATTCGTATCCGATAAATCTATTTCTTCCATTACTTAATTTAAATATTTTTACCTTTTAAATTAAACTAATCTTCCTCTTCTAAATATTCATCACTCTCATCATTCTCTTCTATTTCTTCCATTTCAAATTGTTTTTCGTATTCTTCATAAGCTAATCTATCTAATATTGCTAATGCAAATCCATCTAGTTCACCTGTTTCTTCATAATGTCTATCTGATTCTATTCTATTTTGTTCATACTTATCCTCTATCCAGTCACGCCATCGCTGTATCATTTCTTTATTTTCCTCCTCTTCCATTCTTTGTAATTCTTCTTCTGTAAATGTCTCGTTCCAACTATTATACCAATTTATTCCGTCTCTACTATATTCTGTTCCTAAATTAGGTATTATAAATGCCGAACTATTATTGTGTGCTTTTGATGGCTGTGCTTTTGATGGCTGTGCTTTTGATGGTACTGTTTTTATTGATTTTTTTTTTGATTGTTTTTGTCTTAAAAGCATATCCCCTATCCATTTCCCACCTCGCCAATATTGTGAATCGTTCGGATCAATAATGAATTTGTTTTTATTTATTTCTTCTTCTTTTTTTATTTTAATCGCATTTAACCATATTGATCCTTCATTGGCGTTTTTATTCACAGTTACTTCTTGTATCAAATCAGGAAAATTTTCTTTTGTATTAGCATACCCTTTTTCCTGTTTTTTTTCTTTAAATATATTGCTGTCTCTATTATTAACTCTATTAGTATCTCTATTAACTCTATTAACTCTATTACTGTCTCTATTAACTCTATTAGTATCTCTATCACGATCTCTATTAGAATTAGAATTAGAATTAGAATTAAATGTATTTTCTTTTAAACTGTCAAATCGTCCCATTATTATTTGTCTTTTACTACTAGTTATACTATATAATATATACTATATATAATCCTATATCATTTTATTTTAACAATTATAAGTATTATAATAAAAGTATTATAATTATTATAAGTATTATAATTATTATAAGTATTATAATTATAATTTAAACATAATTTATTATTATATTTTGTGGGGGGTCACACCATAAAAATCCACATTTGTTTCCTAACAGCCATTTTTATGTTTGTATTCTTAATCATTAAATAAATAAATAGTATTTATATATATATTACAGGAAACAGCATCTTCATATTTAATTATATTAAATATATTAAATTAAAAATTGACACAATATATTATTTTTAAATTATAGTATCTTAATGTCAATTAATAAAGCTAATAAAGCTAACTCATATCATTCAATGGACAAGTTTACGGACAAGTTTACAGACAAGTTTACGGACAAGTTTACGGACAAGTTTACAGACAAGTTTACGGACAAGTTTATTTGCCCTTCTGATTGCCCTTCTATTTGTATTCCTCGAGTATTTATAGATATACCTACATGTCGAATAATTGAAATTTTTCAAAAAAAATTACAATTCGGACTTATTAAAAAAGTCGACAGTATTTCATGTCATGATAATAAATTCAAAAAAATATTCATTCATTTTGACTTTTGGCGAGATGACGAAATAACATCTTGTATTAAAAATAAGTTTTTAAATGGTGATATTATGAAAATTGTCTACGATGACCCTTATTTCTGGAAATGTTCTTTAAGTAAAACAGAACTTTCTTGATAATTATAAATGTTCTATTATAAATATTTTTTATTCAATATTTTGATTTAAATATTTTGATTCGATATTTTGATTTAAATATTTTGATTTAAATATTTTGATTTATATTTATTATGATTATTGGATCATTAGATATTCATAAAAAAAATAATATTTTCGATATTGTTAGTATTAATACTTCTTCATCTCATGATTCTTTTTCTATTTTATTAGAATCATTTCAATTAAATCATCATTCCTATTTATTCACTGCCAACACTATTGTTTCTCTCGATGATTTTATTAAAAATAATTGTTTTACTATTGAGTTGGCTACCTTATTCATTAAATCTATCTATAATCAAACCCAATTCCTATCAGAGAGAAATTTGGGTATTTCTTTTATAGATATTTCTGATATAATGGTTATTAATAATCATTCTTTTTATTTTTGTAATTCTAATAAATTATTTGGTATCCACGCAAATAAAATTAAAATTAATGAGGTCTATGATAAAAACAACTGTTTTCTACCTCCTGAATTCATTCAAAATGATACTCTCCCCTTTTCCACTCTTTATTCATCTTTTTTTTATAGTTTAGGTATTCTTACACTTTACTGTTTATTAAAAACAAATAAACAATTTTCTTCCTATGATGATGTATTAAATCATTATAAATATAGTAAGATTCATTTTACTATTTCACAATGTTTACTTGATAATCCAATTCAAAGAAATTTCTTTCTTTTTTAATCTTTTTAATCTTTTTAATTTTAATCTTTTTAATCTTTCTTTTTAATCTTTTTAATCTTTTTAATCTTTCTTTTTATTTCTAATGTTACTTTATATGTCTATTGCTATTCTTAAAAAAAAATCCCGTCATAATAGAAGAATTGCTCCTATCTCTGGTAGAGGCGTAGATGGGTTCTCATTAAATGGAGGAACTAGAAATCATGGAGGGATTGGTCAATTTAGAATGATTTCCAATACTACCAGAACTCCTTATAGAGGAACTGAACCTATGGGAAATGGTGGGCATTTGGGAACATATTATAATAAACCATTCAATTCTGGAAGTTGCTGCACCAATGACAATACTATTATTAAAAAATCAGCTATGAATACTGCGGGTATGATTGATACTAAATATAAATGGACCAAAGGAACTTATCCTAATTATTGGGTTCAAGAAGATGATAATAGTTATCAAATGAATGGCGATCAAGCCACTTATATTAGAAATTTAACACAGGCTACTGGTGCTTGTGTATTTACCAATGTTCAGAATAATGGTGTATGTGGGACTACTGTTCAATCCCCTAATTCTGATTATATTTATAGTTGTAAAGGGAATTCTGCCGCTTGTTCTTACCATATTGGAGGTAAAAAATATATTCGTATGCCTTATGCTAAAAATTTAAATCAACCGGCAGTTAGTCAAGGACAATACATCACAGGAGGTGGTGTATTTAATAAGGAATGTTTACCTACTCCTGCCTCGAAAAAGCCGTTCCCTATGAATTTAAATCATAGTAGTGCTCAAAAAAGTGGCACCAAAACTACTAGTGAAACTGCTAGCGGTTGTTATACAAATTATCTTACTTGGCAAGATGCCTATAACGCTGGGCAACTTCCTGCCGATTGGACACCTGGATATAGTAGTGCTCCTAGTGATTACAGTGATTTGGTTCAGCGAAGTTCTAACTTTCGTTCTGATCCACCTTCAGGTGAAGGCTATCCTGAGGTTATTCCAAATACATAAACATTTTTTATTGTTTATTGTTTTTTGTTTTTAAATATATATTTTTTACAAAAATAAAAATATATATTTTTTATGGTTCTATTGTATAATGCCTTATCAGAGTAATATTAATGTACGGTTTCCCTATCCTAAACATGAAAAAAATATGCGCTGCTTTGGAGTTAATCAAAAACTTTCTCCTGGTTTAGCCAGACTTAATTTCAAATTTTCATCGAATTCATTTAATCCAGGACGATTTAGATCATTACAAACAAAAATGAATGACCTCACTGTGTCTTATCCCAAATAAATGAGTTTATTGAATTTTTCATTTAATATTTATTGAATTTTTTATTAAATATTTATTGATTTTTTTTATTTAATGACTGATTTCCATGACTAATATGCTCTGTCATATAATCTCTCACTTTACATTTAGTTAGAGACCCAATATTATTACTATAAATGATATATTTTATATTTAACTTTTTCATCACATCCGCACATCTACTACATGGTGCCGAATCTTTATAATTAACCTTTTGTCCTACTGGTTTACCGACTGTTTTTCTCACCACATATAAACTTACCTTTTCATAAAAAGCACTTCGATTTTTATCACAATGGCCGATAGTCGATAATTGAAAATTATTTCTACTTGATATTTTGGACAATCTTCTCATTACATCTATTTCCGCATGACATGAATATGTATCATCTAAAAATCCATCATTCGAATAACATCTATATGAATTGTAACCTCTCGCTATGACTTGCCCTCCTACTACAGCTACGCATCCATGTTGATGATGCTTCATAATAGATTTATCCGCTTCATTCAATGCTAAACTGGCAAACTTCTCATCACGAAAACTACAGCCGGGTCCGTTCAACATCTATTAACTGTATTAACTGTATTAACTGTGTTAACTGTATCTTGTGATAATTTATTCTTCTTTGTATAAAATAATTTATACACTATATTTTAATTCAATTTTTATTTTATTTTATTTTAAAATTGAATTCATTTAAAGCTAATTTATTCATTGTAAATATAATTATAATGAGTTCTACTGATAATGTTACAACACTATATCTCTATGTCCCTCCTCATTCAGAAACCCTTCGTAGCTTCTATAGACAACGAATCGATGATCATAATGAGGCGGTTTTTAATGATAAATATGCTGATTCTGGATTTGATTTAGGGCTTTCACAAGACTTTACTATAGACAAGGCTATAAGTTTTAAAATTCCTTTAGCCATAGCTGGATCTATGTATGATGGAAATGGAACTCCTCAAGGGTTCTCACTTCTCCCTCGTTCTAGTATTATCAAAACTCCTCTTCGATTATCTAATTCTGTTGGCGTTATTGATAGGGGTTATCGCGGTATCATTACTGCTGTTGTAGACAATCTAAAGTTTAATTCTAATAATCATTTTCAAATATTTGCTTTAGATAGATATTTTCAAATTGTTCATCCTTCTTATAATCCATTTAAGGTAGTTATGGTTGATACAAAAGAAGATTTAGGAATTACTACTAGAAATGAAGGTGGGTTTGGATCTACAGGTCGATAAGAAAAAATAAAAAATAAAAAATATAAAAAAAAAGTTAAAAATATAAGCCATCGTTTGCGAAGCATAAGAAAAGAAAAATAAAAAAGTTGTAAATGTTTTTACTTATTACTTTTTTCTTTTTTTATTTTTATAATATATAATGGCTAAAACAAGATCTATGCATAGAAGAAGTGTTTCTAGAAAACGCTCTTACGCTCGTCGTGTTAGAAAATCTCCCTGCCGCGGTAAGGGTCCTGCTGCTTGTCGTGGTCGCTCTGGTTGTAAATACACCAAGGGTAAAAAGAGAACTTTTTGCCGCAAAAGTAGAAATCATAAAAAGATGAGAGGTGGTAGTGTTAATGTAAAATTAAGTCCTGCTAATGTTTAATTATTTAGCTACTAATTCATTATTTAGCATATAACTCTTTTATGATAAAACAATTTATTTGATAATACATATTTTTATAGAAAATATTATCAAATACTATAATATTATCTACTATTATGAATTTTTTATCAAATATTTTATATCCTCCTCCTAATGATACCAATCATACCAATAATCATATTTCAACAGTAGAAATTGAAAACACTGAACATCTGTTTTATAGAGATGATAATCCGAATAATGGTAATAATGGTAATAATGGTAATAATGGTAATAATGGTAATAATGGTAATAATGGTAATAATGGTAATAATCCTAGTAATATATACAATGAATTATCAGGTGATTCTAATGTAACTACTGATTCTAATGTAACTACTGATTCTAATATTAGTACTGATTCCAATGTGACTGCTGGTACCAATGTTACTATTGAGTCCAATGTTACTGCTATTGCTACTGCTGCTGCTACTGCTACTGCTACTGCTGATAAAACTCAAACGTTCACT
>Ga0233412_10000986_pt1 | contig 15606 bp, 13 predicted proteins | sample Na_anoxic_4_MG_FD_180667 | JGI IMG/M metagenome (GOLD analysis project Ga0233412, IMG submission 180667) | Seawater microbial communities from Saanich Inlet, British Columbia, Canada - Na_anoxic_4_MG | ecosystem: Environmental > Aquatic > Marine > Inlet | place: Canada: British Columbia...
GGATTAACCGGATTAAATAAATATTGAACACTCATCGCCCGTTCATTTCCTTCACTTGAGTTTTACCCTGTTAAATAGAGGTTACGTATAGTAGATTATCACTATTTGAAGATAACTGCTTGCAATCGCTTCTCATATGTCATTTACAATTTAACAGGGCAAGGAGTACTCTGAGAAGAGCATTGAATCAGATGTAAAGGATCGCTTAAAAAGTATATGGGAAGTCTTAATGGGAAAAATAAGCCAACTTACTTTTCCCATTATAGGCATTCCCATTAGTCCCAATGTAGTTCCCATTGGGACCCCGCTATGCGGGATTTTAAGTGATTCTCTCCAAAGAATATTTCTCAGCTTTCTTAGCGTCTCTAACGAGCACAGCGAGTGGGCGGTGAGTAAATAAAATCCTGAACATCCCGTCTATCATGTCTAAAAAATGGGATTTCCTATACTATCAAGTTAAGGTCCTTCATTTCGCAAAAACAACAACGGGGTATAATTAAATACTATAGCAGCCTTATTTTCTCTGAGTTATGGTGGTGTTGGTATAGCATGCAATGTGATCGAAAAGCAGCTCAAGGTGGACAGGGGCCTTCGACCCAGGATCGAACAAATCATGAGAATGGTAAGTAAAAAAACTATTTAAAAAAAGGCCCGTTTACGTTTACATGAAAACGCTGGCGGTTTTCATAGCAGTGCAGTTATACTATTATATCCCATACAAGTGAAAAAATAAAAGGAGATTGAATTGGAAAAAGATACTCTTCCTTCGCCTGATAAAAATGCTATCATTAAAGCACTTCCCGATGAACTTTCTGAACAAAACATACAGAGAATTAACAAATTCGGTGCCTTTATGTTTTTATATGATTTTGCCCAAGATCATTTTGTTCGGCCGCGCCTTCATAAGGCCGACCCACAGCGACACCGGGAAATACTGAAAAATCTAATTTCACCGGTAAAAAACTCCCATGTTCTTGAGATTGCCTGTGGAACAGGAGGAGCAATTTCTCACTTCGATAGCAGCAATGAATATACCGGCCTCGATCTGTCATATTCTATGCTTAAGCAGGCGGTAAAAAAAGCTAAGAACAAATCATTTCAAAAATCCATATTTATTCAGGGAACCGCTGAAGAACTTCTTTTTGACGATGAATCTTTTGAGTTTGTTTTAATGGACACAGCCCTGCATATGATACCGAAATATCAACTTGCCATTTCAGAAGCAGCGAGGGTGCTAACTAAAAGTGGTATATTTATATGCAGTACTCCGGCCATTGGGATCAGCAAAGAATTTGATATTACGTGGAAGAAAATTTCAGATAAGCGAGATCTTCATTCTTTTACCGAAAAGAACATTGAAGATGTCTGTTCTCGTAATGCTCTAAGCTATACCCGTATCGACACGAATGGTGGTGTGCTTTATTTTCAAGCACAGAAAACTACATGACAATAGCAATGTGATTAACTTGACTATAAAAACTCGGGAATTTTTTGAGCCTTGGTGCCCTGCCCTAAGATCATAGGTTGCGAAAGTCTGTGTCACTCATGGTTGCAGCAGATTACCACAGCGTTATAGGTCTGAAAAAACTGGTCGCATCACGACATTTTAATCCTTTTAAGAGAGGGAATAAAAAATGCCGTATGTGAATATCAGGATAACGAATGAAAATGTAACTCCCGAAAAGAAGGCAGAATTGATTCGATGAGCTACAAAATTACTTCAGGATATTTCAGGGAAGAATCCTCAAACTACCGTTGTAGTTATAGATGAAGTTGAAACTGACAATTGGGGAATTAGTGGAGAGACTTTTACAGCAAGAAAAACGAGGTCAATAATATCCTTTAAACTGATAGTTTACAATGATCGAACCAGTCGCTGGGGAGTAATGTAATGCGAATTGAGGACATTAGGTTCACAAATGGTATACTTACGCTGAGACCTTACCAGGTTACGGATATCGAACCTTGTTTTAACGCAATCCGTGAGTCTATTAATGAACTCTTACCGTGGATGTGGTGGTGTCATAGCACCTATTCTATCAAAGATACTCAAATATGGATAGAATCCCGACCTGATGCGTGGGAAAACGCAACTGAGTACCCCTTTGCTATCATAGATTCTAAAGACGGGTCTTTTTTAGGGGGCTGTGGACTGAGTAATATTAATCGTACGGATAAATGTGCAAATCTTGGATACTGGGTGCGAACGAGCCGATCAAGGCAGGGGGTGGCGCCAGCAGCGGCGTTAGGTGTGGCTCGATTCGCATTCAAGAAGGTAGAATTAAACAGAGCCGAAATTGTCATCGCCACCGAGAACAAGGCCAGCATTCGTGTAGCAGAGAAAATTGGTGCGCTGCGTGAAGGAATTTTGAGGAAACGAATCGTTGTCCGCGATACTGTTTATGACGCTTTTATGTTTTCACTTCTTGCAGATGATCTTAGTGAAAAACCGAAAAAGACCAGCAGCATCTAAACTACACGATGCTCTTACCCTGTCATCCTATGCAGGCGAGGCAGCTGAAAACAAGGCGTTATGCTATATTTGGATATCGAAGCAATGCAGGACAAATTTTATGAATGAACCAACGATAAAGGAAATCAGAGAGGCGTCTCATCGAATCAGACCTTTTATTCATTGTACTCCCATTCTCACCTGTAGCGCCATAAACAGAATGTGTGAAGCGGAGTTATTTTTTAAGTGTGAAAACTTCCAGAAGGTAGGTGCTTTCAAAATCCGAGGGGCAACCAACGCTACATTTATTTTAGGAAACCAAGAAGCTGCAAAAGGTGTAGCCACTCATTCATCTGGGAATCATGCGGCTGCCCTGGCTCTTGCTGCCCGCCTGCGAGGTATTAAGGCATATGTAGTAATGCCAGAGAATGCTCCTCATATAAAACGAGCTGCGGTGGCTGACTATGGAGCAGAGATTATTTTCTGCAAACCAACGCTCAAGGCTCGGGAGGAGCGTCTCGTTGAAGTAGTCGATCGTACTGGTGCTGTTTTTATCCATCCTTACAATGACTATCGAGTAATTGCAGGTCAGGGGACTGCTGCCCTGGAACTCTGCGAGGAAATTCCAGATCTTGATATAGTGATGGCCCCGGTGGGTGGAGGTGGTTTACTGAGTGGAACCGCAATTACTGTTTCCGCAATTTCACCAAAGACTCATGTTATTGCTACAGAGCCTGAAAGAGCAGACGATGCATATCGTTCTTTTCATGCTGGAAGGCTTATTCCCTCAGTTAATCCTGATACCATTGCAGACGGACTCCTTACTTCTCTTGGCGACCTAACATTTCCTATTATAAGACACTACGTCAAAGATATTGTTACCGTGACAGAAGAAGGAATAGTACATGCAATGCGCACGATTTGGGAGAGGATGAAAATAATAGTAGAACCCTCAGCCGCAGTACCGCTGGGCGCGATATTGACCGATCGTATACCGGCTTCAGGAAAGAGAATAGGGATTATCCTTTCGGGAGGAAATGTCGATTTAGCAAATCTTCCATGGAATGATTGAGCAGAACCATAGGATGAATCAGGCATCTTGCCTCACTGCAAATTGCATGGTATACATATGAAAGTGCCTAAAGTGCCTAAAGTTAACGTCTTTACTACTCAACTACTTTCATCCTTCGTTGTGCCCGAAAGGCCATGTGAGTTCATGAAACTGCCGGATAACACAAACCACACAATGATTAAGGAGAACACAAAATGTCAGTAAAAAAGATTGCTGTGATTGGAGCGGGCAATGGCGGGAACGCCATAGCAGCCCATAAAACTCTTGATGGGTTTGAGGTGAGTCTGTTTGAACTGCCAGATTTTTCAAACAGCCTTTGCCAGGTTCTCGATACAGGCCATATTACCATCGAGTGGCCAGAGCGGAAAGAAACCGTCACGGTTCACCATGTGACGACAGACATTGCCACTGCACTCAAGGGCGCTCAAATCGTATTTGTTGTCACCCCTGCCTTTGGTCATAAAACGATGGCCGAGGTTTGTGCATCCTACATGGAGAATGATCAGATCATTATTCTGATGCCCGGCTCAGGTGGTAGCCTGGAGTTCGCCCGCACATTCAAGGCACAAGGTGTGGATAAAGATATACTGCTATGCGAGTGCTGCACTCTCCCTTATGGTGCACGCTTAACTGCGCCCGGTCATGTCCTTATCCACATAGAAGCAGTGACCCTCCCCACAGGTGTATTTCCGGCTCACCGTACTGACGAAGCAATTGCCAAGTTACAGGAGGTCTATCCCGCCATCGTCCCGACAGCGAACGTACTTGAAGCGGCAATTAACAATCCCAATCCCATCGTTCACTCAGCTGCAACCCTGCTCAGTGCGACCCGAATAGAATATTCCGAGGGGGAATTCTATCTCTATAAGGAAGGGATGACACCTGCTGTTGCCCGTGTCTACGAGGCCTTGGAGCGAGAGCGTCTTGCAATACTCGACCGACTGGGCCTTAAGCTTTACCACTATGCTAATCTCGACGCTCGAGGATATAATCTGGGCGAGACGTTAGAGGAATGCCATAATCGCATTCTCAACACATCGATGGATGCAGCCTTTGGCGTAGAGAGCATCGAGGCGGGTATCCAGATGAAAGGCCCTGCATCCATGCACGATCGTTTTATCACCGAGGACGTACCATATGGCCTCGTGCTTCTTTCCACGCTGGGGCAACTATTAGACACCCCTACGCCGATCTCTGATGCCATCGTCAATCTCTCCGGGGCCATTAACCGCGTTGACTACTGGGCTAAAGGTCGAGGAGTAAATGAACTGGGCTTAGGAGAAATGAGCCTTGAGCAAATTCAGACATTCTTGAAGAGTGGGTTCTAAGCAAGGGGTGCAGTTTCGTTCAGGGGGAATGTTCGTTACCAATTCCGCGCTGCAACTCATCTCCAATGAGGTGTAAATTGCAAACGAAATGTGTGATGGCTCACAGGCATTGCATTTATGGCTATTAACGTTTACAACAAGGTCATGAGAATAAAAATTCTTGTCACAGGTGGGACTTTCGATAAAGAATACAATGAACTTAAGGGAGAGCTCTTTTTCAAAGACACTCACCTGCCTGAAATGCTAAGACTGGGTCGTTGTAAGCTAAGAGTTGATATCAGCTCTTTGATGATGGTCGATAGTTTATCTATGACCGACGCTGATAGAAAAAATATCCTTGAAAACTGCAAAAAAATAAAAGAGAATAAAATACTCATTACCCATGGCACTGATACAATGGTAGAAACTGCCAAAGTTCTCGGCAATGCTATAGAAGACAAAACAATTATTTTAACAGGTGCAATGGTGCCATACAAGTTTGGGAGTTCTGATGGATTATTCAATTTAGGAAGTTCCTTGGCGTTTGTCCAGGCTTTACCCGATGGGGTTTATATTTCTATGAACGGCAAGTGTTTTCATTGGAATAATGTTAGAAAAAACAAACAGACAGGTGAATTTGAAGAAATAAAGCAAACGACCCCTTAATACCCTTGTTATCAGACGTCCAAACTATCTATACTATACTATGAGTCACCTTGTGCGCTCAGCTAATAGACTCCTTCGGATTCTTCAACAAGGGATATCCTGGAATTTCACCTATGAGCGACCTGACACCTGCTGCAGCTCAATATAGACGTGATGTTTTAAGCATTGCTTCTCTGATAACTCGTTGCTTGACTTACAGTCAGCATTGCTCATGGCAGTTTAGCATGTTCGTCAGCTGGAGCCTAAAAGGCAAAGCATACAAATGAAATTCTTTAAATATCATGCACTTGGGAACGATTATATCGTGTTAAATCCTGCAGATGTTGGCGATATGCTAACATCTTCCCAGATTCGATCGATCTGCCATCGCAATTATGGCATTGGCTCTGATGGCATTCTTTTCGGACCAATTATATCCCCACAAGGTAATTTTGTCTTACGCATTTTTAATCCTGATGGCAGCGAGGCGGAAAAAAGCGGCAACGGTTTACGAATCTTCTCCCGGTATCTATGGGACAAAGGATTGGTTCAAGAGAAGCCATTTATAATAATGACTGCTGGAGGCAAGGTCATATCCCAAGTGCACAAGGGAGGCAGAGATGTCACTGTTGACATGGGTAGAGTCAGTTTTGACAGTCGCAAGATACCTGTTGAGGGTCCTCCTCGGGAAGTCCTCAACGAGATAATTGTTGTAAATGGTCAGGAGCTTAATTTTTGTGCAGCCAGTATTGGGAATCCGCACTGCGTTATTCTTCGTGATGAGATCAGTGCAGAAGAAGCCCAAAAATGGGGACCCCTTATCGAAAAAGATCCTCGCTTTCCAAAACGAACGAATGTCCAGTTTATGAAAATCCTTGATCGTAAAAACATCACGATCGAGATCTGGGAGAGAGGGGCAGGTTACACCCTGGCTTCAGGCAGTAGCAGTAGTGCGGCAGCAGCCGTTGCCTATAAGTTAGGTTTATGCGACTCTCAAATAGCTGTGAACATGCCCGGAGGTACAATTGAAATCACCGTCTCTAATGACTTCTCTATTTCAATGATCGGGCCAGTCGTCAAGGTCGCAGAGGGAACAATCTCAGATGACATGTTCGCCTAACTCCTCTAACCAGCAAATAAAGTGGGTGTGAAAAGCCTATCCCTTATTATTCTGCCACAACGGCTTGCGATCTGCCGTCTTTTGCCAGATGAGCCAATCCCCGAATTTCTTTCTCATTCTCCATTTTGGTCCATCACACGAACCAGTGATGAGTTTTCTGTTGTTCTGTCTGAAGAAATTGTGCCGGCAGATTGGAAAGCTGAAACCGGCTGGCGCTGTTACAAGGTGATCGGGCCTCTTGATTTTGACCTTACCGGTAGCCTAGCTTCTCTCGCAATGCCACTCTGTGAGGCAGGCGTAAGTATCTTCGCAATATCAACCTATGATACTGATTACCTCCTGGTAAGAGAAAATAATCTAGAAAAAGCAACGCAGATTTTGCTGGAGAGTGGCCATATTGTGACATGATAAGTGCAGATATAGTAGATCCGCTCATTGGTGAGCTTCGTATGTAAAAACCTTAAAAATAACTATGTTTCCCGTATTGCCCGCCAGAACAGGATAAATGTGGCAGCCCCCAAAACTATGTTCGGTATCCACATGGCGACAACAGGATTTAATGTGCCTGTTTGTCCTAAACTATCTGCTGCTGATAGCATAATATAGTAAACGACAAAAATCACAATACTCAGGACAATCCCCCACGATCTTCTTTTTGCCCTCATCATTAGTCCAAGAGGGAAACCAATAAGGCCTAAAAGTAAACAAGCAAAAGGAATGGAGAATTTCCGCTGCAATTCTATAGCCAAGATATTGTGTTTCACGGTTGCCTTTTTGGCCTTCTTAAGGTGACTGCTGAGTTCAGAGATGGACATCTCCTTTTCACCCTTCATCCGTGAAGAAAATCTACTCATTATATCTTCAAGCTCTATTCGTAAGTCATAGGATGTAAATCGCAGTCTTTTAGATGAATCTAAATCCTTGCTTACCATAAAACTAGATCCATCAATTAGATGTAAATTGATGGACATCTTTTTTGGATCAGATATTATCCTCCCTTTCCGGGCAATAATAGTGTTAGAAATACTTGGATCCCGGTCATCAAATATAAAGACCCCTTCCATTGTGTGGTCATGCGCAGATATATGATTAGCATAGAGTACTATATTGGGGATGTTGTCATTGAATACACCCTGCTTGATTCCAATGCTGGTATTCGATTGGGCTATCTCAAAGAGGAGCCTTGCCATAGAATGATTGCCAATAGGAAAGAGATAGATTGCTATAAAGGAGGCTAAAACATAGCTGATAATAGAAAAGGTGACTACTGGAGGAAGTATCTGATATGGGCTGATTCCAGATGACTTTAAGGCAATTATCTCATTGTCCTCATTAAGCCTCGAGAAGGCAATAAGAGAGGCCAAAAGAGTGGCTATGGGTAACGTAAAAAAGAGAACATAGGGAATAGTATACACTATTATTAGCAGAACTTGTGAAATGTCTGTTCCATGATTCACCATCCATTCGGTTAGTTTTAATACCCTGCCAGCAAGCACAAGAAAGGTAAATAAAATAAGGCCGGTTATAAAAATGGGAACCATCTCCTTGAAGATATATATATTTATAATTTTTTTCATAGGTTTCTTGTGGGAGCAACTCCTTTTTTGGACCTAATCAAGTTTTTTATTATATCGCTAAAAAAATAGTTGGTCAATGATCAACTCCTGTCCGTGTTAGCTTAATGAAAATGTCCCCTCTAACTGCTGTGTTGAACATATCGCACCCCCGGTGCGGACCTGTAGGGGTTCGATTTATCGAATCCCGCTTTGCGGGACGTCATAAATGTCGCCCCTACAAGGACTTAAAAAGGAAATTCCTATACAATCAAGTTAGAACTTATTTACTATTTGAAACCCGTTCTTCATCTTCCTTTGCTTTGATTGGTAATTCACTCTTTAGAGAAATCGGTTTAAGTTTATCTGTTCCAAAGTATTTTCGTGATTCATGCAGCAACTCTCTATATGATGAAATTGCTATATCGACAACTGTTTTCAACTCAGAAGTATTAGGGTATAAATAGTTTTCATTTGGTTTAGCATTACGTGCTAGCTTGCGTGCTTCATTTATTTTCAAAACAATTTCTTGGACTTTTTCATAAAGTTTTCTAGGCAAAATCAGCCTTTGCTTCGATTGTATTTCCCTAAATCTATCAGAAAGCTCACCGATCTTTCTCCAGTACCTATCAAAGGCGGTTTAAGTGATTTCTTCTTCGGGAATGGCTCTATAGATTCTATGATTAGCAATATCATCTAACAGGGAAAGAACCTGTTCGATAAGATAGACCGTATCAACAAGACACGACACAAGCTCTGAATGAATGTTTGAAATTCTGCTCTCTCTTGCTATTCTGCGAATAGTATATATGGCAACAATTGCAGTAACTGCTATGCCAATTGGAGCTGAAAACAATGCTATGTATTCCTGCCAAGTCATTTTGAATATGTTATAATATAAAGATTATACTGCCTGTTTGCAGTGTTATATTACTGCAAAACAAAATTAATGTTGAAATTATCTAATAAATTTATAACTACTGAGGTTGTCAGGTTCATGCCTGCCCTGGTGCGGTGGCCGTTATCAAGGAAGGCAACTCCTGACTATTTAAAAGTATCTCTCTTAAATCCAACTTCTTGAAATCAGGTCTGGGCCAGGGGTTCAAGGTTCACGGTTTTTTGCTTTATCTCAATACTGGTCTGTATTCATCGTTTTCTAACCCCTGGCCCAGACCCGCCTGCCAGATGGCGGGCAGGTCTGGTTTAGCAGTTCTTTTCATAGCATCCCTGGGAATAGTGTTCAGAAGAAGCGTTTTAAAGAGCACGTTACGTCGCACCAGGGCAGGCTTGAATCGTACAACTGTGAACTTTCAACGGGAGTAGTAACGTAAATTTAGCATTAAAATTGTAAAACACTGAAAGTGAGTTTATGATATGAAATTGCTGGATCAGGTTGGTGATGTGATGCGCAGAAAGCATTAGTCAATTCGCACAGAACACACATATCTTAACTGGATAAAGCAATATATCCTATTTCACAAAAAATGTCATTTAAAAGATATGTGAAGTTTCCGTGACACCAAACTCATCTTTAGCTGCCCTTGTCGTTTAAAAATATTCATCCTCTTTCTTGCTTGCATTTTTCTTCCCTATAGCTAAACTCAACATTTAAATGTGCAAACTAAAAAGGGAGAAAAGAAATGGAAAAAATAAAATTCGGTCCACAGACGCTACTTTATCCCATGCCTGCGATTTTAGTGGGGGCAAAAGTAAATGGAAAACCAAATTTTATGACTGCTGCCTGGTGTGGGATTGCAGCAGAAAAACCCCCGTCCATCTCCGTTGCCCTGCGTGAAGAACGATATACACTTGAAGGAGTGAGAGAAAACGAAACATTTTCTATTAACGTTCCGTCCTCAGACATGGTCAAAAAGACTGATTATTGTGGTGTCTATTCCGGAAAAAAGAACGACAAGTCACAAATATTTAAAACCTTCTATGGAGAACTTAAAACAGCCCCTCTCATTCAGGAATGTCCATTAAATCTGGAGTGTAATGTTATCCATTACTTAGATGTAGGGAGCCATACCTTGGTTGTGGGTGAAATTATTGAAACGTACCTATCTGAAGATTGCCTGACAGATGGAAAGGCAGATCCTAGAAAGATTGATCCACTTATCTACACCCCTGGTACAATGAAATACCATCGCCTTGGAGAGGCTATCGGCTCAGCATTTAAGATTGGAAAAGTGTAGAAAGAAATTATACTGCTATCAGGGAGATAAATCTTTTTTTGACACCGAAGAAGCCGATGCTTCTGTAGGTAAAAATCGCCGATTAAGACGAGTGCCTGCGTCCCCGTTCCGAAGTCCCGCAGATTTCAGAAATTGAATCATCAAGCGAGAGCCAGCTTAGCGCAATTTGTTAGTTCTTGAAAAAACGCTCTACTCACTTACTTCTCCCAAAAATAACAAGGTAGCATTGGGATAAGACTATGATTGCTGATTTTTCAAAGAGCTGTGGTGCTACGTCAAATTTAATACAGTTAAAAAATGTAGATTTTAAAATGCTGTGCATGAGTTAGGGGAAGAAACTGAATTCGTTTACTTTGGTAATATCAAAGACATTTAGCCCACATACTTTATGTGTGCAACAAAATAGATAAACATTGAAACCAGAGCAGCAATAATAGGTGTAGCAATCCAGCCTGAAAAGACACCAATGATCGCCCTCTTTCTCAACGCCTCTGCTCTCTTCAATAAACCAATCCCCAGTACTGCCCCAACAACTGCCTGGGAGGTAGATACAGGAACACCAATGATGGCATAGATATGTACCGTTATGGCATTTGAAAGCACCACTATAAGGGCGGAGAAGGCATCCAGTTTTACAATGCCTTTCCCTACTGTCTGCATGACTCCTTTGCTGAAAGTTACAATCCCAAGGGCAATGCTTACACCCCCGATTAGTGCTGCAGCCTGGAGGGAAAGAAAACCCGCACCATAAAAGACTGCGGTTACATTTGCGACGTTGTTTGCGCCAAGAGCATAGGCACCATAACATCCGGTGATGATAAGACCAGCTCTCATCATTAAATCGAATCCTATCCAGGATAGCCTTAATCTATTAACAGTTCTTGCCAATAGCACATATAAAATTATACTGACTATGCAACCGCCTATTGGTGTTCCTATCCAGCATATAATAATCTTATCGAGGCCTGTGAGAGCTACGTGCTTTTGCATTACTCCGACACCTATTATGGAGCCAACCACCGCCTGTGATGTTGAGACGGGCAGCTTCAAGATTGTCATAATGGTTACCGCGATGGCTGCTGAAAGAGAGGATATTCCTGCTGCAGTGAGGTTCATCGAAGATATTTTACTTATTGTTTCTATTCCGGCTCTTCCTTCAAGGATTGAGCCGAGAATGACAAAGATGGATGAAAGAATCCCTGCGGTTATAAACTTCACCATTCTCGAGGATACTGCCGTGCCAAATATATTGGCAGCATCGTTGGCCCCGAGCGACCAGCCGAGGTAGATCGCTGAGATAAGGTAAAACATTTACACCCTTCCCTTTACGCTTAAAATAGTAAGCCTGTCTGAGACATCTTCAGCCCTGTCTGTTAGGTTTCCCATTTCAATGATGAATTCTTTCAGAAGAATCTTATCTGCCTTTTCAATATCCATTGAAAATATCTTTTCAATAGTGTCCTGTTCTGCATGATCACATTCAGTCTCTTTGGCATCGATTTCATCTGCTAGTTTATGAATATCGCCATTCCTGCTGAGAAGCTTTGTCGCCGCCTCATAGACAAGCTGGATTGCTTCCCAGGAAAGGGCCACGATCCGTTCGAGGTTCTGATTCAGTTCTTTGGGGAATTCAAGTTTTTGCAATTTAATTTGGTTGAGGAGGGATTCAGCCTTGTTGGGGATTTTATCCATCGTTTCCAAAAACCCGAGAATATCGCCTCTGGATTCGGGAAGTAGTGCTTTCGAATACATTTCCCATTCAACCTTTCTCCTTAGGTCATCTGCCCGGGATTCCGTTTTATGTGTCTGTTGAACGTAAAAATCGAATTTCTCTCCGATACCCTCACTAAGGTATACCTCCATCCCATTTTTGAAATCTTCTAGACATATTTTCCACTGATTCAGATAATCAAATACATATCTTTCTATTAATTTTTGCTTTCGCAAAAAGACATCAAATATCTTCACTTCCTTCCCCCTTTATTTTAAAAAATTGTCTGGATCATAAATGCTATAGTATAGATTGTCAAATACCTGATCTGATCAACAGAACCTGAGTCAAACCTCCCAAGGTGCTATAAGGCCCAATGATCCTGATCGATTAGTTCTATCTATTATTCTAATTGCAATTTCTCGCCTGAAATCCAGAGTAATCAATAGTATCTACGATAAAAAAGATTCGTATCTTTTTGGGCTTCTATGAGAAATTTATTTGCGGTAAATTAACCATGCTAGTAAGGAATGGAATGCGGGCATGCAGTATAATGAGAGGCTTTTGAAAATGGTACAGGAGGCACCTTTAGAGAATAGTTCTCAAACAAAGTAACTGTAATTCCATAAGATAAAAAAGAGCGTTTCTTCGAGTTCTGAAGAAGACTTACACAGAATTAACGACTCAGCGAATCATAAACCTCCCTTTATAATTATAATTTCCAATTCATCAGCTGCATCTTCGGCCCTGTCAGAGATCTCAACTATACTTTCAAGGCACAGTTTCAGATGGATCTTATGACCATAATCCAATTCACCCTTAAAGATATCCCGTGTTATATCCCACTCCTCTTTGTCCACAGACGATTCTATAACCCCTACCTCTTTCGTTTTTTCCCGAATGGTTTCAATATCAAACTTATCCGTAAAAAATGAACCTATCGCTTCTTTTAAGGGGACAAAGGTAGCGATAGATCGCTCCATTATTTTTAAGACGTTGGACCTCATCTCTTTAGGGATCTCCGGGCGTTGATCAAGAAAGAAATCGCAACAGGCCTCGGCACCATCGGCAATCTTGTCCAGATGCTCTACAAGGTGAAGAATATCTGACCTCAATGAAGGAAGATAGGCCCCTGAATACAGTCTGCCAATTATTTCGTGCCTAATATAGTCTGTTTCTGACTCAATTTCATCAACATTTATTGCCAATGATTTCGCCTCTTCTACATTTGAACTCAAATATTCTTCAACAGTCTTTAGTGCTATATTGAGACATTTATCAACCTCTTCAAGATGTTTTAGGATTAACTCATTTACCTCTTTCTCTTTTTTGTAGAACATGTATTTACCTCTATTATAAAAAAATTAATATTATTTCTCCAAGACTCTAAAATAAACTTTACTATTCTCCGGATACCTTATTAATCTATATCAATAAATTCAACTATTATTAACAATACTTTGATCTTACATAAATAATTTATATTTACTCAGCCACTAAGTCACAAAGACACCAAGATTAGAGAGTTATTCTTTTAATACTCTTTCTTGCAGTGCCTCCTTCCTTGTCAAATAGAAGGTAAATTTTATATCTATACTTTGTGTCTTAGCGCCTTGGTGGCTACCAGTTACAATAATTTCAGCAAAACATAGGAGATTATCCCAGCCGAGACCGGAGTGGATATCCAACCAATCCCGATTTCTATTAATGTTCGTGTATTTATCGTTTTGGCACCTTTTATCAAACCAACACCAACAACACCCCCTACAATGGCCTGGGATGTTGAAACAGGGACTCCCACCTGTGTGAATATCTCTACAGTGACGGCCTCAGAGAGCTCAGCTATAAAAGCAGAATATTCACCCAGATGTGTAATTTCTTTTCCTACTGTTGTCATGACCTTCTTGCTATATGTCAAAACACCACTGGCGATACTGATGCCTCCGAGGAGTGTCCCTTCAAAAGGGGTGAGGAGCCCGGAGCCAACATATACTCCTGTTACATTGGCAACATTATTAGACCCCAGCGCATAAGCGCCAAAACATCCCGCGAATACTAGACCCCAGAAAATAAAAACAGTACGTTTTTGGGGGCTCGCAATATATCTCTCAAAGAAAAATCCAATAAAATGATAAAGCATAAAACTAATTATAACTGCTGCAATAGGTGCTACTATCCAGCACGCCAGTATTTTATAGAACTTGGAAAAGTCAGGTATTCCTGAAACCATGCCAGCCCCTAAAACAGCTCCAATAATGGCTTGAGATGTAGAGCAGGGAAGAGCAAGATAGGTTACAATGAACATGGTAATACCTGCTGCCAGGGCAATCCAAAAAGCGCTTTCAGGTGTCAAATTAGTAAGTTTTCCAACTGTGGCAAAGCATTTCTCTCCCTCCACCACTGCGCCCAATACTACAAATATTGAAATAAGAATAATTGCAGTCCGATATCTAATAATTTTGGCGGCAACGCCTGTACCAAATATATTGGCAGAATCATTACTGCCCAATGTCCAGCCCAGAAAAATTCCTGAAATTACCTTCCACATGTTATGAAAACCCAGTTGAATACTGTGTCCTTTATAGCGGGGGGTATTTCCATATCCTTGCCCCTTGATATGCCCTGTCTTTCGGAGTATGACTCACTCTTTTCTTCAACACCAATAAAAATACTATATTCGTTATATTAATAAAAATTAATAAAATAAATATTTTATATTAATTATTTTTATATATTATCAGAAAAGCTTAACAATTATTGTCCCAAAATGAAATAAAAAAACAGTATAAATCAAGCCCAATTGGTTTAGAGGGCATACATTGTCGTCTGTGGAAAAGGTTTTGCTAAAGATTGTTAAATGTTTTAATTTGTATTAAAGAATTTGGATGGCTCTTTATTCTTATAGGTCCGGAGTTGCTTCTTAAATGATTAAAGCTATATTGTTCGATTTTGGTCAAACCCTGGTGGACTCGGCAGATGGGTTTCGAGCTGCTGAAAGGGAGTCACAGATCAAGCTTTTTTCTGATCTTGCCATTACATCATGGGAAGAATTTCTTTCAAACTATCGTAGAATTCGAAAGAAATTTCACGCCAAATCCAATTTTTCAAGGAAATCCATCTGGCATGAGGTCTATATGCACTACGGCCAGAAACCCCACTTGAAACTAATTGAAAAATGGGAAGATGACTACTGGGAAAAGGTTAAAACTAAGACAAAACCTTTTCCTGAGACAGAGCAAGTTTTAAAGACCCTCTCCTCCTCGTATCGGCTTGCCATGATTACCAATACACAGGGTCAGAAAATTCCCAGAAAGCATCGCATCAACGAATACCCTGAGATGGAGAGGTTTTTTGACCTGATAATTGTAGCCGGTGAATTCGGTGTTCCGCCAAAACCTGATCCAGCCCCTTTTTTGCTGTGCCTTAATCGTCTGGGCATAGAACGCTCAGAGGCAGTTTACGTGGGTGATGATTGGAGGATTGACATCTGTGGCGCAAGAAATGTCGGTATTCAACCCGTCTGGATTCAACACGAATCAGTGTATCGATCG
>Ga0233412_10000988_pt1 | contig 15593 bp, 18 predicted proteins | sample Na_anoxic_4_MG_FD_180667 | JGI IMG/M metagenome (GOLD analysis project Ga0233412, IMG submission 180667) | Seawater microbial communities from Saanich Inlet, British Columbia, Canada - Na_anoxic_4_MG | ecosystem: Environmental > Aquatic > Marine > Inlet | place: Canada: British Columbia...
GCGCTATGAAAGCGGGCCTGCTTGATCAAAAAGCTTACTTGCACTCAAAGAAAAGGTTAAAAAAGCAGTATTACGAAGAGACTGCTTTACTAAAAAAGAATTCACATGCGTTGCTTCTAAACACAAAGGCAAAAAAAGCAAATGCCAGAGCAGGAGGAGCAGCAGGCTTAAATTTTGCAAACATTGGTGGTGCTGCTGCGTCAATGTTTGGTGGTAGGGGTGGTGCTGCTGTAGGACGAGGTGTTGGCATTGGTGCTATGGCAGGCGGATTGACCGGCGTAGGGATTGCAGGGATGTTCACTGGCAGTCTTGCGCTTAATAAAATGATGGAGCAGTTTGGCAATCTGCAAGAAGCAGCAACCGACTTAAAAGTCTTCTTAGGCGAAGAGTTTGGTGAAGAATCTGCAAATGCGTTTCGCAAGATTGCCCGCGAATCTTCTTTGACTACCGAAGGTCTTATCAAGAACGCAAGGGTCTGGGCATCCTACGGGCTAGAGACTGAAAACATCGTAGACATGGTCGAAAGGTTAGGCATTGCAGCAGGAGGCGAACGAGAGGCTTTTGACAACCTCACGCGAGCAATGGCTCAGGTCAACGCTGCTGGCAAGTTGATGGGACAAGAGAAGAACCAGTTAATCAATGCTGGATTTTCTCTCAAGATCATTGCTGACGAAGCTGGCGTTGCAATGACTGATTTTGCGAAAGCAATGGAAGAAGGATTGATAACATCAGAGCATGTCAACAATGCGTTAATAAAAGCAACAAGCGAAGGAGGACTTTACTTTGGTCGTCTCGAAAAGAAAGCACAGACCTTAAACGGTCAGATGGATTTGCTTGTAAACAATTTTAATGACTTGTTTGCTAATCTTGGAGAGTCACAAGCAGGGTTAATTTCTGGCGTGCTCAATAAATTAAACAGCACGATTTCTTCTGCAAGCGCAGTGATTTCAGAGGCTAATGAACTTGAAAGGCTAAGGAATAAAAAACAACAGCTTGATGAGTTTGGGCGACCAGATGTAGCAGCAAGAAATGCAAGTGGTATCGCTGGACCTTCTATGCGTGATCCTAGTTTTTTCGACCGAGAGTTAAATGCTACGGGACAAGGCGGTTTTCAGTTCATGGGTTATGGGCCAATTGGAGAGTTTTTAGTAGGCGCAAGAACTTTCTCGCAGATACTTGAATCTGAGGCTCAGTTAGCAGCACAAAGAGCAGAAGAAAAAAGAAGACTTCAGGCTGAAGTGGATAAGGCAGAAGGAGAAGCAATCGAAAGAGGGATGCTGCGTCCATCAGATTACACTGCTGCCGAAGACGCAGACAAGAGAAGAGCAAAAGCAGAAGAGGAAGCACTTAACTATCTTCAAGAAAGAAGCGAGTTGCAGAAAGAACTTGCAAGTGACGAAGAACGTCACATGATGGAAATGCAGGAAGAACTTGATGAGTATGCAGCAAAGATTAGGGATGCGGTCGGGTCTTTACTCGATGAAAGAATGCTCTTGCAAATGAAGAAAGATGCAATGGCAGCGGAAACAAAAAGAGCAATTGACGAAGATCAAGCAGAAGAACAAAAACGACAGGCAAATAAACTTCAGCAGGCTCTTGATGTTGCTGGACCAGGAAAGATGAGGCAAAACAGCATTGAGGAATTTATCTACCTGAAAACGCAACGTGACAATGCAAAGAGAGAAGCAAAAGAAGAAAAAAGATATCAAGAGGACCAAAAACTTAAAATTAAACAGCACAACGAAACAATAAAAAACATTCAAGACCTAAAGCCAAGTCAGCAGCAAGCTGATGCAAGCCAAGTCATTCCAGTAAATTAAAGGTAAGTAAATGGCCTTGACTTATGAAGTCTGCAAAATGAGAGAGACAGGCTACAGTGCCTCGTCAAACAACAGCGGAGGTATGAAGTCTTGTCAGATTTCTCTGAATCAGGTTTATCGTGTTATTGTTACTGATCCTGCGAATGCAAGCTTTACACCTTCTGATGTTACGGATGTGCATGTTGCGTTCGCGCCGGGCATACCAGTGGTCAATTATCACACTTGGTATGACTCTGTAACAAACATCGGAATTCCCTTGGCTGTTTGCAGCAGCAAATCAGTTAGACGTTTAGAATCAAACGCATCAGTTTTTGAAGTCACCTGTACTTTTGCAACAGAACCTGGCAAACAAAGCAAGGCACAGGAATCAGAAACGCCAAGCAATCCACAACCAGAGACACCACCTACAAGCGTAACAGACATTGATCCTGTTGTGACTAGGGGTGTTATAGGTCGCGACATTGTAATGCATGGTGCTCCTGCGTATGGGCCAGATGGATTGCCAGTTTTTGATGATGGGGCAGGGAATCCTTTCGTCTTAACAACAAGATTTCTACCATGTACAGGATTAGACGCACAGGGAAATGAAGTCGATTTAAGAAATGAAATCGAACAACCAATTACAAGAAAAAAGCCTCTTTTGCAATTGACCATAACACAGTTTGAAGACACTTTTACTGATCAAGACTTATTGGACAGATGCTACAGAGTAAATTTGACTCCGTATAGAGGGTTCGTGGAAAAATCGGCAATGATCACTAGCATCAATGCTGTTGCACAAAGCGTTCAAATGGCAGCAGGTCCAGCAGAAAAGTATCGTGTTACATATACTATTTTGGTTGATGATTACACAATTGTAAGCGATGCAGATGCAACTCTGTTTGTTGGTCATGCGGCAGCAGTTCCGTTGATCGGTCATTGGCATCTTGATGCAAACGACGATGCAGTGCAGTTTCAGCAAAGCGGAGCAGGGATCGGGGCGGTGGGATTGCTGAACTTGGATGGAACAGCAAAAGATCCAGACGACACTCCTGACTACGTCAGATTTGATACCGTAGAAGAAACGGAATTTAACTTGGCAGCAGGTGGATTTTTACAGGTTTAAAAATGGCAAGCTATTCGTTCAGCAGCAGAGAGATAGCAGAGGCACTTGCAAATGTTGGTCGCAAGGAAATGGCAGGATCTGCATTTTCACAAGATCCAACAGGCAGAGAGACTATTTTTGTAAAGACTCCTTCAGGTGGGGTTGCTGCACGATCAGGCGATGTCTGCACTGCTGAAGATTGCACAAGAGTTTATCTTTCTGAAGATCCATCAACCGCATTGTTGGAACTTTCTGAAAAGCCTTCCTTAATTGTTCCTGTTGTGAATACCACAGAGCAGTTTATTGAGGGAGACACTCAGATAAGTGCAACAAGAGTGGGGGTTTATTGGGTGTTTGCCAGCGGTGGTGGTGGAGCAATCAAGACTTTTCAGTCATCATCCGCAATAACTGGAAGGAATCAAAATAATGCAGGCACAGGCACTGCTGTGTCATACACATACGACGATTCGAGCAATCTTTTTGTACTAGGCACTGAGAACCCTCCGTACAACATCATTAACCCATATTCTCTTCAGGTTTCGCAAGGGATTGTCATACAATGCAAACCATGCAATGGTGGAAAATGGGAAATAGTGCAAGCGGAGTGCGAAACTCCTGAAGAGGAAACTCCATGAGAAAGTTTGTTGGAAGCCAAGAATGTTGCAATTGCTCATCATGTGATCACACTTGCTCTTGCAGTCTCGGATCTGCCTTTGAAAGGCTAAAGATGCCTGACACTCTGACGCTGTCAGACTTGTTTTTGAACACAGGCCAGTATCTGCAGTATCGAACATCGCAGTCACCAACAGTCTGTACAGGTCCATACAACACATTCGGGTTTGCTACGGAATGCCAACTAGGATACACATCATTATCAGATGTAGTGCTGAACAAAGTTGCTCCTGAAAACACATCGTGGTACACCTCACCTCCAAGCACTAATAACTGTGCGTATGCTGCTGATGTAGATATTGCAACAGCATCAAGTTGGTCCGAAGTGTTTCCTGTAGAGAGCAGGTTTGTCTGGGGAAACAATTCAAACTTATTTCCCGCAGGATATCAGTATGGCGGCAATGGCTGTTCTCTTGGCTCGACATGCGGCGCAGACGGTTGTGGCTTTAGCGGGATCAGACGTATTGAGGTGATGTATTCGTACGGAGGGCCAATGCCTGTTATTAGGTTCCTGGCTAAGGAACTTTGGGTTCCAAAGGTAACTACTGCTTGGTACAACGAATACCTCAATTACTATGGATGTGTAACCGGATGGGATACAACAAGATGTTTATCCGGATGCGTTTCTCTCACGCCTTGGTGGGATGGAAGCAGTTACGATGTCATAGCGCACGACAGTCCTTATGCTTTAGACGATAAAAGCAAATTAGCTTACGGACCAGAGTTTACGTTTTCTGCACCATACGCATCGATCCCAGTTTCTACTAGCACGCTAAATGACTTTGCAACTCCGAGGCTTGGGGTAGATGCATCTTATTATGATGCAACTCCTAAGAGTAAAGACATCTACACAAGTCCAGCAGACCCTTGCAATCAGTATTGTGACTTTGTGACCACGCAGTTCAACCAGAAGCAGTCTGCAACATTGGAGATGAATGTTGGGGAAATCTGTGGAGGACTGACTATTCACACATGTTTTTTCAATCAACATGGTGCTGGTTGCAATCCATTTAATCGTTCTGGAACGATGACCAACGCATCACCACTTAACAACTTTACGATGACGTTAGATGGTGACACTTGGACGCAGACAGCGGATGCGTACTGGGATACTTTTCAGTTAAAAGTCCCTGCCACAAACGGCACACACAATTCAGACATTACGTTTTCCCCAGTTGCTAATTTTATTCCACCAGCGCATGGGTTTAATGAGGAAGGTCGAAAGTGGAGGATGACAATTCAGTATTTATCTGGATTTTTTTATACAACAGTTTATGACGGGCCGATAATTTTAAGCAAATGCAGTGGCAACTTAACTTTTATCTCTGCAGAAAGACCTTCCATGAGTGGTGGTTTTACTCTGCCATATGGCGACGATTGCCCCGAGTGCGAAAAGGTTGCTCCAGAATATGGTTGCTGCGAGTTGTTGAATGGAACAACGCAGATCACGCAAGGCGAAGCTGCCTGCACGGTTCTGGGAGGAAACTATCTCGGTGACAACACAAATTGTGATCCCACTGGATGCTGCGAATTATATGGAGCATCTGACTTAAACAAAGTTACAGAATCACACTGTACAACTGAGGGTGGAACTTGGACGGAAAACACAGACTGCCCTTTTGATCCTTGTGCAGAATCGTGGACGATGGCTGTTAACAGTTACACCATTTCTCTCGAAATGGATGATCCCAACTTTGATTTGACAAACCCATTTAACATATCTCAGTTTTTCTTCGCTCAAGGCACTTCTTCAAGTGATCATGATGTATGCAGCACATATGGTGCTAAGGTAAAAGCAACAAGTGGAGAATTACGAGGCGATCATACAAACAATCCTACCAATGTTGCATATTTGGTTCCCAACGTCACCGCGAAATACGACCAAGGTCCAAAGACATGGACTTTCCAGTTCTATCTTGAGTGGACGCATTCGGGAACAACTTATACGATAACTGCAAGTAAATCTGGTGTTTCTATACCGTCAGCAGGATGCCCTTCAATTTTGACCGTGCAGTCGTTTGACACCTTCACTGGGAACTACACGCAGACTGGAAATGGAATTACGTTTACTGTAAATGACTTAGTTGGATCTGCAAGAATTGAACTAACTTGCGAGTAAAAATGGTAGGATCAGAACTTGCGAAGCAAATCCCTAATTGGGCTTTGCAATTTAAAAGTAACTGCGGTTGCAAAGACATGGAAAAAAAAATGAACAGGTGGGGTCCAGACGGATGCTATGAGCGCCGAGATGAAATAGTTTCTTACTTGATGTCTCAGTCAGAACATTTGATTCCTGCTTTTCAGTTTGTCCCTGCACCTGTAAGAAAAGCAATCGCTGGTCGCATGCTGAACAAAGCTATTAGAGCAGCAAGGGATGCTACCTAAGCCTGCGTCCATACTTGTTTTTTTTTGGCATCGGCTCAAAGTAAGGCACTCCATCAATCACAACTCCACAGGAGATGATTGGTTTCTGTGCGAACGATGCACCATATGCCATGACTGCATGCTTGTGATCGATGCCACAACCGACTGACATCCCCCAGTAACGTGAGTTGTTGTTGCATCCCCAAGTCACGCCTCCGGCAGTGTGATGATGTCCGATGGCAGACGATGTCCAATCTGCTTCTGCTTTGGCAATGGCAGGAGTCTTGCCTCCGCGTCCTTGGTCGCCGTGGAAGACTTGGTAGTCGTCGATCTGCAATTTGTGATAGCGGGGGTAAAACTTCCAATCGATGCCCCAAATCTCAGCCTGCTTCCTAAGCAGTGAAGGATCAAGACCAACTGCTTTCATTTTGCGTTGCAAGTTTGCGTCATGGTTGCCAGTCATGACTTCAACATCTCTACCAAACACGCTCTGCATGTGTTGTATCTGGTCCCGTGCAGCTTCCATCTCACCCACGATGTCAGTGAATCCAATTTCACTATCGTGGAAGCTTGCACTGTGATGGTCCGCGAGATCACCGATGTGGATTATGCGGTTGACTTGCCACTGCTCAAAGATGCTCATACACCACTCTGCATATCCATCTAGCATCACCGGGCAATGACTATCTCCGATGATCCCGACTCGATTTGACTTGCTCATCCTTGGCTTTCAAAAAAGTGTACTCGAACGTAAGGTCCGTTTTGTTTGTCATCAGAGTCCTGAACTCCCAAGCACCAAGAAACGTGTCTTGCGTTGTCGTCTTCCAAGATGCCATAAGTGACCAGCGAATCAACAAGTTCCTTTGCTCCACGCAGGGTAGAATCGTGATCCCACAAACGCTGGCGAGGACCAAGGACTCTCTCAATCACCAAGCCTACACGCTGGGCTAGGGCATCTTCTAGGAGCACTTCGTGGTAAAATTGCCCCAGAGTCATCTCGATGCCTTGAGCCGTCACAACGTAACTTTGAGGAATCGCAGCAAGCCATTGCTGCTTTTCTCGATGAGCAGCAGAAAAGTGCTTTGTTCGTCCTGTGTTTCCGTTTTTCAACTCTTTTTTAATTGTCAGAGTGAAAAGCTTGCCATCGGCAGAGATCGAAAAATCTTGGAATTGCATCTTGACCACGATCTTCGAGGAAGCCTAGAATCGGAAAATCAGCAACAAGGATATAGCAAAAATGGAGGAAAATAGCAACTATTCAAACGTCTCCTTGACTTGCGAAAACTACTATCAGTTTATTACGTTGCTGCGAGAAAAGGCTGACGATTGCGATGAAAGAGGCAGATCATTCAATCTTCGCAGATCAGCAGGGTTGATATCAAATCACTTCAAGACTGATTATCTTAGCCCGTATGTAAATACCAAAGGTTTAGACAAGCACGGTTTGCTGCCAGTGTTTTTGCGTGCAGACGTTGAGATGTCCGGTGAAAACATAGCAATTGATCTGATGATCGTCGCTGACGATGGATTTGGATACAGTTTGCTCGAAGCAAGGGGTATTTACGAAATTTTGACACCACAAGAACTGGCCGAAAGGTCAATCAAAGCAAGGAGAAAGAGAAAAGATGAGCATACTTGAAAAAGTCAAGCGAGGCAAAGTTGCCAAGCCAAGACGCATCTGCGTCTACGGATCTCACGGCGTTGGCAAAACAACCTGGGCGTCACGATTCCCCGATGCACTGGTCATCGCGACCGAAGATGGCTCAGGTGACATCGACGTTGCAAGGTTGTCTGTCCACAATGCACTCGAAGTCCTGCAAGCTGCAAACGAAGCGTCTACTTCAGAGTTTCAAACAGTCATCATCGACTCAATTGATTGGTTTGAAAAGTTTGTTGAGGATGCTTTGCATGCTGAGGGTTTTCAGCAAGACTTTGGAAAAGGTACTGTAGAGGTTGCTCGAAGAGTTGGAAAATTATTCGAGCAACTTGACTTGTGCATTGCAAATGGGAAGACTGTAATTCTGATTGCACACGAAGAGACTAAGAAAGTCGAGTCTGTTTCAGGTGCATCGTGGGATCGAGTGCAACCAAAGTTAAGCAAGAAAGCATGCGGTCGCCTGCTCGAATGGGCGGACGAAGTGCTGCACGCTGAGATTGAAACTTTCGTCAGCAGCAAAGACGAGGGGTTTGGACGAGAGCGTGGAATCGCGACAACTTCGGGGCGCAGGATTTTGAAGTCGGATTCACATCCGAGCTATGTCAGCAAACGCAGGATCACGCTTGATGACAAAATTGATATGAATGATCCAGTTGACTGTTTTTTAACCTCAATCACAGAGTAGTAACATGGCAGAATTTAGTTTCGATAATAATGAAGTAGAAGCAGTAGACGAGTACCAGCAGATTCCTGCTGGTAGGTACACGATGGTTGTCACCGAGACTGATTTGATGCTGACGAAGAAAGCCAAGGAAGCAAACGATGCTAAACTTGGTCAGTACATTCGCGTCAAGTTTCAGATCGTTTCGGGTGAGTTCCAGAACCGCGTGATCTTCCAAAATTTCAACGTGGTCAACGCAAACCCGAAAGCAGTTGAGATCGGACAACAGCAGTTCCGAAATTTGCTTGAGTGCTGCGGGATCACTAAGATTTCTGACACATCGGAGATCCATCAAAAAGTGGTTGTTGCAGACATCAAAAATACTCCTGACACTGGATATGGTGTAGGCGTCGATGTCAAACGCTACTACCCTGTTTCAAAGACTCAGACGACGACTGTCGAGTCTGCTGTGACTGAGCCTTCGGGTCCAATTGCTTTCTAAAACTCCTGCTGACGTTCGGTAGGAGCGTGTGCAGAAAATCCACTTATCTCGCGAGGGTGGTCGCTTTGAGCACGGCGTTGAGGTGCTCTTTTTTTATGCTCGCATGAATGGTCACTGGTCACATTACTAAATGAAAGGGACCGATACCGTGGAAAGTTCGTCACTCCCTGACCAGTCAGGTTCGATTCCTGATGCGAGTGCTTTGACTGTCGGTAGTTTATTTAGTGGCATAGGTGGCTTTGAACTTGGCTTTGAAGCAACGGGTCGATTTAAAACTCTCTGGCAGGTCGAGTGTGATAAATACGCGAGTAAGATCCTCGAAAAGCATTGGCCTGATGTGCATCGACATGATGACGTTTGCACCTGGCCGAACGAAACAACTGAGCCGGTGGATGTGCTCATCGGCGGTTTTCCTTGTCAAGACATTTCATACGCAGGTAAAGGAGCAGGTTTAGATGGAGAAAGATCAGGACTCTTCTACGAACTCATGCGAATCGTTCGCGTGGTGGGACCAAAGTACGTTGTCCTTGAGAACGTGGCAGCGTTGTTTACTAGAGGGATGGACCAGGTTCTCGGAACGCTTGCCTCGCATGGGTACGATGCGGAATGGGAGGTTGTATCGGCGGCAAGCGTTGGAGCCCCGCATCGACGAGACCGAGTGTTCATTATCGGATACTTGGCCGACTCCATCGGCTCAGGAACCGGGGATCAAAACGGAACGACTTGTAGACAAAAACGGAAAGCAACCAACGCACTCAAACCAGCGACTTTACGACAAGGAAACGGGCAGACTTTGTCAAAAGGGACTGACGCAAGCAGTGCAGATTGCGGCAGTGTGGCCGACCCCAACAGCGAACGAGGACGCAGCAGGGACTCCAAACGGCAAAATGCAGAGGATGCTGGGCAATCACCCAGACGTTCGGAACACTGGGGATGGCACTCTGAACCCGCAGTGGGTCGAGTGGCTAATGGGGTTCCCAAGCGGGTGGACCGACTTAGATGCCTAGGCAACTCCATCGTTCCACAGGTCGCACAGGTTGTTGCAGAGCGACTTCTACAAATACATGATGGAAACAATTAACCACAAGAGACAGCAATGAAACCACCTTACGAATACACCCTGCGTGAATACCAACAGGACGCAGTCAACGGATTTTGGAAGTATGTGCGAAACTCTGAGGGCAACCCTGTACTTGTCCTTCCGACTGCTGCGGGAAAGTCAATCATCATTGCAGACATTTGCAAAGGACTTGTAGCAGTAGGGTATCGAGGTCTTGTGGTATGCAGGCAAAAAGAACTTGTCCAGCAGAACCTTGCTGCTCTTAACCGATTTTGTCCTGATGTTGATGCTGGGATCTACTGCGCGGGCCTTGGAAAAAAGCAGACTGACAAAGACATCATCTTCGGAACGATCCAGTCACTCTCAGGTCATGCAGACATCTTCGGAGCCAGACAACTGACAATCATCGATGAGGCTCATCAAGTCTCGTCAAACGAGAATACTCAGTATGCGAGGTTCCTTGCTGACCTGAAGACCTACAACCCCAAGACAAGAACTCTTGGCTTGACTGCAACTCCGTTCAGACTCGACTGCGGACCCATCGTCGGGCCAAATCAGATGTTCGACGGGACTGCCTACGAGGTCACTGTGAAGCGTATGCTCGATGGTGGATACATTTGTCCTGTGAGGACTGCAAGCGTTTCTACAGTCGATACAAGCAATGTGCGTCGATCTGGATGGGACTTTAACCTCTCTGAACTCGCGAGCACTTTCGAGGCGACAGTCGAGTCAAACGCCGATGAGATCATTTCAGTTGCGAATGCCGAGGATCGCAAGAAGTGCCTTTGTTTCACAACCAGCGTCAAGCATGCGGAAGACCTTGCTGAAATCATCGAGAAGAAAACCGGCGAGCGTGCTGCTGTGGTCACTGCTGACACTCTTCCAATCTTGCGTGAGGCAATCCTTGAGAACTTTAAGACAGGTGCTCTGAGATGGCTTGTGAACTGCTCAGTGCTGACGACTGGCTTTGATGCTCCGAGAACAGATTTGATTGCGCTCTGCCGGGCGACACTAAGCCCCGGCTTGTTTGCTCAGATGGTCGGCAGGGGCCTGAGACTGGCCGAGGGAAAGACAGAGTGCCTCGTTCTAGACTTCGGTGGTAATACACGCAGGCACGGCGCGATAGACGATCCTGAGTTCGGGATCGGTTCAGTGCGTGGATCTTCTGGCGAACCAGGCGAAGCACCGAGGAAAGAATGTCCAGCTTGTCAAGCAGTGGTAGCCAGCGGAACAAGGTACTGCGAATGTGGCTTTCGTTTTGAGTTTGAATCGAACGTCGATAAGAAAGCAGACGGTCTTGCTCAGATCATGCAGGCAGGAAACGAACCGAAGTGGTATGAGGTTGTTGATGTTGACTACTTTATCCATACGCCAAAAGACGAAGACAAAGAGCAGTCGATGCGTGTGCAGTACACCGTAGAGCCTCTTGATGACGAGTCACGCGATGGCAACTTGTCTACACGCAGATTTAACGAGTGGATCTGCCTTGGACATGCAGGGTTTCCGAGACAGAAAGCAGTCAGATGGTGGATGGCCCGAAGCAGGAATGAGCCGCCAATCACAATCTTTGAGGGCGTAGAACTTGCCGAGAAAGGTTGTCTTTGCGTGCCTACCGAAATCAAAGTCAAGCCAGATGGGAAGTACCATAGGATTACCGACTACAAGCTTACCGAAAAGCCTGAGTTTGTTCACCTTGAAGAGGACGACTGTCCTTTCTGATAATTGACAAATTTTGCATTTTTTGCTATGGTTTTTCCGCGTGGTAAAGTCAATGTGTCGAGCCGCGAAATAAAAGCGTGACCTTTCTTTACCACGCTTTAAAGTCAGCAAAACGTGGAAAATCATGAAAAACGTTGATTTGCTAAACAAGAAAATTGAGTCTGCCATGAGCAGAGTTCAAAAGCTTATCGGCGTAAATTCTGCCAAGACAATGGTGCAACATGCTATTGCGAAAGAATGCTCGCGAAAAGATTCGGGAAATCGCGAGGCAAGAGTATCTCATTGCGTGCAGAATGCACGACTTCTGCTCAGAAAAGGCAATCATATCTCGGATTGCTCGCAAAAATGCAGCGAAAAGACTGCGTGACTCTCCTGGATACGGTGGTATTCTTAACGCACTGCTGTTGAGCATTGCAACCAAGCTTTTGACGCAGATCATTGAGAAGTGGATCGAAGAAAACCTAAGCGGCGAAGAAGTCCAATCAGGATATCAAGCAGGGGAACCGGGATATGAATGAACTAAAAAGCAACAAATCGTTTCAGTTCATCTGCGGTTGTGGAACCTTAGCTTTGGTGTACTACTTGTACAGCAACGGAGTCTTTGCATTCTTGCTTGATGATGAACCTCCCGAAGGTATGGAAAGCGTATCACTGGCAACACTGGTCCTGACAAGCCTTGTTAGCGCGGTGCAACTTGTTGGAATATTGAGCATCGCGATTGTGTCAGGCGTTTTGAAACCTCTGGCCGAGTGGACAGTCGATGCAGTCAGAGCACGGTTCCCGAAAGTTGATGCAGTTGCCGAACAAGTTGAAAGCAGCATCGATATGGACAAGCTTACTAGCGTACTCAACGACCTTGATGAGCGTTTACGCAAAGTTGAGGGAACTGAAGATGATTGACATTAAGAAAACATCTTCTCCGATTGTCCAGCAAGAAAGCAAGTTGCCAGTGATGCTAGTTGCTGCTCTTTGCTTCGTTGTCTGGGACTCGGGGTACTACAAAAAATGGTTGCCATCACAAGACCGTGAAAAACAGTCAATCGAGGTCAGTGCTGCTCTGCTGATCAAGTCACCTGAGATGACTGTCGATCAGCAGTACACTGCCTCTAGTCCAGTGCTTGATGAGATTGCAGACCAGCGTGGAATCAAGTTCCGAGTTATCGACGATGCACCCGGTGAGATATCTAAATCGCCTGAATGGTTGCAGAAGCTTTTCCTTCGGTACGAGTCAAAGTCACCATGCATCGCAGTGATGGATGCTTCTGGCAACTCTGAGTCATTTGACGCACCTTCGTCTGTTGCTGATTTTCGAGAAAGGGTTGGTGCTAAGTGAGCGAGTTCGGAACAGGTTTTATCGACCGAAACTTTGATGCTGAACCATTCGCATCGGTGGTCCCAGAATACTCTGGTCAGACATACCCAAGAGATGTCTGGCGTGACATGATTCAGGAGCAAGACAAGCGTGATTGCTCTCCTTGGCATGCGTTCAAGTCTGCCAACTGCCCAATTTTAAATCAGGCCCGAACAAATTACTGCTGGTGCTTCGGCTTGGTTCAGGGAGTGGCTGTTGCATTAGCCCAGTCTGGTTACGACGAATCACCGCCCCTACACCTCTCAGCAAGCTACCCTGCTCAATTGTACAAGGGATACCGCAATGTTGGCGGATGGGCGATGCAGGCAGTCCAAGCTGTACAAGAGCATGGAATACCTACCGTTCAAGTCTTTCAAGAGGCGTTGATTTCGCGAAGTCACACGCAGAGGTCCATAGTAAAAAAGTCTGCTCAGAAGTACGGCATTGCAGAATACGAAGAGATCCCAAGCAGGGACTTCGAGACTGCTTTCAGTGCTCTTATTGCACCTGACTGCTCACCTGTCACTCTTGGCCTGAGCTGGTGGGGGCATCTTGTACTGGGCGTCAAAGGTGTTTACGAGCAAGGCAAGGGATACGGAATCCTTATCGTAAATTCTTGGGGAAAGAATTGGTCAAGCGATGGGATGCAAGTTCTCTGGGAGAAAGGCAGTCGTAACTGCATTGCTCAGGAGTACGTTGCGGTAAAATCAGCAAAGGTAATTTGATGAGCGCAAAGATTTTTGATGTATTGATTTACTCTGCTGCTACTATTGTGATCCTTGCGATCATGTCGAGCGCAACAGTGGCTGAGAGAAAGTACAAGCAACAAGTTGACGACATTGATTTGATTGAAATTGAAGAGCCTTTAATCATCGAAGAGGAAAAGGTTGATCTGACTTCCGAGGTCATTTTTACAAGTCAAGATGGATGTCCGCCATGCAAGGCATTTGAAAGGGAGTGCGTAACTCCACTTAGAAATGCTGGTTGGCGAGTCACCAAGTGTTTGCCTGATGGCAGACCAACTCCAAGCTTTGACGTTAAGCTTGGTGGTCGGGTCGTTGGATCGAAAACAGGATACAGTAATCGTGGGACATTTTTTCGATGGATAAGGAAAGCAGTTGAGGTAAAAAGATGACGACCCCAGATCCAACGACACTAGGGTTGCTTGCGACAGCAATCACTGGAATGTCGGGAGCTATCACCGTGTTGTGGCGGCAAACAATGAAGCATTTAAGCGTTACAGAGTCTCGTCTTGAGCGAGCAGAAAAACTAGCTGAAGACTGTCAGACAGACAGACTTGAAATTTGGAAGGCTCTGGCCGAGCAATCAAAACAATCTAACAACAAAAACTAAGGCACAAGCAATGAGCATTGACTACCTGCGTGACATTAAACCACTCCAAGACCAAGGCATCTCGGACGAGGTGATTGCGCAGCACCTGCGTGATGCAACAGCAAACGCCATCCCTTGCTCGTCCGCAAAGGAGATACTGCAAGAGAACGGTGCGGTCATCATCGACCCGATCAGCGGGGACAAAAGTGGGTTGTTGATTTCTTACTATCAATCACTTCCAGTTGGCAGCGAGTCGCAGGTTCTCATTGCATATTTCATCGAGCACGTTTTTGAAGGCGGCGCAGAGATAGACACCAATGTCTATCCGCGAAGCATCCAGTGGGCGTCTGTCACTTCCGCGATGCCTGCGGATCTGCAACCCACTGTCACTGCATTGCTTCAGTCAGCAGGTGATCGACCAAACCCTGACGCAAGCGTTGCTGCTATCGTTGCTGCAAGAGAGGAATACGAGGCACAGCAAGCAGCAGCAGAAGCAGAGCGTGAGGCCCGAGCAAACTTTGCTGTCAAGAAAGCACGTTACGACGAGCTATACAACGAGCACATCGCACCGTTGCAAGTTCAACCAGGCGTGACTGACGCAGACTGGTCTGCTGCTCTAAACAACATGGCAGCTAACTTCCCTCTACCTGTCGAGTAAAAAATGCCCACCGGACTAGGCGACGAACAACTGTGGTTATGCCCCTCGCTTGACGACAGTGCGTCTGACATCAGCACGAACGCAACAAGCGTTTCATACTTCAATGGCCTTTCAACCACTGCTGACACAACCAGCGGTGGCACAAGGGCCTACGACTTTGACGCTGGAACGGTGGGTGTTGATTGTGGCGACATTCTCGACACTGAAATCTGGACAACAGGCAATCCGTTCACGCTGACGGGATGGGCAAAGGTTGGGTCGGACGGAGTGGTTCTGCTGTCCAAACTTGGTGACTCAAACTCGACGCCAGTGGCGAGCAACAACAGGCAGTTCTTGTTTCGAGTCCGTGATAGTTCTGGGCTTAGGATAGAACTAGTGTACTACCCCGGTACGCTCTCTTCCAATGACTACAGGGTTTACAATTCCATCCCTACGGTGAGTGTTGGAACATGGTATCACTTTACCGTTGTCTACAGCGGTCCAACGTCCACAAACGTAGGCCCATTGTTCTACATTGACGGCGTCAAAGTAAGTGGTCAGTTGGACGGTACTGGTGGCAACGACAATGCCCCTATGCTTGACGGAGCAGCAAGCGTTGCCTCTGGACTTGGCTTGGAGGGGGTGAACTATACTGGCGCAAGAGGTGGCAGGGCTGATGACATTCGCGTCTTCGACCGTGCCCTCACCCAAGCAGAGATCACTCACCTAGCAAC
>Ga0233412_10000989_pt1 | contig 15573 bp, 22 predicted proteins | sample Na_anoxic_4_MG_FD_180667 | JGI IMG/M metagenome (GOLD analysis project Ga0233412, IMG submission 180667) | Seawater microbial communities from Saanich Inlet, British Columbia, Canada - Na_anoxic_4_MG | ecosystem: Environmental > Aquatic > Marine > Inlet | place: Canada: British Columbia...
ACAGGCGCAGGCAAAACTATTATGTTGTCTGCGCTCATTGGTAAACGTCACCAAGAAGGTAAACGCATTCTTGTGTTGCAGCACCGCGACGAACTTGTAGCGCAAAACCGCGAAAAGTTTCTAAAGGTAAACCCGAACATATCCACCAGTATCGTCAATGGCACGATTAAAAAGTGGGACGGTGATACCATATTCTCAATGGTGCAAACCCTGTCACGCGAAAACAATCTGCGCCACAGGCCAAAGTTCGACATGGTTGTTGTAGATGAAAGCCACCATGCAGCCGCTGACACTTACATAAAAATAATTAATGCTGTTAAAGAAGACAATGAACATGTTGAAGTGGTAGGCTTTACAGCCACGCCCAATCGCGGGGATGGTAAAGGTCTGCGCAGTGTATTCAACAACTGCTCACACCAGATAGAATTAGCCACGTTGATACGTGAAGGATTTCTGGTGCCGCCCAAGGCTTATGTTATCGACGTTGGCGTCAAAGAGGCTCTGGAAGGGGTCACACGGCGCGGTAATGACTTCGACATGGATGAGGTCGAGCAAATAATGAACAAGCGCGTCATTAACGAGCGTGTGGTTTCTGAGTGGCAAGAGTACGCAGAAGACCGCAAGACTGTTATATTTTGTTCAACCATACGGCATGCTACCGATCTTTTAGAGGTTTTTATTGAAAACGATATAAACGCTGAAATGGTTATCGGAGAAACGCCTAAAGAAGAACGCAAACAAATCCTGCATGACCTTGAGTTCGGTGACGTACAAGTTGTGGTAAACGTAGCGGTCTTGACCGAAGGCTTTGATGCACCGCCTGTATCTTGTGTGATTCTAACCAGACCCTGCTCATTTAAATCAACAATGGTGCAGATGATTGGGCGCGGTCTGCGCATTCTGGACCCAGAGATTTATCCTGACCAAATCAAGAAAGACTGTATTGTGCTAGACTTCGGCAGAAGCATTCTAACTCATGGTGCGCTAGATGAAGCAGCTAATCTTGATGGTAGACCCAAAGACCCTAACGCAGAAGCGCCAACAAAAGAATGTCCAGAATGCGGATTTCATAGCCCTTTAAGTTCAAAGATATGTTTATCGTGTGGCTATGAGTTTATAGGCGAAGAAAAAACAGAGTTAGTAGAATTTTTGCTAACAGAATACGACCTCATGGAACTATCGCCGTTTCTATGGATGGACATATTCGGCAATGGATCATGCCTCATGGCAATGGGCTTCAATGGCTTTGGCGTAGTCGGCACAGTGGGCGATACATCTATTGGGCTAGTCAAGGCTCAGAACGGGCGCAAGGTGCGCTCAGTAGCCATTGGTGGTAAGGTGCAAGCCATGTCAGCCGCAGATGACTTCATGCGTGAAATAGAAGACAGCAGCGGTGCCAACAAATCTAAACGCTGGCTCAATGAGAGGGCCACAGACAAGCAACGCAATGCTTTGCGCAGGGGTGGTGTGCAAGTCAACGAAATGGATTTTTCATGGACGAAATACAAAGCCGCATGCTGGCTAAATTATCTTTGGAACAAAGAACAAATAGACGCAGCAGTGGAAAGGATAGCTGAATGAAACGGGCAGAAATATTAGATACGGCAAAGCAGTACGTCACCAAAGATCGTGACGCCACACACGGTGATATGGAAGACAACTTTGAGTCCATAGCAGCGTTGTGGGAAATTTACTTCAACGGCGAATGGGATTTCACATCTACTGACGTTGCAGTGATGATGACGCTGTTAAAAATAGCACGGCTTAAATCTAACAAAAGCAATCCTGACAACTGGGTAGACGCATGTGGTTACATGGCCTGTGGTGGCGAGTTGGCTATCAGAAAGGAAAGAGATGATGGCACGGATAGAACTTGAACTAACAGCCATAGTTTACGACAACAGCGAGTTTGAATGTGAAGAATACAAAATTGTCGCCTTTGTATCGGATTGGAACGATGGCGAACAAGTTACCGAAGCCGCAGGAAAAGCAGTAAATGACCATATGAATCATTCCAAAAAACTCTGCATCGGTGGCTGCGCAAAAATATTCGTGGACAAAGAAAAAGTAGCAGATGCTATATTTCAAAACCCGGACGCAGATGAGGGGCTATTCGACAAAGCCGCAGAGTTGTTCGGGTTAGAAGAGGGAACAGTCCATTGAATTACGAATCAGCAAAAGACCCAATCGAAGAGTTGTCATTCATACTTGGATACTTCGGTTGGGGTACACGGTTCTGCGACCTGACAGAAGAACAAGTGCAAGTGTTGATATTTGCACTGCAAGAATCCAAAAAAATTACGGAGACAGTAAATGTCGGAAACCTTGAAGAATCCTACTATAAGTCAACAGGCAGTTGGCCTTCTACTTCAATCCCATTCTAGGGAACCAGACCCAATAGCCGAACAAATTAAAGAGGCTGTGGATCAGGGGATCGTTAAAGGAGAAAAGAAACGGGAACGGCGTAAGTATATCGGTGCATCCAGTATCGGTGATGAATGCTCACGCAAAATACAATACCGATACCTCAACAAACCCATTGATAGTGGCAAGGAATTTACTGCACGAACACTGCGGATATTTCAGTTCGGTCATAATATCGAAGACTATGCCGCCAAGTGGATACAGGACGCAGGGTTTGACCTACGCACAGAAGACAAAATGGGTGAACAGTTCGGGTTCTCAATCGCTGACGGTGAAATACGCGGTCACATAGACGGCGTAGTCTGTGATGGTCCCGTAAAAGCGCCATATCCTATGCTGTGGGAATGCAAATCAGCCAATGACAATAAGTTTAGAGCGTTTGAAAAGCACGGCGTTGCTAAGGCAAATCCAGTGTATGCTACCCAAGTGGCACTGTACCAAGCCTACATGGAGTTAACAGAAACACCTTGTTTGTTTACCGTAGTGAATAAAAACACCAGCGAGATATACTATGAAATAATCCCTTTCGATCAAGGGCTTGCGCAGGAAGCCAGCGATAGGGCAGTAAATATCTTGACGGCTGCGAAAGCAAATGACATTCTACCACGCATCGCACAAAGCAAAGATTTCTTTCTTTGCAAGTTCTGTGAGTTTCAGGATTCGTGCTGGGGGGAATAATTACAATAGTGGGGCATTCCAAGGCTGATCGGAACACCCCACATTTTGTATCAGGATGAGTGATAAGGACAACATAATGACAATATTACGCTTTGGCAACACAACTAGCCAGCTTACAGATAAAATTTCTAACCTTGTGCCACGCACAACACAGCTTCAAGATTTGTTCGATACATACCCAAATGGTGTGCGTCACGGCACTACATTTATGATCGGGTCGTTCCAAGGCGAAGCAGGTAGTTCGCTGCAAATCAATATAGATATTCATGGCCCTAACTTTATGCGCGGTCAGGATTGGGCCACAGGTGATGGCATCGGGGGTATAACCAAAATCCTCATGGAAGGTCGGGGCTGGACTAGCAGAGAAGTCGCCGCGCACTATCAATCGTTCCTCGGAACGACACAAGAGCCAGCGCCAGAAAACCCAATCAAACCCGAACTTGCCAACATACCAAGCCCGGAACCAATTACGCTGCAACAACCCGAACAAGTAGGCGCAAAAAAGGTCTACAATTTAGATACGCCATACGATGATGAATATACATACACTGACGCTGACGGCGTTGTGCTTGTTACAGTCCGTAAATACGTGGAAGAAAGCGAAGACGGCGAAGTTAAAAAACAATTCCGCCAGTTTATGAACGGGCGCATGGGTCTTCCAGAGCCAAGACCCCTATATAACATCCCGAACATTTTGGCATTTAATACCGTTGTATGGGCGGAAGGCGAGAAATGCGCTGATGCACTAACCAGCATGGGCTTTGCAGCTACCTGTACTATCGGGGGCGCAGGCATGCTATCGGAACGTGTCGCCCATAAGTTTGATTTCTCACCACTTGAGGGTAAAGACGTAATCCTCTGGCCTGACAACGATAAAGCGGGTCGGGTCTTGGCTGCACTCGTAGAACGCCTCGCCAAAGATGCAGGGGCCAAATCAACTCTCATGCTACGTGCGCCATTCGGAAAGCCCGAAAAGTGGGATGCCGCAGACGCACTAGACGAACAATTTGACATTCACAGGTTTATCCGCAGTAGCCAAAGCAAAATCAAAAAGCCAATACACCTGCTGGACGATAGCCTAAACATCGGGACTTACTTTGTAGGTCGCGCACCCGAACAAGAGTACCTAATCAACGGCACAATACCGCTAGGCGTTCCAACTATATTCGCCGCCGCTGGCGATAGCGGTAAAGGCATGATGACCCTAGACCTAGCAATGAAAGTCGCATCGGGCGAACCCATGCAATCAGCTTTCGGGGGCATGGTATCCACATTCGGGGATGCAATCATTCTATCCGCAGAAGATGATAAAGACGAAATGCACAGGCGGATTGAACGCATGGACCCTATGGGTAAGCGCCGCGAATACCCGAACAATTTAAAAATCCTGCCGTTACCAAACCTCGGCGGTGTGTTTCCAATCATGCAAAAGATCGACAACAGCTATGTCATGGGCGAAGAGTTTGGACGCATCTACGATCAAATCCTAGAAATGCAAAATCTCGCACTGCTGGTTATCGACCCAATGGCGTCATTCGTACACGCAGATGTAAACGCTGATCCAGCCGCAGGAGCCGCATTTATGGGTATGCTGGCGCAAATCTCAACTGAAACAGGCGCTACAGTCATGGTCAATCACCACATGGCTAAAATCAAAGACAACGATCCCGTCACAACACCAGAACAAGCGCGTAATCTCATTCGGGGTACGTCAGCTATCGTTGATGGCGTCCGCTGCGCATTTACCGTGTGGAACGTAGAAGAACGGCTAGGCAGACAGCGATGTAAAGACCTCAACGTGGATTATGCACGTAACACCGTGTTCGATGGCGCTGTGGTCAAAGCCAACGGGCCAGCTAATCGGGACATAAGACACTTTATCCGAAACCCGAACACAGGTTTGTTAGAAGATAGGTCAGAAGATATACGCAACTTGGCGCTGTCAGACGCGGTCAGAAACAGACTCCAACACATGTTCGACTTCTTAGCCATGATGGAAGCTGACGGAAATGCAGTCACAAAAGGCGGCGCTAATGACGGAGCGCATGAAGCAATCCGAACAAGTTCGTCAGGTGAACCATGCGTGATAGCACTGAAGCACATTGGAGAAAGCACAGTTAAAAACACCATAACAGCACTGCAAGAGGCAGGGCGCGTTGATACCTACAGGCTAACACAGTCGGGCGTGTCTAAGTGGTTGGGCGTTACAGGTGGGCCGTTAAGCCGTGGCGAATATGAAGCCAGAACAGCGCGAGAAAACCTTTGACCTGTATGCCATGATGTGCTAATCCTTGGGAACGGATTGAAATACGCATTTAAATCCGTTTTGGGAAATAACGCCGTAATTGCACAGGGATATTTTTAAGTACCTGATATTGCTGTGTAAAATTCTTAAATAAGACCCATTTAGCAAAGGATACAAAATGGCAGAAAAAATGTTACACTTCTTTAAAGACAAACGGCCTACGCTAGAAGAGGCGCAAGCGATTGTCGGGGGGCTGGTGGAAATGGTTCCACTAATGAACCCAGAAAAAATGCAACTCATAATTAACGAAGAAGGTCTAATGCACGATCTTCCCGTTAATATTCAAGCCAGCATGATCGCTGGGCGCAGGCTAGTCGGGCCTGCAATCGTCCTAGAAGGGGACGCAATGTGGGACTAGAAACGGGCCTAACACCCGCGCAGGAATCAGAACTAAAGTTCCTGCGCGGCAGAGTCGATAGACTGCAAGACGAAACCTTCAAAAAAAGCCCACTACCCAACGCACAAAACGATCTATGGATAGCGCGTACAGAACTAGAACGATATGTTAGTGATCTAAGATCATGGGGGAAAAAAATATGACAGCACTGGAACAATGGAAAGAACTAGCAAGAGTGGAAAACCTACGTCATCAGCTAGTAGCACAACCAACGCAAGCTATCGTCGGGCGTAACTACGGGGCCAAGGTAGACCTCATGGCTGTGGCCTTCGATGCAGTAAAAACTAGGGACGCTTGGACAATCAAAGACCTAGCCAGAAAAATGCAAATCAAAGACGATGCAGCGCAACAACTACTACGAAGCCTCGTAAAAGAAGGACACCTAACATCAAGACCAATGCACGGTGAAGCACTGTACGAATGGCCCGATAGAAACCCGTCTAAACCATTGCCGCGAATGGGAAGTCGCTATAGATAATCCCACGCAACATGTTGAAAGTACCAAACCCCGCCCATAATTAGGCGGGGTTTTTCTTTATACTGTTCTATATTTTATTTGTTCAAGGTCGGGCTGTCTCTCGCCGCGACGATCTTTAAGTGTAATTTGAATCGCCTTTTTGCGCTCAACAGAACCGTCCTCCAACTTCTCCTCTGTCACAACTACGTTGTCATGGTTCTTAGAATATTCGTGCATCAACTTGGCAATATCGTCCTTAATTGAAGCCGCAGCATGATAATCATCGCGGGGAATTAAATAATCTATCATTATCATTGCCCTGAGTTTTCTTCCTATAGTCAATGTATTAGTCCTCTCTCTGTTTACTAGAGCGACAACTAATATACTACTTGAGGTCATAAGTAAATGCACAAAACACTATCTTCGGGACTCTTCTATCTTATTATCCGCCACATATTTATCAATCAGCAACAAACAAAACATCGGCAAATCTGATGGACTCACGCCTAACCCGAACAAAAGTTCGACTATTAAATCGCGTAAGTCAGCAGTCGAAAAATTAGCGGGTACTTCGTTAAGAAGCCCCGCCGCAATTCTTTCTAAATCTTCTGGTTGCACAAATCACCCGCTAGGTTTGGAATTTAAAACATTATCCAAGAAACTATCCGCATCGTCCATAGCCGACTCAATCATTTTTGTCTTACACTTATCGCAAGTGCATTCCTCATCATCATCAAGATCGCCCAACACGTCAGTAACAACCGAAATAATGTCAGGCCATGAATCTTGCATGCCGTAACCAGCTACAATGTGGAAAAACATATACGCTATCATTTCTGGGCTGGCCCTTTTAGGCAAACGCTCATCAATCGCAGCAAACTTGCTGGCAAAAAACTTCATTTTCTCTTGGTTACTGTTAAATTTATCGCTCATCTTGTTGTTCCTTTTCGCTGCAAATGATAAACAAATTGTGGGGGCGGTATAACATCAACCTGCTTACCTGCGGTCAACTGTTTTGTTCTACACCAGACAGCCGCCCCCAACGATATTGACTACGACACGCGGCCAAGATACCAACCAGCGATAGTCAAAGCTACCACCACAGCCACATAAACAGCCTTCTTAGGCACAGAAAACGTATCTACGGGTGTCGGTTCGGAAACCATAGACAGTTTCGTTACGCGGGGCTTATATGGGCCGCGAGTTTTCCCAGCATCTTTGCGCTTCGGCTTGTCATCGGGGGAAACTCCCCCAAACAACGTTTCATCCAGATTTTTCTGGAATGGCGTCAAATCCTCAACAGGATTACTCGCCTTCTCAACGCCAAGACGTATCTTGGACATTTTAACATTGATCGACTTTGTAGATCGACCCATAAGCTCACCAATCTCGCTGTGCTTAAAACCCGTTGCCTTGTACTCAAGCAACTGGTCAATCTCCTTACCCGTCCAGCGCAACATAGCGCGTTTTGTAGACGTAAGGTTTCTTTTCTTCTTATCAGCCATTACATTCATCCTTTTAATCGGCTTCAATCTCGCCAGAACCAGAACAGTTCTCACAAGTCTTCCAAACCCCAAACGGCTCGTAAACACCGTATGAAGTCATCTTAAATTGTTCGTGTTCTACCTCACCCTTACGGTCAGAATGTGAACACTCAGGGCAATCAATCATCATCTGGAACACCCCGCAGCTTAATGACAGGCGGGAAATACGACCCATCCAATATCTTCTTGTCCTGATCCTTATGTCGGGCCAACGAATTAACACCCATGTTGAAAATCAACTCACGGCGCAATTCCTCAACCGCGCTTAACGAATCATCCTCAGCTTCATAAAGATCAATAATCTCGTCCAAACGATCAACAATGTAAGGAATGTGAACAGTATCATCCATCTGACACACGCCAAATGCGAACAAATTCATCAGCTAAACCATCAGCCTCGCGTCTGCTCATTAAAGTAATGCCCAATCGGGACGCAGCAACGTAAATGCTGTTATACGACCTGAGAGGCACATCAACGCAATCGCCCTCAGACATAGACGAAAGCAAAACTTGCCACTTGCCCCTGCCCCTCTTCTTACCCGAAACAACGTCAGGGATCGGAACCCCAGAATTAATCTTGTACTCCATCGTTAGCATCCTTTCTGCTAGTTACATCGCCAAAATGACGAACGTGATTGCAGCAATGGTCAGCAGTACAACTACCGACCACGCCATGTCCTTCAAATCATACCTCATGCGCTGGCCCCCTTCGGATCAAAGCGTAGGTGAAACTTGGTGGCTACACCGTCTAAAGCGGCAACAATGTTCTTAGACCAAGTATGGTCAGGGATTAATGAACTGCCCCTAGACGTATAATCATGCGCGTTCTGTAAATCAGCCAACAAACTTATCTGTTCGACAGTTAAGTCATCTTGACCCCATGACGCCGCAACAGCGTCAGCAACAGCCTGTCCACCGCTTATACCTTGACCCTCTAAATCAGAGCTGTAATGCTCGTCATCAATGAACAAGCCAACCGCGCACTTCTGACCGTTGAACTCGCAATCATCGTCATACCCACGGTACACACAAGCGTCACCGTCCATGTCCAAAGATGGACCTTCCATGCCCATCAAATGAACCGAGGCTGCGTCAAATATCTCTTGTAGTTTCATTTGTCATTTTCCTTTTGCTATAAAAGATAACACCATATCTAATCCCAGAAAGTCCTAGTGTCAATAGCAAATGTAAATAAAATAATAGCCATTTTCACGAAAAACCGCCCCATTGATTTCATTGGATAATTTACGGTAAAAAAATCCACGTTAAATTTTACCGTGCTTAACGTAACGTAGAATGTTAAACAATATCAACGAGTTAACGATTTACGGTAAGCACGGTAAAAACCCGTTTTACCGTAGATTGTTGAATAAAATCAATGGGTTATTTTACGGTAAGCACGGTACCCCCTTTACAGGGGGGTATATATACTACCCCCCCTTGATGTTAATCTAATGCAGTCAATACCGTGATAAGGACTTGCGTGCTTGTGGGATAATGTGCTATTGGTCGGGGACACTACAGCAGGGATTCGCAGCATGCCAAAAGTCGGGGAAAAAAATCCAAACGGGCCTTCACTTAAACCGCAGCAACAAACATTCTTAAATAACTTCCTGCACAAAGACATGACACAAACAGCAGCAGCCAGAGCAGCAGGATACAATCATCCAAATGTGCAAGCCGTGCAGCTACTCAACACACCACACGTTCGGGAACGCCTAGAAGAAATGCGCGTCGAACTAGAATCAAAGTATGGAGTCAACATAACCAAATCTGTTCGGGATATGCAAATGCTCCGCGATGAAGCATGGGCCGCAGGTAACTATAGCGCAGCAATCAAAGCAGAAGAACTGCGACTCAAAGTAACCGGCCTCATGGTCAACCGCAGCCACGTAACGCACGAAAAAATAGACAGCATGGATAAAGACGAAATCACTAAAAAACTGCAAGTCATCATGGATCGGGCTAAAAGCCGAATGATCGATGTAACACCTGAACCAGTAGAACCCGAACACTTAACAGAAATTAGCGAAAAGCCGCACTGAGCGGGTCTGGGCTTGGCGGGTAGGGCCGCAGACCCACCGTCGGGGCCGTCAGAGCGCCCTTACAGGGCCAAGTCGGGCCTTTCGGGGGTCGGGGATACCCGAAGACTTGTTCGGGTTCTGTAGCCCCCCTCTCACGAACAAGTATTATGTTAACTCTTTTACCCCCGGTTGCCTGCAATCGGGCCGGGATCGGGCCGGGTCGGGGAACCCGCACAATTGTTCGGGATCGGGGTTCCGGGAAACATGCCGGGTACACTCCGGGTTCCGGGTAGCGCCGGGGGTCAACCGTTGACAGACCTTGACCCCCTCCACCACAACCCGAACAATTGTTCGCGTTTGACAAACAGGTCGGGGTCAGGCATCTTGGCGCTGCATTACTCCTCTTTACTCAACTACCCCCGCTCGGCTAGGTTTCGCACTGCAACGGCGGGGGTTTTTTATTTCAACTTTATTATTTTAATTGTTGACATGTGGGATAATGTGGGATAAGTGTTGTTTGTCTAGTAAATGAAAGGACAGACACATGAGACAAGAAACGCAGAAAATCATGTCCGCTTTCTTAAAAGGTGAGAAGGCTTCGGCGCAGCGGACTAATACGGACGGCAACACTGTTTGGCTGCACGGTAACAAGATAGCGCACCGCCAACAGGATACTTACGATCATGGACTTGTGCAGTTTACTTTGGCTGGTTGGCCTACAGTAACAACGCGGGAACGTATCAACGGTATGCTTAATGTATTCGGTTATTCAGATTTCAGCATAGGCCAAAAACACACTATGCAATGGCTTTTCCACAACGGAAAGAAAATCCGTAGCGTGGGTGAATATGAAATTATGTCATTGGCGGAACTAGATGAACTTCGGGTGTCGGTGTAAACATGATGCTCTATATGGCTTATGGCATGAATACGAATCGTCGGGCAATGGAGGCACGTTGCCCGTCAGCGAAACCGATGGGCGGCTTCTACCTGCCCGACACTCGGCTAGTCTTTCGGGGCGTTGCTGATATTGTTCGGGATCGGGACAGCATATGCCCCGTTGCGCTATGGGCCATCACGCCTAGTTGCCTAGAAGCACTGGATATATTGGAAGGGTATCCAACGCTTTACAATCGTCGGAAGATTAACGGCGGCTGGTTAGTGTATGAAATGAACAACAAAAACTACGTCGGGCCTCCAAGTCAGCACTACTTCGACATGATCGAAGAAGGGTATCGGGACTTCGGGCTTGATGATTATTGCCTTCGGGTTGCGGCAAACGAAGCGGGGAAAACAGAAGTCGCATAAACTTTTACCCGGTGTTAATTCACCGGGTATTTTTTTGCCCGGAAGAGAACCCGAACAATTGTTCGTGTTTACTTACCCGGATCGCCCGGAGTCGCCCGGCCCGGTTAGATTGTACCGGGTATGTTTATTTAAAATACTTGTTGACCTGGTAGTTGACTCATGTTATATAGGTGTTAGCAAACGGAGGATATGCTATGTTTTTAACAATTGAACACAACCAAAGCGGCGAGTTACTTTGCAATCGCCGTCTAGGGCCATACGAAAAGCTAGACATTGAAGCGTTGGTTTCAAAAGAGATTGACAAGCTATATTGCGGCGAACTTGAGCTAGAATATGCAGACAATGTGCCGAACGGTTGCGCTGAGTATTACGCGCAAATCAGAACGCGCAAGCATGACAGCTTGTGCGTATGGACAACGGGTGACTTCTTTTACAAGCGGGAGACAGAATAATGAAGAACATTACAGAACATACTGGACGAATTAAACTTATCGAACGGCTAGAAAATTCCTATGCTGGTAATCCTCAATATATACTGGCAATCATGGATAGCCCGAACAAGGATCTAGGATGGACGTTTCGTACACCTAAGAACAGCATGTTAGGTTATGAGGTAGCGAACTATATCGACAAAGATATTGATGTAACCGTGACCTTGGGAACTCATTACCGATCCTGCACACTCAACAGCATAAGGAAGGCATAATATGTGGAAAGTAACATATGCAGTAGATAGTCTTGACCCTAACCCAACGGTTAAGACGTTCAATGAAGAGTATGAGGCTATTGATTGGCTGGGTGATGAAATGTCTAGGCGTGTTGACCATGTGGTGCAGCATAGCCCCTACTCAATCAGTGAGTCAGAACTTGTCGGGATACAAGAGATTGAAGCTAGTCTAGCTCGCATTGATCGGGTTTAACAATCGGGCCTGACTCTTCGGGGTCGGGCCTTCGGGATCGGGTCGGGATCAATCGGGGTCGGGGTCGGGGTATTATATACCTCGGCCCTTTTTGTATCCGCAACACCACCACGCACATACAAACCCGAACAATTGTTCGGCTTTCCAACGGTTTGGAAATTGACTGAATGTTTTGAAAACTGACCAACGGTTTGGAAATTGACCAATGGTAAGTTTTATCACTTGATGTTACAGGTTGAAACATTTCGTGATAATGGTGTTGACAGGCAGGTTGAAAATAGGGCTATATATATAAAGAGCGACACGGAATAACCCGTTCGCCTTATAGGAGAGTAAAAAATGCCAGTACAAATCCACACAGAGAACGCCTTGCCATTCGGTTTTGAGCCTGAGTTTTCAGGCAATATCACACCGTCTTCACAAGAAAGCCAATATCAGAGGGATGGTGTTGAAGGCTTCACAACATGTTCTGATTGCGGTGTTGTAAACAGTGAAACCAATTCGCCCATTTTAGTTGATTGCGCCTTTGCGTGGGCGGCAGTTGAGGAAATGTTCAATAGCTCAGTACGTGGCGGCGCGACTATTCCAGAGCGTTCATCATCGCGTGGCGGTTGCGGTTGCCACGTTCATATGTCAACGCGCCGCTTGCTTAACGTCAAAACAGAGCGTGAACGCGAAATGTTTTGTCGCGAAAGCATTGCTTACACACAGCGCACTGGCAGAATGATTAGCCTTGAGAATAGAACTGAAGACCCAATTACCACAGAGCAATTGCGCGACATTATTATCCGCATGTATGACCAGCAAGATATTATCAATTCTCTACACCAAAAATCACGTACAGAGGGACACCCGCATTTCAGTCAGTTTATGGGTCATCAAATCACCAGTGGCATGGCGCGCAGAGTAAAGCGCGCAACCGATACAAGCGAAATTGTGCGCGCCATGACCGAATTGCACGGCAAATTCATCAACATCAATTTGCAGAATTTTGAACAAGGCAAGCAGACCATTGAATTTCGGCAGGCAGGCGGCACCACCGAAACAATCAAAATTCAAAAATGGGTGCAATTGCTTTTGGGCATCGCACAGCACAGCATTGAGACACGCCACCCACGCCCACAGATGACCACAGTAACCCACACCACACCGCGCACAGGCGCAAGCGCTTTTGCCGCACAAGCGCGCCGCATTCGCAATGTCTATGACATGCTGCGCACAGATCGCGGCGCAACAACGCATGAAATCATTTTGGCTACAGGCGTGGCAGAAACAAGTGTACGCCGCATGGTTTCCGAAATTCGCAACCGCATTGGTGACAGCGCGCTTGTGACACACACACAGCAAGCACAAGGTCATAGCTATGGCGACGGCACCGACTACACACGCTATCAAATCCTAGAGACATGGGACGAGGTGACAGCGCGCACAGACGTTGTGCAAGACTTGTCTAATCCCAGCATTTGGGCGCGCACCACAGACGACGATTACGATTATTGGTTTGACCGTATCGACACCATAGCGCGCCGCTAAGTATCGCCAGATGTAGACCCGCACAGCGCGGGTCTATTACTGGCAATATCGCCAATATTGAGAGGTAAACCAAATGCAAGATACCAAACTAAACCGCGCCCAACGTCGAGCTATGCTTTCCAATGGCAAGCCAAAACTGCGCAGAAATACGCCCAGCAAAGCTGAAGCAATGGCACGCGGTCTGCTACATGATCGCACGCTGCATGTCATATCGAACCGCCCACAGATTGCCGCGCCTAGTCGCGCAACGCGATTTTCTGGCATCACATAAACCGCGCGACATACGCCAATCGGAAACACCCGCGCTAGTCGCGGGTTTTTTCATGCGCGATGCCAAACCCAAACAATTGTTTGGCTTTACAGGTACCCTATTGATTTTAAACGGTTTTATCGGGTCGGGTCTGGTGCAAGCGGCACCACCCCTGCATAGAAAAGTCGGGTAAGCGCAGCTTACACTAAGTTCCCCGCGCACGGTTCCCTCAGAAAATTTTTTTATAAAAAAAATAATAATATGCTAAACGCTTGACATAATCCCACACATAGGCATATACACGATTTATGGACAGAATTTTTAACAGGAAGGAAGAAATAATGGCTATTAAGAAGAGTGCATCTAGTGACATTGTGATTCATGCGTTAAAGCAGGGTCGTGTTAAGTTGCGTATGCTTGGTCAGACGCCGATGTATTTTAACAGCATGGGATCGAAGGCGAAGCGTGATTTATTGGTTGGTTCTGCACGTAAGACTGCTGCGGAGCGCAAGGAGATAAAGCACAATCCTGAGCGTGAGTATAGGGAGAGTATGTATATTAAGAGTGACGGTGACACTGCGCTTTATTTTCCTGCGGGTGGTGTTAAGGGAGCTATGTCTACGGCGGCATTGGAGACTGCTGGGATTACGAAGACGAGTGTACAGCGTTTGATATTTTTGCCTGAGAGCAAGGTTCAGATATGGGGCAAGCCTTATTTAAAGATGGACATTGTTAGGAGTGCTGACATGAATCGGACGCCTGACGTTCGTACTCGTGGTTATTTGCCTAATTGGTGTGCGGAGATTGAGATTAGGTTTGTGACTCCGACTTTGAGTCAGATGTCTATTTTGTCTTTATTGTCGAATGCTGGTACGATTGTTGGCATTGGTGATTATCGTCAGGAGAAGGGTCGAGGTAGTTACGGGACATTTTCTGTAGCTGGTGTTGATCATGATGGTTCTATGTTGTCTGATCAGCAGGAGATTTGGGATGATATTACTCGTGAGGGCAGGTCTGTTCAGGAGTTAGCGATTGATAATCCTGAGTGTGCTGATGATGAGACTCGTGATTTGATGCAGTTTATACAGGAAGAGCGTATACGCCGTGCTGCGTAGTGTTTTTTTTGTGATTAGGTATTGGGGCGGATATTTCCGCCCTGATCCACGGTTAAGGCGGTTATGTTGAGATGAGTTCAGTTTCGCTTGGGTGTGGCAGGGCGGGGCGGTTGTGGTAAGTCGGTGTAAGTTGTGTTCGGGCATGGCGGGGCGGTTATGTTGGGGTAAGTTGTGTTGCGGTAAGTTGGGCTAAGGTTCGGTATGGAACGGTGAGGCGGTTAGGGTAAGTTGAGGTGAGGTTTGGCGGTTCCGTCTAGGTCTGTTTGGTTGTGGTATTTTTGGGTTTGGTAAGTCGGTTATGGTACGTTTAGTCAAGGCTTGTTTAGTTACGGCGTGTTGAGGTTTTGCAAGGCGGTTAAGTTTAGGCATGTTCCGTTCTGATAACTTAAGTTAAGTCGTGTTAAAGTAAGGCGGTCAAGTTTGGGTTAATCAAGTTATGGTCTGTTGTGTTTGGGTATGTCGGTTGTGGTGCGGTTTGGTCCGGTAAATTAAGGTGCGGTTAGTTGCGGTCAGGTAAGTCGGTTAAGTTTAGGCAAGGTCCGTCCGGGTCGGTTGAGTTACGGCGTGTTGGGGCTAGGCGGTTGAGGTGTGTTGAGTTACGGCCTGTTGGGGCTGGGC
>Ga0233412_10000993_pt1 | contig 15551 bp, 31 predicted proteins | sample Na_anoxic_4_MG_FD_180667 | JGI IMG/M metagenome (GOLD analysis project Ga0233412, IMG submission 180667) | Seawater microbial communities from Saanich Inlet, British Columbia, Canada - Na_anoxic_4_MG | ecosystem: Environmental > Aquatic > Marine > Inlet | place: Canada: British Columbia...
GTCACCTGTTATATTTTTAACAGTAACTGTTATTATAATCACAACCGTAACCTGTTAATTTATTGTCAATTACTGTTATAATTTTAACAGCCTGGACCTGTTATATTTTTATCAGTATCTGTTATTATTTCAACAACCTCGATTCTGTCGATTATTTAACAGCTTCTGTTATTATTTCGACAACTGTATTGATATTGATTATCATTATCAGAGGTTTTTGTGGAATTGTAATAATATCTATAATTCCAGTCGGAATCCTGATTTATAATCATATCTGAAATTATCAAAAAAGAATTAATGTTATCTATAATCATATTTTTATGATATATTCTACCATTTTTGAAGTCGGAATCGTAACTGCCTGGGAATAAACAACTTACAACCACCCCCCCCTTTCGCAAATATAACTATATATCAAAACGTGATATTACTCTAGCGTAGCACTAAACACAAATCCGACACGATTTTCAATAAACGTATCGTACATCACATTTTCCTGTAATGTGGGTAATTTTCCCCAGTGTACTTGAGGGTACAGGTTTGAAATAGTGGTATTGGGAGTGATTTACTATTAATAAGAGCAATTAGACGGAGGGGAATGTGTACTTGTGGGTACAAAAATAGACCTCCTATGGTATTTAGGAGGCCATCTGCAGATAATTTTGAAAAATAACATAATACATGATCGCATAGTTATCTAAGCAATGCATACATGCATCTAAGAGTCAGATTAGAGTTAAGAATCTTATAAGAATTAACTATAATCTTTTTTACTTATATTAACACATAAAGTGAATAAAGTACATACTTGTCCACTTTAGAATAAAGGCTCTGAGAGGTAGTTTAGAAAAATACTTTGTTATTTCTTTAAAATAGTTCCAATATCGAAGGGTTTTGTATCATATTTCTCAATATCTCGCCATAATCGCTTCTGAACGACCATAGCAACTATATGAATTGGTACCCCAGTATTCATAGCCATATCTCTAAATGAGAAGGCTTTACCATAAGCGTCTAGTTTCTTTATTTTCATAATATTGGTAATCGACACATACATATTCTCTTTAAGCTCATAATGTTCATATTTGCCATAATCTATATACATATGGTCTGGATTAACACACATCCTATTTTTACATTTAAGATAAAGTTGTCCAGATAGGTCTTTTATAAATGTAAAGTATGATAAATACCTAGCATGTTCCCATCCTTGGTCATAGTATACAGCAGGAGCACCTTCACCAGCTAGTTTACCTTGCCAGATCCAGCACTCAGTTTCAGGGTCTATATAGATATTGTCAAAAATTTTCTTTTTACTAAGCATCAAAACACCTCCCCATTATAAATAGAAATACCAATCCCGACTAAAAAGGTCAGGAAGGCTATAACAACTGCAAAAGTTATAATAATAACAGGAACAAGTGGTTCATGGAATAGCATCAGCCACCTATGAAACTTATTAATAGATTCTTGGTAGAACCAGACACCCCCAGTTCCGTCACAATACCTGCAATTGAGGAACTGAACGTCCCCATACCCCATATATGTCTGAACGACACCATTACCCTCACATTCGGGGCAAAGGTGATAGAATTTGTCTAATATGAACCATTTTAGTCTTTCTCTCATATTTACATCCCTCTGAAAGTGTTAGGGTTAGCTTTAGGTATATAATCCTTACACTGGCCTTCACTATTAAGATAATAGCAAGGTTGACATTTAGATACATCTAGATCTATAGCTCCAGTTACAAAATTGGGAGTTCCGTCAGTCACCCCCCCCTGATGCACAACGGATTTGGTACAGTAATATCCCCACAGTGTTCACACAGCCTGCAAATCGATTTTCGTTGAAATATACTAAGATCGAAGTACATATCCAGTTCCTCCACAATCTATGCAGTCCCTACCATCAGTTATAAAACTACAAACAATTTTACCATTAGAGCAATATAAGCTTTTACATTTCTCTTTCTTCTTCTTTTTAAAACAGTCCTTACTAGCCATATATGTTAAGAATCCCCAGAAGCACGTTCCTGCTAAACCAAAGGTAGTCCATACTATATTTCCATTAACTTTATCCAAAACACTAGCAATAGTAGCTACAAATGCTACACAAGTTATTAAGGAATACAGTACAAATATTGAAAATTGTATAATCTTCATATTAATCCTCCTCTATCCTACCATTTAATCGTTCAAGCTTTTCTGCAATCACACGATTCACATAATGATCCCCTAGTTGAATACGCATGAACTCCAGCATAATTTCAACATCGGCCACTTCCTGACACATATCATCTTTTGATATCCTACCTCTTTTGTAGTGTACTATAGATGTGATCAATTCACTACATTCCTCAATTACCATATCGAATTGGGCTTCTGGTCCCCATTTCTCTAAAGCTTTCCACGCTAAGTTTCTTTTAGTCATATTAGTCCTCCAACATCATTGCATAAAGATCCATAATCTTCTCAGCCCTTTTAAGTGACTCCCAAGCATCCAAATAGGGATGTTTCTCCTCTTCCATAATAGCTTTGGCCTTATCCCAGCCACACCATCTAGTCGGGTCACCTTTTTCTCGCCAGAAGTACATTAACATATTTTTGTCTTCTTCTGTAAGTTTGGTATCCATTAGTCCACCTCAGGTTCTGGTACTAGAATCTTGTGTACAGCCACGCAATATGGGCAGTCCTCATCATAAATAGTATTTTTTATGTCCTGTATAGTTTTTTCTAGTTCCTTAATTTTAGACTCAGCCTGATCTGCTTTTATCCACTCACCATTTACATGTCTAACAGTTCTTGTGCCTGTGTTACCAAGATCTCGGTCTAAACGAACTACAGGTTCTATATTCCATCTTGTCAGGTTTTCATATCGTTTCATATTAGTCCCCCTTGAATTTAAAAATAGTTTTCGGGTCAATTATCTGAGTCTCCCCTACTTGAACATGCTTTTGTAGTTCTTCATCCCATATATAAGTTTCTACCCCTGTTTGTACTACAGGTTCTGAATTTGTCCAGTCAAGCTTTCCGTCTTTCCACTCAATATCCATCTAGGATCTCCCTTTATTGATTATGAAATATATCGGTCGCCAGATCGGGTATAGTCCGATATAGGCGACAAACAGAGCCAGTAAGGTAGGTATGAATACTATAGCATACACTAATAATAATATAAAAGCATCAATGTGAAATTTAGCCCCTAGAACACTTTTTTCACATCGTTTAAAAATAGTACTAAACACACGCCTGTACCAATTTTTATTCAACCGTGGCTTCTTATTCGGACAAGCACAATTGTACTTATAATAAAATCCGCATTCTGCACAAAAGTTATCCGTTACTAATTTCATTATGCACCCCTACTATCCTTAAGGTCTTCAATTAAGTAATCATCCTGCGTTTTTGCCTCTTTGTCAAGTTCAGCCTCCATCATATGATCTATAGCATCCCGCACGTTATCAAAGTTTGGGAAGTTGCTCCTAGTCTCGTGCAACCGCCAACCCCTACCCGTATGGGACATTCTGCAACAAACCATACCACCGTATTGTCCCGACAGGCTATCCAAGAAATTCAGTCTTTCTTCGTCTTTAGTCCTCATTTTCATCCTCATACTTAGCTTTTAGGTTCTTGAGCATAGTTCGCTCTTTTTTCTCCTGCTTTTCCTTTTTCTTCGCCTTCACCGCATCACGTCTATCTTGTGCTGTTTGCCTTTTCTTTAATTCAGCGTTAGTCTCATCTCTGCCATTCCCAACAGCCAGTTACTTTGTTCTTTTTTATATTTTTAAGAATATAATCTTTATCATTAACGTGTTTCATTTTATTCTTTCTATTCAATTAATGGACCCCAGGTGTCTGCCATTGCGTTTGCAATTCCTTGGAAAGTCTTAGAGCGTAGGGTTTTGCGCTCACCTACAGGTGAGTTAGCATACCATTTGCTCATTCGTTTACCTGAAGGATAGTAACAGTACTCCCCTTCGTCTACAATATCGGTCGGCACCAAATGTGGTACCCCCTTGATCCATAGGCAGGTCTTTTTCGCAAAGCTCTCACCAAACATCCAAGGTTGAATAATCTGATCAGGCTTTCTATAGTTAGTGCTCATGATCCCAACTGGATTCTCAATCACAACTCTAGGACACCTCAAATTAGTGAAAGCCATAAAGAAGTCAATACCCTCCTGCTGTCTCCCGTCAGCGATCTTCTCTTTGAACCAGCGGGCTCCAGAGGTCGCAAGGTGAGTACAGGGGGGAAAAGCAATGATCATGTCCCACTGCTCATCCAAGATGGGTAACACGTCCTGCTGGAGGTGCCACTCAGGATGATCACCTGAGGTAGGGAGAATATCACAAGAGTATGCGTCATGTCCCAAATCACGAAACGCTTTGGTTACTGCCTGAGACTCTTCACATGCTAATAAGATATTTCCCATTTTGACTCCTTAATACATATATGTCAGATAAACTATTACAACCACAACCGCCACCACATCCATAATTCTATTCTTAGTTTCCATTGTCATACTAAGAATCATCTGCGACTGTTAGTACTAAGTTCTTAGCAAGAGGTATGCCATTACCAAAACAATCTTTTCTGGAGGCCCATCTGATAATCTCTACAACTGGTGTGGTTTCCTCAAAGATCTTGGTTTCCTGCCACATTTCTCCAACACTCTCGTTACCAGCACTCATATTTTTAATTGCTACAATTTTCATTAGTTCTCCTTATTCGGAATGGACCCTATCGTAAAGGTTAATTAATTCTTCAAGATCATTTCCAAGCCAACTCTCATACTCGCCTATCATAGATTTGATAGCATCGACATTCTCTGAATCTAGTTTTTCTTCCATATCAGGAAGCCAAGACGATACTTCTTCTAGGTACATTTCAAAGTCTTTTTTGTTTTGTTCATAACTCATGATCTCTCCTTCTTCAGTAAGGGCCAAGCCTGCGGGTATCTTTTGGTTAAATGACCACAATCAGGGCAATTATCTTCAGGAGTGCCTCTGTGTAAATAAGACAACATAAACTTAGTAGCGCAAACTCGGCATCTGTATTTAATTTTCATGTGTTCTCCTAATCAATAATATTGACGTTGTACTCTTTTAGTATCGTGTATAATGTCTTTCTTGCAAGTTCCATGCCCTCAGTAGAACTATCTTCCTCTCTATACTTTATATAGTCCCTCAATGTTCTATCTAGTTGAATCAAGGCACCGTATGTATTCAGTGCCTGACCCATTGCGCTTGCACCGTAAGGATCTTCTACAGTGTCTACTTCGTATATAATCTTAGTCACTCCACTCCTCCTCATTTACTTCTTCATTTATCATACATTCTTTTACTTGATCCCACAAGAGGAATGTTCCCGGTTCCATCCAATCCCCTGTTTCCAAGAGAGAGCAGTAACCACTCTCTTGATGGTGTACATCCGTATTCCTGAACCAGTAAGGGCACTTTACACGTTTGCCTTCCTTAAGGGAATAGCAGTATGGTCCTTTAGGAACTTTGGATTCAGTCTTCGCCATTTTCATGCCTCATATCAATAGCGCAATCAATGCCTTCCCAGTTGTCAACGCCAGCCGCTTCCAAACATTCCAGCCAATCAAGCCGATCCATCATATTGTCGTATTCTGCCTTAGTCATCACGATCATGCCTTCTTCATTTGTTTTCATATTAATACTCCTCGTTTTCTTCTTCGTAAGTTTCATCTTCTTCTGCATCGTCCCAACCCATGTCCCAGCTAATAGCCCTTGAACTATTTGGGGCGTATGGGTTAACCGTGTAGTCTTCTCCATCGTCGTAGGCTGTTCTACCTTCTTCATACTCTTTTGTTGATCTCATGTCTACCCCTCAGGATCTGGAAGTTTTTGATTACGTGGAGCATAGAATAAATCCCCACCAACAGTTTCGCCACGACATACAGGTTTGTCATTCATGTAGTCTCTAATATCAGCCCACTCATTACATGTGATACAAGTTGCACCTTGATCTTTAGCTTCAACAAGATATTCCTCCACTGTACCACAATATTTACATTTAAACGTTTTAATAGGCATATTACTCCTCGTATTCTCTTGCCTCTACTAAGGCTTTGTCTATTCTAGTGTAAAAATCAAAATCAATTCCATCTTCTTCTTCAAACTCCACACCATTACATATAACAGCGTCAGTTAGAGTATGCAACAAATCCTTCAACTCTATGATAAGCTCCGCATCCATAACTAGGAATTCATCTAGAGACAACTGATCTCCATTAGGCCAACCATGATCACAATCATTACACTTAGTACGGTTCTTAAGAAAACCATCTTTGTTCAGTATGTAACCAAACCCGTTGCATGTTTTACATATGTTGTTGCCCATGTTACACTTCCTTAATTACTTCAAAATCTTCGTCGTATTTTACATCCAATAATATTTCACAGGTATCGGGAGCAGTCAATAAGTAATATTGTGCAGTACCACCGCTTACCGTCCACAAGTTCCCATGATCGTTTATAACCCTTATACCTCTATTTGACTTAGCTTTTAAATGTACTTTACGCATAAACTGCCTCCTTTAGAAGTTCTACAATTACATCTACTGTCCAAGCATTGCCTAGCGCAGTATACCTTTGTGTTTTAGAAACACCCTCTGTGTATCCTACAGGAAGCGTCTGTAAGATCTCGCATTCCTCTACCGTAAACATCCTTCGTTCACCATTCTGAATCAGGTGGAAGTTATTCTGCCAACTACTACTAGTAATTGTAGGACACTTAAACTTATTCTTAGTGAACCCACCCTTGTTTGCTCCTCTAGGGTATACCTTGATATTATCAAAGTCCCCAACAATATCTCTTAATTGGATATCTTTGTCCACTATTGGTTTCTGTGGTATATCTGTCCAGTAGAATCTTGATCTATTCTGAGCAGATACCAGAGATGAGTTAATCTTCAGATACTTAACACCAAGCATCTCATCTATAACATCTGAGAATTTGGGTGGCATTCTAACATTTTCCATAAGGAAATATTGTGGCCTTACGTTTTCAAGGAACTCTAAGTATTTAAAGAACAACTTGGATCGTTTATCATTAAAGTTCAAAAGCTTACCACTTCTACTAAACCCTTGGCATGGAGGTCCACCTATTAATAAATCAATAACAGGCAGTTCTTCCATACAGATTTCATTAACATCCCCTAGCTGAATAGTATCAGGGTAGTTTCTTTTAGATATCTGTAAGGCGTACTTGTTAATCTCGGATGCATAGTAGTTTTCATACTTAACTCCAAGTCTATCAAGAGCTACACGCCCACAACTGATTCCATCAAATAAGCTTAATACGTTCATATAGTCTCCAATAAAAAAGGGTCTTAGTACGCTACTACTAAGACCCTTGCAAATATTATGCCATCCGTAATTGTTTATTCCTCTGTTAACGTATCTGGAATATCACATACATCGTAAGCGATATTAGTAGCCGCTTCCAGAAGCTCATCTGCTGTCTCAGCCTCACCATCAGTGAGAACATCCGACAGTTCATGTACCATACAGGAGTAACCAATCTGTGTTTCCTTCAGTTCGCTCTTGATTTTCTCAAGTTCTGCTGGAGAAGTCCAGATATCGAATACGTTACCACTGCCCCAGCAACGGTCACACACACCTTCTGTCTTAGCCTCTTCACCATCGTACTTCCATGTACCTTTAGTGTTGTAGGTAATCTTTCCGGTTCCTTGGCATTTTAAACATGTTCTATGCATAATAATCCTTTCTATGTGGAGCTAGTGAGAGGAATCGAACCCCCAACCTGTCGCTTACAAGGCGACTGCTCTGCCAATTGAGCTACACTAGCACCTAATTTCAAATCCCCCTGAACTCTCGGTACTGTGGATTATTTACCCCAGTACTGTCTACCACCTCTTGAAGATGATCTATTCTATTCAGGTATTGTTCAAGTGACATTCTTAGTTGAGAATTATCTTCTCGTATGCCACGTATCAACTCTAGAATCTTTAGAATGTGTTGACGCTTCAGCGTCAGTTGCTTTTCACGTCCGTCATAAATTGCAAAATCCAATAATAGTTCTTCTACAAATTCAGTTGTCATAAATCTCCTAATAGTCAATAATGATTAGCGAGTGTTCCTCATTATGTACTGTATGTTTTAAAACCTCATGATCAATACATTTACCAAAAACTTCTTCTACCAGTTCAAGATACTCATCCGGTCGTCTGAACTTAATATGAGAGGCATCCGAGTTGTCCGATGTGTTCTCATACAGATACAAGGTGAATCCACTTGCTTTTACATTTCTAAAGCTCTCAAGTATGCGCCTGACTCCTTCATCTGAATTATGTTGCAACACAGTAGCTGTGAAGATAGCATCATAATTGTAACTAAAGTCAAAGTCTAAGTGCGGGTCTTCTAGTTTTAGAAAAGTGTAGTTTGGTTGCCTTTGTTTTGCGAACTTGATCAAGTCCTCTGTAACATCAACCCCAAGATACCTATTTGTACTAAACAAATTGCAATGTCTTCCAATACCACAACCAAAATCAAGAACTACTAGATCCTTATCTATAAACTGAGATAAGAAGTCTTGCCTTACCTGATAGTTCTCGTTTTGTATTTCTTCGGGGGAGTTGCTGAAACCTACAGTCAACTCCCCCTGTTCCTTAGCCCTTGCTTCCCAATATTCTTTTACCTTATTAATCCAAATACCCATAATCTATTCCTTTACATTCAACACCTTAATGAGAGGAATACTGTTCTGTGCCTGAGGTACACCTGCAACTCCGGGCGGCCCGAAGTCTACATACGGCTCTGACCATACAGTAAACCCACACTCACGATTCTGAGGGTCAACCGCTTTAACACGGACAGAAATAGGTACTCCGTAAGGAATATCTGTCCACGTAAACATTGTGTCTACAACCGTGGTCTGTACTCCAAGATTAACACCATCTACCATCTGCTCAACCACATAGGAGAGAGGGATGCTAGTGCTGTAAGGAATTACAGTATCACAAGCTGTAGCCGGTCGGGACCACCTATACGTCTGGGTTTCTGCAATAGCAGAAGTTCCCACAAGTAACAGCAGACCTAAAGTTAAAAATAATTTCTTCATAATAAACCTTTCTTTAAGCAAGACATGCAAGTTGCATACCATTACTCAGTAATACACATTAATTTGTACGAGATGCCATCATTACCGCCAAGCACATCTTCAACGTACACTTGGTTAACAATGGAGCCATCATACTTAATGGTAGTCACAATTATGTTAAACAAAGCTTGTATGGCCCCCGGTCGTTTCCCAAAAGAGAACACCAAGTCCGGCTCTTCCAAGTTTTCAGTAATCCATCTAACACTTTCCTTAACACGTTTTGGATCTCCAATAGGATCAATAACAAAAGCGTAAACCAAGTTATTTTCTACTGGAGGAGGAACAACTACACTCTCTCTTGGCCAATCATTACTAATCAAAAGAGTATCGGGTTTGTCAGAGGATACAGTGTCAACAACAACATACCCATACGGCCAGCCACCGTTTTTGATTCTGGGGGTAAACTTGATATAACCTTTAGTGAATTGTCTATACAATGTGTCAGATTTTGCGGGCCAACTGACCACGCCTGTCCACTTACCAAGATTTAACTTACCGTGTTCTGACCTCATAGGATTCCAGAATCGTCTTCCATCAATAGGAGCATTGGTGCTAATCTGCGCATATCCTAAAGTAGCAAGGGAAACTGCCAGAAGTGGTTCCTCTGTATCCGCATAATGCCCCTCCATATCAAATATAGCAATATTAGGATCAATTAAACGTTTACTAAGATTAGGTTGTGAATTCTCAAACACAGCCCTACGCCATTCTTCATCAGTCTCAGGCGAGTACTGACTAATTTTTTCTTCCATTGCACCATCCATTAAAGGTGCAAACTCATCATATTCCCAAGAATCCCCGTTACACATAACAATAAAATTGTTATTGTTTACTTTTTCACGAAGACTTTTAGTCAATTCAATTTGAGCATCTCTATAAAGACCTAGCTCAACTTTTGTCTCGTTCCTTGTCTCATTGTAAGCAATACCATTTCTATTAATATCTATAACATTACGGCAACCGCCAGCGCAAGGCCAGTTAGCAAAATTACCCCAATTTAAGAAATCAAAATAAATACCAACATGATCAAGGTTATTAGTAGAGTTAATAACAAAATCTGCCATCAACGTGGAGAAAGCGTCTGCCATACCCGGAGCCGCAATATTAATTAAGTACTGGTGCCAAGTTCTATCTCCGTAAGGAACTCGTTCCCCATCTACATCGTACATCCAATAATCACCGTCTTGCACAAAGTCCCACAATACTCTACGAACTGAACCTTCAGGATACCTGGCCCAAGTATCTCCAACACCCCACACATACCAGTAATCAACAACCAATATGTCATCATTACGCCTTCTAACTTCAGTTACAAAGTTCTCAAACGGATGAGTAGGATCAAACAGATCCATCTGTGGTACGTATAGATCCAAAGAGGCTATAGAGTCATAATCTGCCTTTGTGAATGGAGTCCTAGGGTTAGTCCCTTGATTGTGATTAGCATACAGAGGATAGTCAAAGTCAGTGTACGCAAACGCAGGGTCTAACTCAGGCTCAGGTTCAGTTTCTACAAAGCTATAATATGGGCGGTTAGTATCAATATTATGAATGTAGACCTTACCATTCTCAAAATCACGAATGATTTTGTTGTCTTTAATCTTGGCATCACCTAAAGGTGCTCCTGTATCAAGAACAGTAGGTAGTGTAATGTAACCCGGATCACCCGGCATCATATAACTACCATCTCCCATTTGTCGCCGCATCTCTACCACACCATCCCACTCTTTAGCTACATAGCCATAAGTGCCACGGTCATATCTATCCTCAAGCATAACGTAGCCTAAGCCACCATGCCATCGGTCCTTATCGGATAAGTTCCATAAAGATCTAGGGTATTCAGGGTCATAAGCATTGATATACTCTTGGCCATCTGCTCCAAATCCCCACTGAGGGAATCCCTCAACATAGCAACCATCTACAAGGCTACAGAAGTGCTCATCTCTTAAGGCAAGACCACCATTTGGAATGATCTTTAGTTCTTTAGGGAAAACAGCTTTCATCTCTTTCATGTACAAGTAGTATATCTCTTTAAGTGCCGCTTGTTCATCTAGGTCATCCCAATGGCCAATACCGTCTCTATCGAAGTCAAGATCCCCATGCTCAAGCTCTTCATAGATAGGATCTTGGAATGCCTTTAAGTTAGGAATAGGTACAGAGACAAAATCAAGCATAATCCAATCAAGATCATTCCTGCGTATGTACTCATCCATAAGTTCAATAGCGGCAGTTCTTGCCACAGGGTTAAACAGATCATAAACATAGTTGGCCATCCAAATAGCCGCTGTGTCCTGCTCTGTAGTAATCGCCAAATAAGGAGACAATCTACGCCACTTCTCGGCGTTGTAGCTGTCATCACCTCTCTCATAGGCAAGTTTGTCCCACTGGGTAACTGCATGTGAATGAATATAGGAACCTATCTGGATATCCAGGTTTCGTTTCCTTAATTCAGGTATAGTGTTGTGCATCTTCTCAGAGTCCCAAGCTCCGGGTGAGAATGCAATAAAATCATATTCTGACATGTACTCAACCCATCCGTCACCGGGTTCAGGGCGAGGCGCACTACCGAGCACCATATGTGCTGATAGCTGATGGTCATTGTCTGCAATAGCCATCTGTGTTTTGATTTGCTGTACGCCAAACAGGGATGTACCAAATATGGCGAACCCTGCGGCTAACATAGCAAGTTTAGTCTTCAGCGGTTTCTTTGTCATTAAGAAGCTCCATTCGTTCTTTGTACTGTGAGCAGAATGACTGCACTGAGCAGTAATTATCGCATTTGATATATTCTCCCACACGTTTCTCAATCCTAAATTTGTGTTTAAGATTTTTCTCGTCTTTAAATAACCATGTTAAATAATCTTCTGCTTCTTCTCTGGTGTCAAGAACTCTCGTGGCTCTTTTATTTTTATTTTTCATGACTGCATAAGTATTGCCCCTATGCCAGCATTCTTTGTCTGTACAATAAGGTAAGTCATCATCAGGCAAATGTTCTGCATTACGATGTATTTCTATTCTATTTAACACACGTTGTTCGGTTTCTTCCAACTTCCACAATGGTACTTCCATAACTTCAGCCTGTTTCCTAGGATAGTTCTCAGAAGCCATCATCTTGAATTTAGACCAATCCCTGAAGATACACAGAATAGCCAGTTTCTTTACCTTAAACCCTGCCTTCTCATACAGATAGGCGAGAGCATTAGTCTGGAATTCCCATTCCTCTTTAATACCATTCAAGAAAGCCCATGCACTAGTGACCTTGAAATCAATCAATCTCTCGTTATCGGATTCATACAAATCCGTTGCACCAGAGAAAGTCCATCCACCAACTGAGGCTTCAAGGCGTTCCTCCTGCAAATCATCAGATTCCTTATCATCTGCTTGTTCCAGAATATTATGAACAGCAGAACCAAGCAGTGCCCAGATCCGATCCATAACATCTTCTTCTAATTCGTCGTTGTGCCTAATAAACAACCAACGTTGTCTAGGACTTTGTATCATCTGTGTTACAGAGATATCTCCAGTGTAGGTATAGGGATCATTTGTTAATGCCCTGACCAACACTTGTGGGAGATTATTCTTATTAGTTATTTTCATTTTCAAGCTCCTCAACCCTGTCGCAAAGATATTTAATAACTAGCTTTGCATTACTTATAACGTTCAGATCTTGACCTAGATCTGCACTTATCTGTCTACACTCTAAGAGAGTAGGGGGGTTATCCTCTATTTCTTTTTGAGTGAGAACTGGTCCCATTTTCCCTACTTTGGGATTATATATATGATATATCATTATAAAAACACAACCTTACCCATTAAGTTAGTACCGTAGAGGAAGTCCTTAGCGGCATCAACTGTTTCAAACCTATTTACATTCTGAATAAGACCATCAACTTTTTCAGTAATAACAATCTTATCTAAGTAGCTGTCTACTACATAAGTGTACTCAGGAGTTGGTAACTTCTCATACCTGCGCCTCCAGTTTGCAGAAGCTATATAAGAACCTTTGTACTTATTAATAATCTTCTGTTTATCCATAGTATAAGCATAACAACTAAAAGTATCTCCGTGAGGAGTCTTAGCAAACACATTACGTCTGTCATACAGATTCTCTGCACTACGGCAGGATCTGTACCCTTCAAGGCTGTCTAGAATTGCAAGCATATCTATAGGGAGATCTACAACGTACCCAGACACCACATTTTTACCGTCCAAACACAATGCAGGGAATGAACCCAGATCATATAGTTCTCCAGTAACACAGGCTCTGGTAATACCCATAACATCTCGTTCTAGTTGGTTCCATCGTCCCTCACCGGGCATCAGCGTACCATAAACGAATACCTTAATACTTTCCATTCTATACCTTCTTCCTATACCATAATCCATTTTTATTTTCGATAGCCTCTGCGTCACTCTCATCAGAAAGTTCCCACCTAGACTCAAACACTTTTAAGTTGGGAAGTTTGTCCCACTTTGGTAAATAGGTCGTTAACCTATTCTCAGTATGAGTAAACAACCCCTCACCATACGTATCAGCAAATGAGAAGAACAACCTGTTCATAATATGCTTCTTAGTCCTTAACGTGTTCATGTAGGCCCACGTTAACCAGAAGTCATCATCCTCATAGTAACCAGAAGGATACCCTGAATGGAAATGATCTATAAGATCATAAGTTCTCTTGTTGATAGCGAAGGCACTAAACCCGTTAGGCATGCAAGTTAGGAAGACCCTGCTGGGCATATCCATCATATGCTCGGTAAGAGTCACATCCCAATCCTTGGTAGGACAACTATCATCATTTGCAATCATTGTCCAGTTCTTATCGTTAAGATTCACACAAGTATTCCATGCTGATGATAGCCCCGTTACATTATCAAGTCTAAAGAAGTCTATATAATGCTCTCCGGTCACTCTCTGCAAGAACTCAATTAAGTTCTTACCTTTTGTAACTCCGTTTTCTACAATGCATAATCTTATGCTTCTGTCGTTTGTATTCTTATAGAAGTTACGAATGAATTCAGCCGCTACAAATCTGCGTTCCCAGTTAGACACTATATAAGTATTTATCATCTAATAACCCTTCCGATACCCCAAGTATCCCAGTAGAAGATACCTGAATCAATATGTGCAATCCCTGACTCTTTGAACAAGTACTTAAGACCATCAGGGAAAACCCGCCAACAGTCAATAGGGTGTTTATGCTCATCTCTTCGATTAGGAACTTGAATCAAAACATAATCACTAGATATACTAGCTATGTTTCTCATAAACCCAATCATATCCTCTACATGCTCTAAAGCATTGCCAGAGATAACTAAAGGAGCAGATCCGAAATTTTCAGTCCACTCACCTTCAGCAGGAACCACGATATCAACATTTGGGCCTTCCTCTATATCAATACCTCTGTAATCAAATCCAAGTGTATCAATAATAGGTTTGAATGTACCATTAACATTATACGACCCTACATCGAAACATGTAGGGCTATCGTAATCCTCTTTAGAGATTCCAGTTTGCTTAACCATCTGCTCCATTATATCATATGCGTATGGATGCATTATTTGTACTCCTGCCCATGATACCGAAGTACACCGTTCTGAATCAGAGGGAGATATACTTGGTGGCAGTCATCGTTGTACTCAACAATACAAGCACCGTTCTGCCAGTTTTCATTTCTAGCGTTAGAAGGAACTACTCCGTCAAGACGAGCCAAACAACCAACATTATAAGCACCGATGGTTTCAGTTTCTCCACCAGTAAAGATATTGGTATGAGCACTCTCTACTCTATGGGTGTGGCCAAATATAACACTATAGTTAATACCATCAAGCATCTTAGAAGCACTAGACCCCGGAGCCGCACCTACTTTGTGCCCATGAGTACAACATAATTTTTTATTCAACCAGTAAGAGCCTTTTGGATAGTTACCAATATACTCTACACCCATTTGAGCAAGACCTAATAAGTATGACACCGAAAACACAGGAGCTTCTTCTGGCATATTTGCCCGTTTAATTCCGTATGATGCGGCGGCATTCTTAATGATGTAGTCAACTAAGCGTTTGTCATGGTTACCTTCTAACATCGTAACCTTATTAGTTAGACCACACATCTCCTCAATTAAGGCAGACAAGTAATCTATTGCGGGCTGTGTACACCTAACAAACTCAGGCTTCACAACAAATTTAGTACTGAACTCAGGAAGGTCAAGATTATCACCAATCAGAACTACTTCGTCGGGGTTCAAGTCACTCATCAAACTCATGGTAGCACTTATAGCTTTTTCATTATGGTATGGTTCTAATTCCCCATCCATTTTTCTAAAGTAACCACACTGAAGATCAGGAATGATCTGTGCGATCTTAAACTTACCATGGTTTATATTAATAGGGTGGGGAGTGTAA
>Ga0233412_10000994_pt1 | contig 15548 bp, 14 predicted proteins | sample Na_anoxic_4_MG_FD_180667 | JGI IMG/M metagenome (GOLD analysis project Ga0233412, IMG submission 180667) | Seawater microbial communities from Saanich Inlet, British Columbia, Canada - Na_anoxic_4_MG | ecosystem: Environmental > Aquatic > Marine > Inlet | place: Canada: British Columbia...
GATTATTATAATTCTTACGATTCATATGACTATTACGATTCTTATGATTCTTATGATTACTATGATTCGTATGATTACTATTATTAATAGATAAAAAGCCTACAATTAAATGTAGGCTTTTATATTTTAGGTATATTTACATATCAATCATGACTCTCGATTGCAGTTCTAACCTCCTTCACTAAAGAGTACCATTCTCAAATTACACCGTTTAAGGTATTAGTTTCGCTGAAGCTAATGCCTTTTTTAGTCAGTTCCAACCTATCATAATTTCTCTTTATATTTGGTAGATTATTTTCTATAGGTTTTATCCAAGGGTGGGTTCATATAGCTAACACTCAATCCAATAGTACTGAGTTCTCGCCTAAGCAAGAAAATAAAGTTTTCTTATCTAATAATGTTCATGTATTAAACTTCTCTTGAATGTTAATTATTATATCAAATAACCTCTCTGTTAAGTCTGTTGAATCGTTAGTACCATTTACATTATTCTGCAAGCTTTCATTTAATTCTATCAAGCCTACTCTTAATCATGACTTTCTAATATTATATTCTTTCTTATCTATGCTTTCGTCTAATAGTAAGTCTGTTAATCTGTGCAGTCTAATTTCATTTTCTGAAATCTTTTTTCTAATGCTAGCTTGTATCTTTTTATTTTGTTCTACTTGTATATTATATTCTTTCTTTAGCAAATCTAATCACCATTGTTTAAACTCTGGTATTATTTCTATACTATCTAGTACAATATTAATTTGCTCTTCCAAGTCTTCAATCCTAATAGGTTTCTGTTTACAATTATTTCATATCTTCTTTTTAGTACAGTGATAATAAATATAATTCTTAATCTCTCACGTAGTTTTTATCTTTTTAATCTTCTCTGTAGCAGTAATACTTCAGCCACATTCTCAACACTGAATCATTCAAGTATATGAGAACTCTTTTGTCTTAGCACATATAGTTCTTCATTTCTTCCCTAATAGTTTCTGCACATGCTGATACTCTTTAAATGTGATCATTGCTTTATGATTACCATTCCTCAATTCTCAGAGCCACATAAACTTTCAAGTATAGAATGGATTAGAAAACATTTTATATAATCATGATAAACTTATCTTATCAGTTTCATTATTCCTTATTTTATCTTCTGCCCTTCTGTAACCCCATTCTTCATGTGCTATATCTAGAATCCTAGGTACAGAATAATTTCAAGTCAGCATTAAGTCCCACATTTTTCTAACTAATAAGAAATTATTGGGGTCTGTTGTTATTGTCTTATTAAGTTTAACATTCAAGTATCATTCAGGAACTCTTCAAGCGTAATCTCACTTATCAGTTTTTGAATCCATACCCCTCTTAACATTCTTCTTTAGGTCAAGTAAAAATTGGTTACTCATTCATGTCTCAACACTAAATAATAATCATGCGTCAACTTCTTTGTATTCTCTACTATTGGTTACAATACTTTTTATAGTTCAGTTCTGTAACATAAACTGTATTGTACCAGCGTCAATTGGATTTCTCGTTAATCTCGATACCTCCCAACATAATATTCATTTAGCTTCTCACTTCTCTATTCTTTGTATCATTTCATTAAATCTAAATCTTCATGGTTTTTTAGCTGACATGCTTTCTTCAAAAATCTCAACTATATTTATTCATAAATCTTTAGCTTTTCTTTTCATAAATGTTATCTGGTCTGATAACGAATGTATTTGTTTATCCTCAGTGTCCGTACTTTTCCTTGCGTAAAGGAAATATCTGTTTATATTTTTCATAATGTATTATTTAATTTATAAAGTTTAACTCATAATTTGAGTTCAAATTAATTTCATAAAATCACTATTATTGTGATTCAGAAAATATGTATTAATATCAATTTTGTTTTTGTTTTTTTCTAGTGGCAATTCTAAAATGAAACATTCTATTCAGTATTGAGTTAATATTTTAGAAATATTAACAGCTCATTTTTGTCAGGTTCAGTTCTTATCTGTGTCTAGCAAAATATACACTCTGGTTCATTCTAATCTTTCTACTATACTCTGTATCATATTTTGTTTTAAAGAACTAGCAATCAAAGCTATTGCATTGTATCAGCGTTCTTTCAAACTTATACAATCTGTAATTCATTCTGTAATAAATAATGTTAAGTTATTAAAATCACATTCGTTATATAAATAGTTTTTATCTCATGCTATAGCAACATACTTTCAAGTGCTATACTTATCTGCTGGAGTAAATTCAGTTTGCCTAGATATAAATGAAACTACTTTTCAATCTAATATAATTGGAAACACAATCCTGTTTTTAAAAATAGCAATACCATTCTTTGAGAATAGTCATAATAATTTATCTCATACCAAATACTTACTTAGTACTTGGCATGAGAATTTATTTTTAATTTTTTTATACAGCTCTTTACTATTTTTAGAGTAACCTATCCTATAAGTAGCTATGGATTCAGGTTTAAATCCATATCAATTCATAGTAACTTCTCAGTTATAAGTACTATACTTGAACAAGTCTTTTCATAATAGGTACGTATTGATTATTTCTTCAGTTAAACTATTTTGAAAGTAAGTACATATATAGTCTAGTATGTCGTAATAGGTCTTATCTTTAACTACACTAGGTGTGCTTAAATTAATTCTAGGTATCGCTCAAATTATTCAATTGTTTGTAGTTTTAATATTTTCTAGATACTTCATTCTCTTGGGAAATGACATACTGGGATACAATCGTTCTAGGATATTTAAAATATCTCAAGACATACCACAACCAAAGCAATGAAATAATCATTTAGAATCAGTACAACTCATACTAGCTGTACTATCTTCATGAAACAAACATTGTATTTTAATACTGTTTCACTCTTGAATATATTTTATATTTTCATTCCTAATCAAATCTGATATATTCACAGTTTGTTTAATTTCTTTTACAGTTTTCATTACTTTAATGTTATGTTATTGGAATAAATAGTTACATATTTGAAACTAGAATATTAGGTTATACCCTTATCTAAAGGATAGTGACATGCACTAATCTTATAAAGAATATAAAGAATATAAATATTCTAATTAGTAGAAGGAAGGCTAGAATTAAGTTCAGAATTATAATCATTATACCAATCTATTAATTGAACATTAGAACCAGCGAGCTGTTTTCTAAATAATTCTATCTGACCCAATTTATTTTTATCAATTGCAATTCACCAAGTTAAAATATTCTCATTGATAATTATTATTTTATCTCCATATGCATTAGTATCCTGTATTATGAGATTGTATTTTTCCAAATTCTTAATTGAATCACGTAGTTTTCATACTGACATTCACAAAACACCAGCTAATTTTTTGAAAGAAATAGCTAGGTAATATAAAAATTTCTGCTGGGATTTAAAATCAAGTAATGCTAAGAATACATACTTGTCTTTCTCTGTCAGTTCTTCACTCATATAAACAAAATTGGTAACATAATTTTTAGTTTTAGAATGATTCATTTTTCTCAAATCAAAATCTGTTAATCTGCAGTAATCATATAACTTAGCTTCTTCAACTAATCATTCATAGTTAAATGGAATAATTTTATTTGTTGTCATCTTTTGTTTTATTAAAAGATAAACCTGCATTCATAAAACTGAGTAATGCTCTTGCACTTATCATTGCTTCTGCTTCTGGAATTTCACAACCATATTTTTTTTTGAATATAGCTTGAAAACTTTTAACATCTGTATCTCTTATTTTCATTTTTAAATAAGTTATACTACATGTAGATTTAATATAAATATATCAATAGCTTTTTGATATGCATATATACTAGCATGGAATAATGTTACAAAAATAAACACAAAAAAAACAACACAGAAAGCGTGTTGTTTAAAGTATAAAAAAATACATAAAAAGTTTGACATTAAATTTATACGGATTTTCTACGGATTTTTTTATTTATAATTATTCCAGACATATCATTTTCAATTTCTAAATTGATATTATTATTTTTACAGAATAAATTAAATCTATTAGGTATATCTTTAAATGTTTCATCTTCTATAGTACTGATTTTTCTACCAGTAATAATATGTCTATTATTACCATAAGTTCACTTATAAGAAAGAATTCATTTATTTATTCATTCTTTAAGAATAGTAAAAAATAATATTACCCCATTCTTATAATGTGATTCCTGTCTTTTAATAGTTGATTTATATTCTCATATTTCAAATTCTCAATTAGTATAACAAATACACTTAAATCACTGTACTTCTTTTGATATAAATATATCTAAATTATTACCTATCTCTTTTATTTTTATATTAGGAATTATTCTAATACTAATTGTATCATGTATAATACTAATTATTTGTATTTCATTTCTTATAACTAACAGTAATAATCACGAATATAAAACTGTATCACTGATTCAAAAATTATTAAATCTACTTAAACTAATTTCTATTTTTCAATAATCAACTTTTATTTTTTCTAGACTAATTATTAATTTAGATAAAAATTTAGCAGGTAAATATTTTGTTTGTCAGATTACTAATAGAAAAATTCATAAACATTTTTTCTTAATTTTTTCATAATTAGCGTTCGTTATTTCAAAAGTATATTCAATTACTAAGCCTGTATCATTTAAGTTATCTTCATTAACTAAATTTTTACTAGAGATATCTAGTATATCTAATCAATATTTTTTAAATACTTTTTTTTCAGCTATGCTTAAATTTTTATTGTACTCTACTTCTTCCTCTTTAGATATTTCAAAATAACTATACTCATAATAATCAATTCATACTTTAGGTATATATCAATCATTAGTTGTTTTAAAATGAGTTTCTGAAATACATTCATAGTCAGCATTATATATTTTTGAATATATATATTTGTTTACATCTATATCATACTTATTTAATATCAACCAAATAAATTTATGAATTGAAAATTTGTCTTCCAATTCATAATTTAATTTAATTGTTTTATTCTCTGTCATAATACTCTAATTTATTATTACCCTTACTTTATATTTTCTCTTTCAACTTATCCACCACTAGTTTATCTAAACACCTAATCAAGTGGTCTTGAAAATCACTGTTATCATAGTAGTTATTATAAAACTCTAAATGGTCGTCTACATTTATCGTGATCTTTTCTTCTAGTAGTTTTTTAAACTCTAGCTTTCTATTAGCTCTATCTGTTTGCAATGAGTCTACCATTCTATTATCTCATACTATCTCGTCTGAAATATTCTCTATCATTTTTTTAATACTATCTTCATTAGTAAAGTTAGTTCCAAATCTTGTATTGAATTCTGTTACTATGTTTTCTAGTATATCTGTAGATACTTCAGTTGGAGTTCAACCTGCTGTAGCTGGAGCTGGGTCTAGTTCGTCATTCTCTGCTAAACTTATTCTAGCATTGGAAGTCATTTTATCATTTCTATATGATTCAAAGTCTACTGATTCTAATACGTCTTGTGTTATATTGTTTTCTTTTGAACCAAGGTCTACTATTTTTTTATTTAGTTCTTTTAAAAAATGGTACAGTTCTTCAAACTCTACAATATCATATGTTATTATTTGTGATATGAAGCTATAGAATTTTGTATATGATTTTGCTTTATCTTTGAAATCGTCTATATCTTCTATATCTAATTTCTTTATATTTTCTACTACAGTATCAAGTATTCCATGTAGTTGTTCTACTGGTACATTAGATAATATATCAGTAGTAAATTTATTAATAGTATATGCGTCATATACTTCAAAATTATCTAATGCGTCTTTTAAGTCATGTAGCTTATTAGGTTCACTTGAACCTGAAAGCATAGTTGATTTATAGTATGGTTCAAATGATTTTTGTATATCGTCTTCTGTATTATAAAAATCTAGTACAAATACACTATCCTTGTCTCTATGCATTCTATTAAGACGTGATAATGTTTGAACTGCACTAACTCAACCTAGTTTTTTATCTACATACATTGCTTGTAGTAAAGGTTGGTCAAATCATGTCTGAAACTTATTAGCACATATAAGTATTTGATAACTTCATGATTCAAACTCGTCTGGTATTTTAGCTGAACTAAATCCATTTATATTTGATTCATTCCATACAGTTGTATCGTCTTCTAAACTTATGTCTCATGAAAATGCTACTATTATGCCAAGTGGCATTTCTTTTTCTTGTATGATTTTTTTAAATGCAAATCAATATTTCACTGCACTTTTTCTACTACCGCACACTACCATAGCTTTAGCTTTTCAACCTACTAATCATTTTAAATATACTTGATTATAGAAATGGTCTAGCATTACTTCTGCTTTTATTTCTATAGTTACTTTATGATTCTCTACAAAGTTTTTTAATTGTCTATTAGCTCTCTTCTTATCATATTCTTTAGTCTTATCTTTAATCACTGCTATCTCATAATAACTTTTATATGTGGTATAGTTTGATAATACGTCTAGTATAAATCATTCTTCTATAGCTTGTTTCATAGTATAGTTATGATAAGCATGGTGTTTACCATTCTCGTCTTTAACTCAAAATAATTCTATTGTTTTATTTTTAGGTGTTGCAGTAAATGCAAAATAGCTAGCATTGGTTAACATTCTTCTAGCTTGCAATGTTTCAAGTACAATATCTTCGTCTGTTTTTTCTTCATTCAATGTATCATTCAATGTTCACATTGTTGCTCAACCTGTACTTGAATGAGCTTCGTCAATAATAATTGCAAACCTTTGTCATGATAATTCTCATATAGTATCTACAATAACTGGAAACTTTTGAATAGTTGTTATTATGATTCTTTTTCCTGCTTCTAATGCAGATTTCAATTGTTGACCTCAATCTGTTATTGCTTCAACCAAACCTCTAGCATGATCAAATCAGCTTACAGTATCTCTCAATTGTTTATCTAGGATTCTACGGTCAGTAATAATTAATATACTATCAAACACATTTGTTTTTCAGTCCTCCATAAATAACCCAGACAACTGGTGAGATAACCAACTAATTGAATTTGATTTTCAACTACCAGCACTGTGTTGTATTAGGTATCTTTGTCATGCTCATTTTATCTTAGCGTCTTCTAGTAATTTATTTACTACATTGAACTGGTGATAACGTGGAAATATTAGTTTTCTAATTTTCTTTCACTTCTTTTCTTCTACTATCACTTGTGCAAATTTACCAAGTAGCTTTGATAAGTTAGGCTTAGTTAGTATTTCTTCCCACATATAACTAGTACGCATTCAATTTTCACATACTGGATTTCATGCTCACTCATTATCTCATTTATTAAATGGAAGAAACCATGTCTTCTTATCTTCTAGTTTAGTAGTCATATATACAAGCTCTGTATCTACTGCAAAATGAACTAGACACCTTTCAAATTTAAACAATGGTTCTTTACTACTTCTATCAGTTTGATATTGTTTTATAGCATTATACACATTTTGACCTGTAAGGAGATTTTTAAGCTCTAAGGTAATAATAGGTATACCATTAATAAATATCACCATATCAAGTGATTTTGTATTATCTAGGCTATAGTATAACTGACGAGTTACTCAGAATATATTTGATTCCCAAAGTGTAGCTAAATCAGGATTCATTCATGAGTTAGGCTCAAAGAAGAATAACTTAATATCAGCGTCTCTATCTTTGATTCATTTCTTCATAACATGAATTATCCCTTTAGTAGAAATTTGACTCTGCAATCTTTGAATAAACTTTGTTTGATAATTTTCTCAGTAGTTAATTTTTAATTTTTCTACTTCGTCTGGTTGAGTTTTATTAATAAAATCCCAAAGCATTTTTATATCAATACATTCTTTGGTATCATAGTCTCATTTATTATCTCAGTTATAAAACTTTTGCACGAACCCATTATTATCTACAAGTGAGTTTGTAAATAGTTCTTCAAATCCAGATTCTTTAGTATTAGTTACCATGTGTTTAATTATAAATTATTAAATGTTTATCTTACCAGTTACAGCATTGTATATAAGACTGTCTTTATATTCTTCTATTAATTTAATTTCAGATTCTATTTTAGTAATTGCAGTATCAACCAAATTAGTTTCTTTATCTAAATATTTTAGAATATTTTTCTGTTCTTTAATTCAAGGTAAGACAAATTTTAATTTATGAATCTTACTTGACTTTAATCATAAAACAGTTGAACCTGTAGATTCTTTATGTAATATTGTTTGAAAATACAAAGACCTCATTGAATATATAGCATAATTTGAATCAATATCTTTTAGACGAAGCTTTATTATTCTTTGTCAAAAAGCAACACTATTGTCTTTTATAATTGCACATTCTCACAAAGGAGCTTCCATTGTAAAAACTATATCATTATATTCAGGTAATCACCTTGAACGAGAAATATTAAATCAGTCTTTTGTTATATATTCTAATCATAAAGAATAATCTATAATTCCTCATTTTATATTTTTAGTTGTAATCAATATATAATCTGACTCTATAACTTTTTCAGGAGTCTTTCACCTATAGTCAACTAAAGAAATAAAATACTTTGAAAACGGAATAACTTTCCAATTATATGGAATACTTCAAATTAATTCGATTCAACTATCTTTCATTTTAACTCATTCTTCTATCCCTTTTGTTACAGCTTTATGAATGATAGCTTGTTTTTGTTCTTGTAATAATTTTATTGTTTCCTTTTTGTTTTTAATAAATGTAGATATTTTATCTGTTTTATTATCTAGGAAGTTTGCAATAGAAGTTTGAGTATCTAAGGTGGGCATTATTAGAAATCAATTATCTATTACAAACTGATTAAATATTTTAGCTCAGTATATATTCTCATTAGCATTACTAATAAAATATGATCATAATGCATAGTACCAAAAATTTAGATTAAGTCAGTCTTTCTCTAGTACAGCAAATATAGCTTCATTAGTATATGTATCTTCTGATACAAAAGACATTTGTCATACTGATAATTTAAAACTATAAAGTAAACTTCATTTAGGAACTATCTTCATATTACTATCTTGTACCGCTTTATCTGTTAATGTATTTTTTGATTTTCATGTATACTTTCAATCTAAATCAGAAATAGTAATCCAGTTATGTTTACCTCAGTTATAATATTCACTCTTTCAACTACTAGGTGTAGCTCCAGTAATATAAGTAAATATATATTTTAACTTTTTAATTTCCCAATCATTTGGTATTTTTGGTAACCATTTAATATTTGTATCTTTAAATGTAGTCATTATTGTTTTTTAGATTATATCTTTAAGTACTCATTCTGTTTCTTTTTCTAGTGCTAATATATCCTTAGCTATATCTTCTAAAGAACGAGGTGGAGTATATTCATAAAAATACTTGTTGAAGTTTATTTCGTATCATACCTTAGATTCCTTTTTACTTATCCATGCGTCTGGTGCAAATGGTTTTACTTCTCTATCAAAATACTCTTGTATATTTTCCTTAAGAGGTATGTTCTCCTTGTCTCTTAAATTTGAATCACTTTTAGGATTTCATTTTTTATCGTATATAATCTCTCAGTTTATATCATTGGTTCATAATTCTTCAAAATAAAAGTCTACATACTTTCAAAAAGTACGTGATAATTTAGGCTCAAATGATTTTAAAAAATCACTTTTTGTCAAAAATTCTGTTTCCTCACTGGGTAAATAATATGCAATCTTAAGTAAATCTACGGTATCCTTGTTAGGTTTAATGGACTTAAGATAATTTTTAAAGTCTGTGTTTATGATAAGTTTTTTTCTTATCGGTCTCTCTACAATTATTTGAGTGTATCAAAAATCTTCTTTATCAAAAATCTTTGAATACTTACTAGGTTTAAAGTTATCGAATATTTTATAAATTTCTTCTATTTGAGTATCAGTTATTTCTACTCTTTTATTTCATAAACTTTTACCTAGTTTTTTATAAAACTTCTTGCTACTTGCATTTATAAGTTGTATCTTATCTTTTTTATGTTCAGGTTTTCTATTTGTGATTACCCATATGTAAGTACCAATACCAGTATTATAAAACATATCTTTAGGTAAAGCTATGATAGCCTCTAAATAATCATGCTCTATTATATGTCTTCTTATCTCACTTTCTCAACCTCATGCATTTCAAGTAAATAATGCAGAACCATTTTGAACTGTTGCTATACGAGTTCATAAAGGAGTATCATGTTTCATTTTAGAAATCATATGAAGAACAAATAAAAGTTGTCAGTCTCAAATACCAGGTACTCAAATTGAGAATCTTGGGTCTACAATATTATTCTTATTTCAATTCCCTAATTTTTCTAAATCTAGTTTCCATGACTTTCAATATGGGGGATTGCTAAGACAATAATTAAACTTATCATTTGGAAATCAATCATTTGATAAAGTACTACCAAATGCTACTTTATTATCCCTCTCTCATTTTAATAACATATCAGCTTTACATAGTGCATATGTTTCCGGATTTATCTCTTGACCGTATGTATATACATTTCAGTTAGAATGTATTTCACTATCTGGTCATTGTATAAATTCTTTTGCTATAGATAGCATTCAACCACTTCATGCACATGGGTCATATATAGATAATGGCTTATCTTTGATTTGGTCTTTAACTGGAAGGAATAATATATTAGTCATAAGACGGATTACTTCTCTAGGAGTAAAATGCTCTCATGCTTCTTCATTATTTTCCTCATTAAATTTTCTAATCAGTTCTTCAAATACATATCACATATCATGATTAGATAAAGTCACTGGTGATAAGTCTTTACTTGCTTCACTGAATTTAGTTATAAGAGCAAATAAAATATCAGCTTCTTCTAATGTTTGTATTTGATTTTCAAACTTAAACTTTTTAAGTATATCTTGTATATTTTCACTGTATCAGTTTATATATTGTTTGAAATTAGTTTTTAGATTATCGGGGTCTTTTAATAAATTACTTAGAGTAAATGGAGAAGTATTATAAAAAGCATAACCTGTAGCTTTTTCAAGTATAGGTTGTATGTTAGTAATTTTATCTTTAAACTTTTCATACTCTGATAGTACTTTATCTTTAGTTCATACAAGCTCGCTGTCTATACGAGTAAGAACAGTCATAGGAAGAATTACGTCTCTGTATTTTCATTTAACGTAGATATCTCTTAGAATGTCGTCAGCTACTTGCCATATGAAACTTACAATTTTAGAATTATTATTTCAGCTCATTTGTTTAGGGTTAGGTTTAAAAAATATATTGGGTTTATTTTGATAGAATAATTATATTAGTCATATAATTCTATATAACTACTTAATTCTGAATCCCAATTTTCATTTGCTATCATTAATATAGTTTTTCATTTGTTGTTTTTTATATTTACATTTGCTCATGCTTGAATTAACATTTTCATTCTACTAATAAATAATCCTATATTAACATGATCGTACATTGAAGGATACTCTCTAGCACTTCAAATATTTTCTACTATAGTATGAAGAATAGTATTTCAATATTTATCTTGATTATCTAAGTTCACTCATGCCTCAATTAAAATTTTTAATGTTTTATTGTTTTTTGGGTTTGTAAAAAGTGACTCATTTAAGACAGTTTTTCAATCAGAATTTTTTAATTCTAAATTTGCTCATTTTTTTATTAATAATTCTAATATTTCTAAATATGGTTCAGTTTCATATTCTATACTAAATAAAGAGTACATTGCTGCAGTATTTCATAAGTTACTTTTAATATCTAAATCTGCTCATGATTCTATAAGCATTTTAGGTATTATATTAGACTTATTAAAAATTATATAATATATAGAATGCATTAATGCTGTGCTTCATTCTTCATTTTTTACATTTAAATCATACCCTCTTAATATTAATTCTCCAACTTTTTCATAATCATTATTTGCTATAGCTTTAAACATTACCATATTGTCTTTTACCTCTACACAGCTAGTCTTTTCTATTGAATTCCAGACGTATCAAGTTCTACAAGTACAATTATAGTTTCAATCACTAAGCTTAATATTGTTACTTGTAGCATATTTTCAATAAGTATCTTGACATAACTGTATTCATGTTTTTACAATTAACTTTGAACAACTTCAATTTTTTTGTTCATATCACTTATTACATGAAATAATTCTACAATTTCAATAGCTATTTCAAGTCCATACTTGCTCTCATTCTCAATTAGCAATAGAACAATTTTTTATATTCAATTCACAACTATTTCATTCAGAATGATAGTTGTTATTACACTCAATTAAATTACATTCTCAATCTCATATTTTTTTTCATTTTCAATTCTTAATGGGACAAAAAGTACTTTTATATTTATTAGTTAATAAGTTCTTTAGATATGTTTTTTTCTCAGCTTTTTCTTTTTCTAGCTTTTTAATTATATCTTGCACCTCGTGTAATATATAATATCTTCTTGTATCAATTTCTGTATCTAATAATAAGATTGATAATTTACTATTGATACTATCAATTTTATCAGGAGACTTGTTATATAGTTTTTCAATAAGTATACTAAATTTTGAAATCAGCAAGTTATCATTATTAGTTAGATTGTAGGCATATGTATTTGATATGCTAAAAATTGTTATTATGAATAATAAAATTATTTTTTTCATATTAATAATAATTAAGAAAATAAATTATAGTAGTTTTTTTATATTATTTTACAATCATTAAATTGTATTACACCGATTATTTATACTCACTTATTCAAAAAAATAAAATGCAAATCTAAACTTTTGGCATAACATATATGCTTTATATACATTTTTCTTGTCTCGTAAATTCACTAATACTACCACTACTACCCCTTATGGGGGCGACACCACTACCTCTACTACAGCTACCACTACCTATTTAATTAAATTTGAAAATAAAAAAAGAGAAATAAAAATATTTATTACTAGATTGATATATATAAAAGATTAATAATATAATCTCTTATCTTTAGAGTTTTAGTTAAAAAATAGAATGAGTTGAAATCTTAAAATTAGATTTCAACTCATTCTTCTATTAATTGTTTAATAGTATTAGTAGCTTCTTGTTTATTTAAAATATCTATTTTTTTATATAAACTATTTCTAGTTTGCTCGTCTTGATATTTAGACTCTACTAGTTTTATCAATAAGTGTTTTTGTTTATTAGTAATATTATTAGAAGTATTACTATTTGCATTGTTTGTATCTTCATAAAAGATTTCTCATATACCTAGTAAATCAGATATAGCACGACTTGAAGCTCTAGTTTGAGCAGTAGCTATTACGTCATTCTCAATATGATTATATGTTCTTTCATTACTAGCACATGCTCAACTACATTCAGTATATCTACCATTAGAAGCTGTAGCTCTAATAGTATATTCATGAATGAAGTATTTATCTTTTTCTATTCTATCATGTTTTACAATCTCCGTACTTATTCATAAAATTAATCCAAGCTTTCTGAATCAAGATTTCTTAATATAAACTTTTCATTTTATATTAACATAATCATTCCTGTCTAAGAACTTTTGTTCTAAGTTCTTTAGTTCTACGAATGCTTTAGATATAATGTTTATATCTGTACTATCTTTTGTATTTAGTATCTTTACTATATTGTTCATAATTAAAAATTAATAAATAAAAAATAGACAGTTTTGTATCATGTCTAGGATATCTTTTTGTGTATAATAAATACTATAGTATATATTTTATAGTTATAGAATATATAAATAGCTGCGTTTGTCTGTTAGAATAGCTATGAAGCTATGTCTATTGTTATGTATATGTTCTATAACTATGTATATATATAGAATAGATAAATAAAACATATTCATTTATAACCATTTATCAGCGAGTATTAGCTAATAGTTATGTATTATTTTTATTAGTTACAAGTTTAGTATTCTCTTTTGTACTTGAGTCTAAATAGTTTTGTATTCAGTATATATAATCTGTAGCAATTTGTGCCTGCTGACTTGCATAAATCACTTCTTTTTTGTTATCTTTCATAAATTTAGTCCAGCTCTTTATATATGCTATACTGTTGCTACTAGTATTGTTACTAATTCATGTTACCATAGATAGGAACATAGCGCCAATTTCAGCTACTAGCTCTTCCTTGGAATATACCTCGCTTCAAAATTTTATATTACTATCAGTGAATCTATTCAACCTCTTCTTGTTTCAAGTTGAGTGACATAATTCGTGGAGCAAAGTAGCGTAGTAACTATCTAAGTTTTTGAACTTATCTTTACTAGGTATAAATATAGTATCAGAACTAATTTGATATATTGGATTAGGTCATGTTTTAATCTTTGGTCAGTCTACATAATTATTTAATAATGTATTAACTGCTTTATATTTATTACTCTCTGTTATTACCTTAGGTTTATCTATAGTAATTCACTCTACACTATCTACATTAAACACGTTGTAATATTTTATGATTGGATATTCAAGCTTTTCATTATCTGTATCATTGTATTGCCAGTAGATAATTTTTTGAGACTTACTTCACTTCTTGATTCTTCATTTAAGTTTTCTAACTTGATTCATAGTTAAGTATCTCTTGTCCTCATAAGTATCAAACGCTAGTACTAATTTATTCATACCTCTGTACTCAGTATTTGTTAGATAGTTACATATACTTCCACCCGTCCAGTTTTGTTGCCAAGGTAATAGATTTCAATCTAGCTTATCAAGTATTTGTTCCACAATTATTTCATATGCTTTTTTCATAATGTATTTTTAGAAATAAAAAAACTACTAGAAATTAATCTAGTAGTTTGTAACTTAAGCTTAGAGAATCAGTATAGTAACTATCTTGCTCTTGCTTACTTTGTTCGAATCAGAATTCAACCATTTCCTCTTCACTCATGTATTCACTCAAATCTAATGAACTCTTTTTAACTCTTCTCATATGTATAAAATTAAGATATAAAAAAATGGCAATCAAGATTTAGATTACCATTAAACACTTTTCAAAAGAATATAATACATTCCCTATTATGTACTTAGATTTAAGCCATAAAGTATGAAGTAAAATTATCTATTGACTTTTAATATATTTTATGTATACTTACTTTTGTAAATTGTTTTTATTAATTATTTTTATTATTATGAAAAAGTTATTATTATCAATGTTGTTAGTTGTCTTTTCTTTTACATTTTATCCTAGTTCATATGCTGAATGGGTTAGTGGTTATTATAATAGTTATTGAACATATGTTAGTGGCTATCATAGAACAGATAGAAATAATACAGTAACTGATAATTATAGTTATATATGAAACTATAATTCTTATACTTGAAATTATTGAACTAATTATTATAGAGATTCTCCTAGTAGTGATTATTATAATTCTTACGATTCATATGACTATTACGATTCTTATGATTCATATGACTATTACGATTCTTATGATTCATATGACTATTACGATTCTTATGATTCTTATGATTACTATGATTCGTATGATTACTATTATTAATAGATAAAAAGCCTACAATTAAATGTAGGCTTTTATATTTTAGGTATATTTACATAT